>Ga0247804_10001604_pt1 | contig 10461 bp, 9 predicted proteins | sample UWRJL029104C1_FD_181142 | JGI IMG/M metagenome (GOLD analysis project Ga0247804, IMG submission 181142) | Plant litter microbial communities from Arlington Agricultural Research Station in Wisconsin, United States - UWRJ-L029-104C-1 | ecosystem: Environmental > Terrestrial > Plant litter >...
TACTGTATTATGCAGGCGAGGACAAATCAAACAAAGCGCCTAGCCTGCAGACGATGCCAGGTCCGTAAGCTTAAATGCTTCCCCGAGAATCCTTGCACGACGTGTAGTGAAGCATCCCAGGTATGCTAGTATCATGATGAAGGACGTCAAGCGACGACCTGCATCAAACACCTATGTCACGGCCCTGAAGAATCGAGTTACTTGGTTGGAGTCTTTTTGAGCCGATTGAAGCCGGCTAAAAATAATGCAGAGGGACGAGTCTCTTCTGAGTGTGACGTTCCAAGACCATCTACCGAAATGTAATTTGGAAACCCAGTGTCAAGGACCTCTAATCACGATATGGGGAAATAGGAGAAATTCCTCTTCGTAAACGTGTGATAAGGTTTTTGGGTTGTGAAAAGTCTAAGGAAGGAAGCTCTCCGTAGGGAGAGATCTAGGTATAGCCAACTAATGAGGATGTTGTCCCCCCCTGAAGCCACAACATCTTTGGTAATGAGGCTTCGACAAGTTGTATAGCATAATAGCATCATGAGATATCATTGGAATGGAATTGATTTTGCACGTGCAACTATTAAAACAGCTCAACCATAGCCAGTGCAGATAACATACTGTTAGCTTGAGTGGCAGAGTAGTAGGATGAAGCACTATTACTTGTAACAGCTATACCGATGAGCTAATATTTACATTTTCAATCAAACAACATCTGATCTCATAACAATTTAAATCAGTACCCCGTTGTAGACTTCTCAAGTGTACTTCTGTTTACATGGGGAAGCCCAGATTAATGTAAACCTCTCACGGCGGCATGCGTTGTAAGAAATTTAGCTTCAAATTATGGCTTCTAGCATCGTGCTTACTTCACTATACCTAACCCAAGTTCAAACCATGCTCTTTAGTGCAACCTAAGTTCTCAGAGTACATATAAAGTGTAACTCAGCAAAAATTAGGCACTTATGGTAGGAAAAGTAAATCAAAGCGATATTATATAAAGAATAGTCTTAGGTAGCAATTTTCATCATCCGACTAAGAACATCATTGAAAGATTTGTCTAGAATCTGAAGTCCCTCTTCAATCTCCTCAGCTGTCACAGTAACAGGTGGGGCCAGTCGAAAGACACCTCCCATACCAGGCAAGTTTACCACGTTACACGACAAGCCATGAGCCATAGCCCTGTCAGAAATTTCTTGACCAAGATCAGATCCTGGTGTTTTGGTAGCTGCATCTGAAATAATCTCAATACCCTGAAGGAGGCCACGACCGCGAACGTCGCCAATACACCAGTACTTTTGCTGTAGCTTTAATAGGCCACTTCGCAGCTGTTGACCCCGTTCGGCCGCGCGCTGACAAAGTTTGTCACGCACAACAATCTCAAGTACTTTATTACCAATCGCTGCAGTTAAAGGGTCGTTGAGATGAGTAGTAAGCCATAGGAACCCCGCATCTTTACAGCCACGCTCAATCTCAGCTGTAGTGCTAACAGAAGCTAACGGAAGGCCACAACCAAGTGTCTTAGATAAGCAGAGGATGTCTGGAACGATCTCATCTCGCTCAAAGGCGAACATCTGACCAGTACGACCAACTCCAGTCTGAGCTTCATCTATGATGAGCAGCGTTCCACGCTTCTTACACTCGATACTCAGGCGCTTCATATAGCCCAAGGGAGGCTCAAGTATGCCACCTGTAGAAAGGATAGGTTCTATAATAAAAGCAGCCAGCGAGCCAACGGTCTGTCTGTCAATCATGCTCCAGCCGAAGTCCATTTCTGTTTCCCAGTCATAAGAACCGTCTAATTTCTTGAATGGCGATCGATAGGCGTAAGGAGCAGGGAATACAAGCTGGCCAGGCATAGAAGGACCAGCATTCTTTCGGCCGGCTGAATACGTGGCAGAACCAGACCCTTGAGTAAGACCGTGATAACTGGCCGAGAAAGCAATAATTTCAAACTTTCCAGTATAGCACTTTGCCATTTTTATAGCAGCTTCAGTAGTTTCAGAACCCGTATTAAGAAAGAAGGACTTCTGAAGGGATCTAGGCAAGAGGTCTGCAAGGCGTTCCGCGAGATCAATGACTGGTTGAGTGATCATGTTGCTGAGAAGATGGTCGAGCTCTTCGACGTATGTTTTAACAACTGCAACAATTTCTGGATGAGAATGGCCTAGCAATGAGCTCATCTGTCCCGAGGTGAAATCAAGGATCTGTCTGTTGTCGGCATCATAAAGTTTGGTTCCCTTTGCTTTGGTAATTATGATTGGTGAGAATGGAACACCCGTTGTCATCAGATATCTGTCTGCTTTGGTCCAAAATGTGGTGCTTTGGGACGACATAATGAGTGATTGATTGCTGGGGGGGAAAAAATAGCAAGAGGATCAATAAAGTAATACGAATAGTTTTGGCTAGACTTTGATGTCTTTGAGTATAATATGTTTAGGCTGGGATGTTTTACCTCATTATATAGTTGGGACTTCTTGTATGCCCTAAACCCCCCCAGGATGAAAGTTTCCCGAGCGGGATATGCGCGGGAAACTTTCCCGCTCACTTTTAAACTTTTTAGTGATTGGGCAGCTCGCATTTCCATACGCTAGTTCATCCGTTCATCCACTTAATTGATTGATCTTTCAGTAATGTAGAATGGATCACTCCATCCTTTCAAGAACTTGTCTTTGCTGTTCTTCTCCTTAGTATAGCACAAAGTACTCATTAGCAATTGATACGAGTCATGTAGAGCCAAAGCCGCCAAGACCAGATTGTATTTCATCGGGGTCTAGGACAACTGCTCAAGTCTCCAACAGAGGAATTACTCGCTCGTCCGCTGCTACCATCTAAGATGAATAAAATCCAAAAGATGCCATCTACTTCCGAGCGGCCATATAGATCACACAAGATTCGTGCCTGCGACTATTGTCGCCGACGAAAGCAACGATGCATGGTAGAAGCCATAGGTAACCCCTGCCGTCTATGTGAACAGCAGGGCATCTCATGTCGCTATACACGAGGCATTAGGTTCCCACCACTGGGATCTAACACATCTTCTTCTGTCGCAAGAGTGGCCCCCTCACTAATGTGGCCAAAATCTCCTTCTTCTCCGGCCTGTTTAACGCCACCAACAAATATACCATGTAGCCGTAATGGTGGTACAGAGAGACCTAAAGACAATGAAATTGCGATGGTCACGTCGTCCCAATCTACACACATCGTTGGTCCAGTCGTCTCGGAAGATGCTCATGTATTAGAACAGTATATGTCACCCGCATATCCAGAAGCACGACTACCAACTAGAAATCCCTTTAATGTATATTCTGCGGATCCGGAGATGCCTGTTCTCTATACTAGAGTTGAGAGGAGAAGACTGGGTTTGGTGACCAGTCAAGAGCCCGGAATGAAGCAAAAGCATATCATGGACCAGATACTGGCAAAAAACAGAAGAATTCTAATAGACACGTACGTGAAGCAGCGATTTTTTACCGTAATACTAAACAAGCCAGCTACCTTACGAAGATCGACTCTTGCTTTCCCGTCATCGATCGAAGAAAAGTTTCCAAAATAGTAACTGACGATGACGACCATTGCGTTGCCACTTTACTATGTGGGATTTACGCTACTACCTTATGCTTCTGGAGTCAGACAGATGTTGCCGTTAAAGGTCCCTGCCCGGACCAGCGATTTGCTTGGAATCTTGCTGTAGAGGCTCTTCAGGAGGACTTTTTAGCACCCAATATGTCAACACTTCAAGCAGTGTTAGTTGACTTAACAGGGAGACCAATCTATTCTCTGACCGGAAACGTAATAAATAACGGACGTGCGGTTGCTCTTGCAAATAGCCTGGGTCTCAATAGAAATCCTGACAAGTGGAACATCTTAAACGAAGAGAAATGTTTACGTATCCGTATTTGGTGGGGAGTCCTTATTCACGACACTTGGTAGGAATCTATTCCGGATCTGTAAGGAGCCTGGCTAATTCGAAAGGGGTTGCTTTGCCCATGGAACGCCGCCAAACATCAATCCAAGTTACCATGATACACCTGTCCCAACGTTGCATGATTTAACTACCCCAGATGGAGACGGAATGGATCAGAGAGGTGCAGAATGCTTTATAGCATTATGTCGCTTGACTGATCTACTCGGTAAAATGCTTCCCTTGGCCTATGGTCTTCAGGCCAAATCTTTCAAAGATATTCGTAAAATAGTGCGAGCTGTTGAGACAGACTTAGATCAGTGGGAAGATGATCTACCTGATTATCTGCAGGAAGGGTCAACATACAATGAGCATGTATCAGGGTCAAGTAGCTTGCATCTCGGGTTTCTTTCTTTGAAAATGCTCGTCTGTCGTATATCTCTACATGTGAGCCTCTTCTTTGATCTTTTGCATTGTTAAGCTTTGTCGATACCTTGACTGACGTAGCTTCACGGCACTGAAGGGTGTTAGATGTTCTGGTGTTGAAGATAATAGTACTGAGTCGCTGTCATATCACCAGTTGGAATGCAGGAGGTCTGCACTGGCAATCGTGAAGTTCATAAGTTCTCTGAAGAATCTCCAACTAGCAGAGTTTTGGTTGCCATGTAAGTACTTCTTCGCGATGTCCTGTAGCGAAACCTACAGCTAAGAACAGTATGAAACCTAGACAGTGCTTATTTTCTGACCTCCGCAATTACTCTGCTCTTGAGATTTGCAGTGCAGGCTACCGATCATAATGTTGCCACCTCTTGTGCATCCAGTGTCCGAGAGTTTATTTGTTACCTACGACACGTACAGGAGCAGTATGGTTGGGATCTTGGGAGTCATTGCTTAGCACAATGCGAAGGCATTGTGGAACGAATGACGCATTGTAGGAATTCTGCGGAACAATCGGTGGTAGAGGAAGAGGATCCTCAGGCTCTATTCCCTGATTTTGATTGGGAGAATCCGGTTGATTGGTTGGATTCGTCCCTTCCAATCTCATTTGGCCAGATGGGCAAAACTGGACAGGCTCGTGATTTATGGGATCTCATAGATATGGATACCTTACTGGCAGGACACCATGAACTTTTAACATAGGTGATATTTCAATGCATTACAAAGAGATATCTAAAAGGGGTCATATCAAAATGTTGAAACAATGAATCGAATTTGTATTTCTCCTCTTTTTTAAATAAAAAGGGGAGGGTTTTTAAAGATGCAATTATTTGTATTAAGCATGATTGGCTGATAATATTCTTCTAACCTCTTTTTTGACGCAACGAACAAGTCAGTAGATACCGATGCCACTACAACTGAACTAGTCTGATTGACGGACGTATAAGAGAAATGAAAATTAAGGTTAGACGCCAAATTGATCTGACAGCTCTCGCATCGCTTATGCTCTGGTATGTCCCGCCATTTCTCTTACAAAGAATTGCCTGAGATCAAAGATGAGATGTGGTGTATGTCTTACTATAAATATCATAAAGTCATTTCAATACTTGTTGGGAATGACGTGCTGACTGATGCTATTATTGTACATGAATTAGGGGATCTTAAAGCATTTCTTTTCAAGAAGTAGTTTTAACTGAGGAACGCGTGCAGAGTTCGAGACTCTACTGAGGAGTATAATATTGTTAGTTGCAAGAACGAGAGGTACCATGACCTTAACAGGAATGCTTGGCCCGGTTCCATTGCTGGTAGAGTAACACCTCAGTGTGACTAGTAGATCATACACTTCTCATGTAGCGAGTATTGATTTACGTGAAAGAATCTAAAGGTCTCATTAAGCCTTCCGGAAAGAATGTATCATGGCTTTCAGGAGAGCGTAGAAATCAAGCGAGCCAAGATCATGGCGATCACTGTCGAACACCTCATTTAGGCTATATTCGACCCGAGGTTGGAGAACCCCCGCAGCAATGGAGGAGGAATCAAATACCACCCCATATTTTGATTTGGTAAACTAGGCTTGGAAAATTAAAATCTTCAGATTAGATTTTGAAAATCTGGCATATATCTGTGATATATACAGAATGTGTGAAGGATGTTGCATGAGACCATTCCAATGAGCATTGTGATGCTGTGGAACAATGACTCTAACTGTCCAAGACTGAATTGAACACGATAAAACAACAAACGCTGGCTCGTGTACTCAAATTATGGTATCTCCCAAACGATTTGCAACACTTCTTTCTCCGTACTATCTGAGCTATTAGCTAGGACGTAATCGTCTGATAACCCTCAATGGAATACTCTTCCGAGATGCAGGCACCGCCACCGGGGTTATGGACCCAAGAAGCAGAAGTATAAACTTCATTGAAGCTTCCGATTAGTCAATAATAGATTTGGAGATGCAATTAGAATGTGCGTTTATCCCTATGGTCCCAAGAGAGTACCCTACATGCATCCGTCTACTGTCAATCCCCATATCGCAAAATCTTCCGTCTAGGCTAAACTCTTCGGCTCCGACCCCTCAACGTGAGATGATCTATCCTAGGATCTTTTTTTACGATCGGACTTGGCAAATGTTCAAGATGTATATAAATTCGAAATCAATCCTACGATTCAGGAATGTAGGGATCTCCGTAGCCTAGGAAATATAGACCATGCGATCTTTCTTACTTCTCGTCTGCGTTGGCCTCGCCGCTGCAGAAAACGGCCTTGATGGATGGCTTCGCTATGCGCCATTGCCCATAGGCAACCGACCTCAGTATGGATTACCATCCAGCCTTGTCGTCTTGAATAGCACGGGCTCCAGTCCTGTGAATACCGCCGCAATTGAGCTGCAAAAAGGCATGAAGGGGATGCTTGGTAACGAACTCAAAATTAGTGGGAATCCTGGGAAACCTGGTAAACCCTCTAAATCTATTGTAGTTGGGACTGTTGATCAATATATCAAGGCTTTTGGTAAGCTTGGAAAATTACCGAACCTAGAGAGTGATGGATTCTGGTTGAACACCAAGGACGACACTATTCAAATCTTAGGACAGAACGAACGAGGTGCTCTCTATGGTGCATTTGAATACCTTTCTAGGCTTGCGCAAGGCAATTTCGATCGTGTCGCGTTTGTATCCAACCCGAGTGCTCCCGTCAGATGGGTGAACCAGTGGGACAATTTAGATGGCAGAGGCAGCGACCATGGAAGTGTTGAACGTGGTTATGGAGGATCATCTTTGTGTAAGTCAGCTTTTGGGCTGGATCAAATTGTGTAAATCATGCGCTAAATGAGTTATAGTTTTCTACGAGGGGGTTGTTTTGGACGACCCAGTTCGCTGGGGTCAATATGCGCGGCTACTGTCCTCGATTGGTATTAACGCTATAGTTGCCAACAATGTCAATGCAAATGCATCCCTCCTCAGTGCGGTGAACATCGAGGGTTTAGGGAGAATAGCAGATGCTTTCAGACCTTACGGTATTCAGCTAGGCTTCTCCCTCAACTTTGCTTCTCCTACGCTTGTCGGTGGCCTCAATACATTTGACCCCCTCGATCCATCTGTTGTTGCGTGGTGGACAAAAATTACCAATCAATTGTATGCCCGAATACCTGACATGGCTGGATATCTGGTCAAAGCCAATTCTGAAGGACAGCCGGGGCCGTTGACCTATAATCGAACGCTCGCAGACGGAGCAAACATGTTCGCAGATGCAGTCCAGCCTCACGGTGGTGTAGTTATGTTCCGAGCATTCGTTTACAATCCACTTGATCATACGGATTGGAAAGCTGACCGTGCAAATGCTGCTGTCGAGTTCTTCAAACATTTGGATGGTCAGTTTCATGAAAATGTTGTAGTTCAGATCAAATACGGGCCAATAGACTTTCAGGTTCGCGAACCTGTTAATCCTCTGTTCGCAAACTTAGAGAAAACCAACACTGCGATTGAGCTTCAAGTCTCTCAAGAGTATCTTGGAGAGCAGTGCCACCTTGTCTATCTTGCGCCCTTATGGAAGGAAATATTGGATTTCAACCTCCGCGTCAACAGCAAGAAATCTCTTGTCCGAGACATTTTGTCTGGGGAACGCTTCAAGCGTCCACTGGGAGGGTATGCAGCAGTTGTAAATGTAGGTCAAGACCCAACATGGCTTGGAAGTCACCTTGCAATGTCAAATCTATACGCTTACGGGCGTTTGGCCTGGGATCCAACTTCGGAATCCGATGATATGCTGCATGCATGGATTCGAATGACCTTTGGTCACGACCGCAAAGTCCTTGATACCATTACCGAGATGTCCATGAAATCCTGGCCTGCTTACGAAAGCTATACAGGCAACTTAGGAATACAAACCTTAACGGACATTCTGTATACTCATTATGGCCCAAATCCTGCTTCACAAGATAATAATAAATGGGGTCAATGGACAAGAGCTGATCGCCATATGATTGGAATGGACCGTACAGTGAAAAATGGAACAGGAAACTCTGGGCAATACCCTGCTGAAATTGCTCGAGTGTATGAAAACCTCGAGGAAACTCCCGATAATCTTGTTCTTTGGTAAGTCATGATAGCAGAACTGGATGCTGATCATTCTTTCTCTTCAATGACCCGATTCCTAATCCCTTGAACAGGTTTCATCATGTCGACTACACTCATCGTCTAAAGTCCGGAAAAACCGTAATTCAACACTTCTACGATGAGCACTATAAGGGTGCTGCAATCGCTCAAACGTTTGTTCCAATGTGGGAATCTCTCAAAAGCAAGATTGACACCGAACGTTTCAATCACGTCTTATTCCGGCAAACATACCAAGCCGGACACTCGATTGTCTGGAGAGATGCTATCAACAACTACTACTGGAACTTGTCAAGCATCCCAGATCAATCGAAACGCGTTGGTAACCATCCATGGCGTGTGGAAGCCGAACAGATGACTCTCAGCGGTTACAAACTTGTGAAAGTCACTCCATTTGAGACAGCGTCTAACTACACAGCCATTGTGACTAGTTCAGATACCACTGCCGGCACTGCCAGTGCTACTCTAAATTATCCTTCAGGAACCTACGATGTTGCGGTGAATTACTTTGACCATACTGGAGGTCAAGCTCAGTGGCAGGTCTCCGTCGCCGGGCGAGCCTTAGGTCAGTGGATAGGAAACAATGAGGAACGGCTTGGCCACTTCCCATCTGCAAATGTTGATGGACATTCTGCTACAAGAATTACGTTCCGTGGTGTTAAAATAAAGAAGGGTGATGTGTTGAAGATTGTGGGAACTCCGAATGGGAGAGAGCTAGCTCCGTTGGATTATGTTGCAATTCTCCCACCAGGCGTAGTGGACTAAATTGTGCAGTAATAAATTGAGTAGTAATATTTTAATTATTCCATAGAAGACCTCTCATTGCATCAGCGCTTAATTGGTTTTGAGAGCTCGATGTGTGCCTAGCTCAGCTGATTCCTACAAGATTATCTTTGAACAAGCTACGCCTATAAACATCTACTTCATTATTACCCTAGGCGCAGGACCGTCGTTGACACCTTGTTTGTCATACATAATCTTTCCACCAGACAGAGACCCGCACGCGGCCGCAACCCCGCCAAAAAGTTATCCTTAATTCAATTCCACCTCACTTCTCTATAGCGACTTCCCAACTCTTTCCACAACCACCAAAATGGGGAAGAATAAACGTTTAAAACGTGTCACCGCAAATAATAAACCCCCTCCAACCAAAAAGGTACACCCCAACGCCCCCAAATCCTCCAAACCTACCGGCATAACCAAATCCAAACCTGGTCCCAAAAAGCATATCCAGGCACAACATATAGCACCGACAATACCTTTCGAAGCACACGAAAAGATTTTATTGATTGGAGAGGGAGATTTGAGCTTTGCAAGGGCTCTGGTTGAGGAACATGGTTGTGCAGATGTCATAGCTACAGTTTTAGAATCGCGAGCGGAACTGGTCGAGAAATATCCTCACGTCGTTGAGAATATCTCCGTTCTCGAAGCCAACTCCAACGATGATTCCACCGCTATTGAAAGTCACACCAAGGTGGAATGCAGCAAAGAGGAGAAACCAGAAGCGAGCATACGCTATAACGTCGATGCGACAAAATTCAATCCCCTCTGGCGAGAACTTCGCGGAAAATGCCACCGTATAATCTTTAATTTCCCACATGTTGGTGGGAAATCCAAAGACGTAAACCGGCAAGTGCGCTATAACCAAGAACTCCTGGTGTCGTTTTTTAAAATTGCACAAACCGCCTTGGTACCGCCAAATGCAAACTCTACGTCGCCAAGTTCTATTGTGGTAACATTGTTTGAAGGGGAGCCTTACACTCTCTGGAATATCCGTGACCTAGCCCGCCATGCTGGCTTACAGGTACAGCGGAGTTTCAGGTTTCAAGCAAGTGTTTATAACGGATACAGACATGCGAGGACGTTAGGTGTTGTGCGTGGGAAGGATGGGAGCGGTGACGGCGCCCATGGATGGAAAGGTGAGGAGAGGGCGGCTAGGAGTTACATTTTTGTCAGGAAAGGCGACGAAGGGGTTACTATTGGGGAGATGGCGAGAAGAAATTGGGGGGATAGGGATGG
>Ga0247804_10001605_pt1 | contig 10460 bp, 8 predicted proteins | sample UWRJL029104C1_FD_181142 | JGI IMG/M metagenome (GOLD analysis project Ga0247804, IMG submission 181142) | Plant litter microbial communities from Arlington Agricultural Research Station in Wisconsin, United States - UWRJ-L029-104C-1 | ecosystem: Environmental > Terrestrial > Plant litter >...
AAATTTGTTGTATTCTATGAAAATCAGTTATGGTTGACTAGCTAAGGTAGACCATAGGGATAGTGTGGGTTGGCAGCGTGTGGTAGGGGACATGAAGGATGTGTGAAAACAATACTTACAATGGTGCGATCTGGGAGCTTTCCACGGCGTTCGAACATGAGTTTGTGCATGAACTCTTGTTGATCATCCATATTCATGCCTTTGTTCTTGTGAATTGCGAGCGTGCAGCAGAGGACTTTGTCACGAGGACCTATAAGAAGGCGGCATGGGCTGGTGTTTATGGTGTCAGACACGTCTTCTGGTGCAATAATACTTTGCGCAGCAGCAGAAGAACACATAGATTCTGGAGTACTATACATGAAATTAGTGCCTGTAACAGTCCGACACAGAGCACCAGATTCTCTACGGAGTCTCAATGTGACATCTTCCAAGATTATTGTGGCTGCTACATGTGATTTGTTGTTGAGAGCTGCCACTTACTTGACGGTATCACCTGTCGCAGATGAAAGACCAGGGAGATCAATGTGCTTCAATGGCTGGAAGATTTTACCCACAAATTCGCCGTCAATAACGCGGGGGAGAAGCTCTCCTGGTGTAACATTGCGCATGGTGTGTGCCTTCTTTCCTGTCTTCTTTGCGACAGTAGGTCTTTTCTCAATAGCTGTAGGCTCCTTTGCAATGTTGGTAATATCAGTGGGCTCCATCGCCTCCAAGGAGGTCTCATCTTTGCCATGGGACTCCATCTCTGACTTTTTGAAAATTCTGAGTGTGAGTTTGGGAGCGCTCAGATCCATGGTTTCAACTTTTATATTTGTGCACCTGTCTCGGCGACAGGGTTTTGTCTTGAAAGGCACTCGGTCTAGTTGAGCGTATCAATATGAACACTAGGAAGATCTGTCCAGTGCAATACCGAAGAAGATAAGGCTGAATAAATTTGTTGTTATTCTCAAGTAAGACTTTGAAGCTAACAATATGTCTTGGCATAGAAGTGAATTTAACAACTAGTGTAAATATTCACTAATATGTTACCAATGAAGCCTCTTTGTGCCCGCTTATTCTAGCCCTATATAACAGACAAGACGACTTCACTAACTTGTAATAGATTACTCCAAGCTATTCTAAGTTGTAGATAGATCTATTCATATGGCAATATTTAAAACTGCCTGGACAAGTGGGGTTGTATCTTCGCTTAAAAAAGGGGCTTTGATCAACGACAGACACGAATTCCAGAAATTTCAGTCTCTAGAACACATCACCTCCTTCATTTACAAATAGAGCTATCTATATGTATGACTTGAGGAAAAAGCCCCAATTTTATGGGCTCGAATGGACGTGCATACATGTGTCAACCATTTTTAAACTACTAACTCTCAAAACATGTTGGTTGTAGAATTAGCATACAATTGGCAGGCTACCGGTGGAGAGTTTAGAAGAGAGCGGGATCTCAATAATAAGTACCATAATATGTGTTCATAGTATATGGGCGAAGATTGTGTTGAAGTGATGTGGTAATATTATACTAGTTTGTGTCTGTATATTTATCATTCTATCGGAAAAGAAATTCATATAATTGCTGCTGCATGGTCTGTCAACCTCCTACTGTCACTTCGATTTTAGTTTATATTCATTCCACCAGGCAAACTAGTCAACCCTATATTCAAACTTATTAGTTACTAATTTCGATTCTTGGATTATTGCTCACATGTATCGCCATTTACATCTTCCTTCATTGTTTGCGAGATAGTACACTTCATCGAATCCTCTGCAGATTGACGGAGAAGCACACCTTCGCATACATCGCCGTTACATCGAGCATCCTGTGCACGTTGAAGAGAATCGCCTTTCCATCCAAAAACATAATCGCCATGTTGTCCATGGCCAGTACTGAAAATGTTAGTTTCAAGGCATGTACAAACTATTGGTCAGACTTACACATCGCCAAATGAATACACAAAAGGCTGACTTCCATCTTCTGGCCACAAGCCTTTATCATTATATGGTGTTGTATCATACATGATCTCGTACATCAATTGTGGTAGGTGAATAGGGTGGGTATCTGGGCATTGGCCACGTTGCAGCTCTGGTGTGTATGGACGCGTGACAACGGGGTCTGCATATGGCTCGAAAGGAATTGTAGCGTATGCAACATGGCTTTGGTGATCTGGAGAGTCGAGGTTCACGCCATCCCAACAAGTAGGGAATGTTACTTGAGCACGAATTCCACCCGGACAAAAATGATCGGGAAAACGCGTTGTGTCATTACCAGTACAAGGTGCCCCTCCAAATGGTTCAAAGTTCGCTCCTTCGAAACACCTGTGGCAGATACCACGAGACTCTCCTTCGGTTCCCCTTAGATTCGGATTACCAGCTAGCATTCGGAAACCCTAAGAACTTCAGTATCAGTATTTTCGTATCAAGGGACAGTCTATTATCTTAAGCGGAAAATCGCCATATGCTAGCTTGAAGTGATAGAGAAATGGCATCCATGGACTTCCTTGAGCAGCCATGCTGGACAACTTTAAGTGCTACGAGTTCTGACTGTTATCACCCGTTGAGGAATAAACTGACCTGTCTGAAAGCAGTAGTATTGCTAACTCCATCATATGGCGATATGTAATATACCGTCATTCCACCGCTCTGGGTTAGCCCTCCGTTTTCAAATTGGGGCACGCGCTGAAAAGTTCCATTCCGAGCTCTGAAATACAGTGATGCTGTCCAGTAGTTGCTAAAATCTTCGCTAAATGTACAACTTGTGCAAGTTGACACAGTTGGCAAGTCATAAGCTACAGGTTCCATGCTAGCATTAAATGAATTCCCCCCAACAATCTGGTGAACATGCGGAGTTCCAATTACACCAGGATTTACAAGCGGATCAAGTCGCTCCACAACCAGCTGAGAGCATGCGAAGCGCATCATTCTTGCTTGTTGTGCTTGCGCACCTGTTGCCACCAGCAGAGCATTGATGAAGATAGTGAACGGAAGCATAGTGATTGTCGTACTCTTCGAGAATAGAACATAGAAAATCCAAAAATGTAGCGTCGTGAAAGTTGCCTTTATACTTGAAATCATTACTTGATCAATCTTTGATTGTAAAGAAACGGCTAAATAAACTGCCGCTAATCAATCTCGAAAGTGTTACCCGAGAGGGGTTGCAAAATCCATATTCGGCACTCTAAATAATATTACCATAGTGCCAAGGAAGGAATCACTACCACTTTGATAAAGGTTTGGGCCAATAGGCAACTATTCCTAAAATCATGTAATCAAATTTTGTAAATCTTGTGAAGTTTGGGAAGGAGGTGGTAGGGTTAGAGAAGAAGAAAAGCCTTAAGATATGAAAAACGTGGCAGCACAGTACAATTGAATTCAAGCAAGAATGCGGATAACACACTAGCTCTGATCTCCTGGCCAATGACTCTTTTGTGTTATGCAACAATGAATAACCGAAATAAACGGTTTTAATATAGCCCGGTTCATGGGAAAAGAGTCAGCCCTCGCCATCACATATTATAGCATCAAAATTCACATCTTCCCACTTATATGATGCTTCTACTGCTAATGCTTTTCCTCAAAACACTTTCAACTTAAGCAATTTTGATTTGCTGCATGGGATAGACGAAGACAAAGTTGACTGCGAGTAAGACAGAGTAAGGCAGAGTAAGGGCTCTTTGAAATTAATCAATACTAGTCGGAAAAAATTAAGTATCTTCGTTACTATGCAACTAAAATATCTATGAATAAGTTCACGCTGAATTTTACAGTCTTTTAGAATCTACTTTGGGTGGCCATAAGGATTAATGCCTCGGCATCCAAGCAAAGACATTATTTCGATCCCTAATGCTTCGAGGCAATAGCTTATATAGATGAAACAACTGCATGATAATTTCTATTGATTCAGTGATTTTGCACTCTGAACCCAAATAAACTCAACTCAAAATTATTCACGAGGTTTGTCGAGGAGGATATGATGTCAAGGGGGCTCTAAGGTGGTGTCATGTTCCCAAACGTAATCACTGACCGAGACTAACGCAACGTTATCAAGCAAGTTTTAGTATGTTTCTCGTCCTAGTAGTTTCATAGTAGAAGTAATATAATGGAATATCGGTAGTCTCATAATGGCCCTATATCTCAAACCATGTAGACTCCTTGACAAGTTCTCAAATCTTTAGCAACCATCAATTTCAATATATGGACCACATCTGAACAGTGAAGTCCATGTAATAATTGATCACAATTTTCTTTCAAAGAATAATTTACAGTGGATTTGCAAATTCTGTGTAGCTCGAGGCACCGTGAAGTATAAGCATATATCTTGAATATGTCAAAATCCAAATTTGGAACTTTGGAAGTGAGGTACTACCTAGCACACCCTACTTTCATTTACACTCGATAATGGCCGATTTGTTTCAAGGAGCAAGAATATTCAACAACGTATACTGCCAATCCTCAGTGTCTCAACTTTAAGAGCAGCTCAAGGCGTTCTAATTCCATGACAGTCCTGGGCGCAATCATGCTAGCAGTCAAATTTATCAAGCAAGATTGATTACCGGAAAGTCCGCTCTAAGAGCTTTCACCTGTATATACCATTTGCTTAACATATACCTCGGTTTTTAGAAATTACAGTTTTTCTGGAACTTACCGAGGGTCGCGAGTTAGTCCAACTGTGCATACTGTTTCCAACTTTACCCCAGGATGACGGATCCAGAGATAACTCTAACACTTTCAAGATAGCATCTCATGATACTACCTCTTTGTTTTTCAAGCGGTGAGTTGATGACAATGATAGAGTCGAACCCGGCAGTAGTACGATACGATGAAGACACTGGTGCACTTTGACCCGCGGATCTCCCCAATTCAAGAATGATCGCGGTAGCGCAGATAAGAAGCAAAAGATGCATATATATTGCCTTTGCTTCCGAAAAATTCTTTGAGGAACTGAACATATGCACTTTTTGTCCTAGTCACAACAGTACTTCAGTCAAGCGATTCCAGCGCCCTCTCGGACTCCACAATAGGGGCTTAATGAAGATTTCGGAGTTAAGCAGCGTTAAGCGAAACGTAACTCGCTTAAAAAGGACATGGGGTTCACGGAAGCACAGCCTCCGCATCCCTTTCTGGCTCACGAGATCAAGCCTAACGTCTATGAATGTTGCGACACTTTTACATTAAGACCGTCAAAGGTTATACAGATGCTGCGAGGAACGCCCCTTGAGTTGGACGGAGAAAAAAGATTGCAGTGAAGAAAAGCCTAAAGTTATCTTGTATGTCAATGGCTAATAATATGGCAAACAATCTGGTGCCATATAATCTGACTATAAGTATCGGCGCTGGGTGAGTCTCATTTACTTAGGTTATCGGCTCTAACAAACTGATCTGAATCACTTAGTTTCAACTCATTCACTCAGCAACTATGCATCAATGATGCCGTTGAGCAGGATGAGGAGTGGGGGAATGATGATACCGAGCTCCAAAATGTAAGCAAGTTGACCAGACCTGAACAGAATGTAGTCTGGATTTCAAGGTTCGTGGATAGCGTCGCTGATGTAGCGAGTGCAATGAATGTTAGCGGTATGAACTAATCAAGCGTCTGGTTGTGGTCGATATTGACCGTTTGCAGGCGCAGTTGCGATCAAAGAGAATGGAAACTTGGACAGCTCTTCTGGAGGTTCGTGTACACCATCAGAAGTTTCCCCAAAATGTTCCGGTTGATATACTAAGTAGACTTAGCTTTTGTAAATCTTGACAATATGAAAGGAAGCGACTTGAACTTCTTACTTCAAGTGAAAGTTACAAGCCAGCATCTCAAAGTGAACAATTTGAATCATATACGGAGAATACCGGGAATCAAACCCACCGATTTCATGGAGGTATACGGTGACTCTTTTGTATCAGGTTTCATTGAAGGAGGGGAATTCACTGCCCTTCTATCGATAGGAGTATATTCCGAAGATGACATATCAGCTGTGAAGCTGGCTCTGCAAATAGCTTTTGAGGACCTGGAGAGTGAAAAGAATGTTGACAGTCATCATGAAATACAACGTTTGATAGATGATAGGAGAGCAGCTATTAGTTTCAGGTAAGATCAATTTTCACATTTAGGGGAAATTCACTAATTAGGCTCAGTGTCGCATGGATTGGAGATACGACTCAAGATCCAGCGGATGTGGAGTGGACCATTGAATCTGTTAGACAAGCTGCTGTAGATTTCCCAAGCAAGGTTGCATTATGCCCGCAAAGAACACAGTAGGCGCATATTCACAATATGGCGGAATTACGCATAACTGACATCATGACCTAGCGCTTGCCTAACAAAGTACAATACATTGCAGGGTTACCGCGAATTAACCGGTGACAAAGAGCTTGTGGATTACGATTTGGTCAAGTCATATACGGACAACCTATTAGACGACTATTTTGCTTACAAGAATATCTGGAAGCAAATAGAAACAGGTAAGTCATCTGTTCCATGTGGCAAAGGACTAAACTAAACATGATAGCATTCAAACACGCTAGCGCAAATACATCTCCTACCCAATCGCAAGTCGCATCTCCAGGATTAGTATCGTATGGTATAGAGTCAAACGCAAAGTTCGGTGCGGCGCCAACGGGGTATGAAAAGCGCAGAGGTTCCGGTGATGACTCTAAACCAAAGCTTACCCCGTATCCTGCGACACTTACTGGATTGCAGCAGGCGAGAAGAAACTGTAAGATGGAGATGAATAAAATCGTGAAAGAGGTATGTAGTGCGAGTGTTACTAGAGACAGTACTGACATTGGAAGGTGGATGTTGTTGCAAATCATCCGGAACTCGTCACACATGGGACGAGATCACGACCCTATATTGACCCTGCTGCTATCGAACGGCTGATACCTGAAGTTGAATGACTCAGTGATCACTAATGCGTCATTTGAACATCTACAGCAGACGAGAATTCGAGAAGAGAAAGACTTTCATTCAAATATGATGAGAGCAAGATGACATTGATTGTAAGTGCCATGCTGGGAGAATGGTGAGTCAAGAGGACTATTGCAATTTTCAATTGAGTTTGTTCTATAGACTGGCTCATCTATAATGCTCAGATGGCACAGTCATTTCTGGGGCGCAGTAATGAGACTTCTTATCCTAGTGCCGAGTTTACCAGTACTTAGACATCTGTATTTCAAAAAAGACCCCCATTCTTGGCTTATATTCAACTGGCACTACCAGCTTCTGTTCGTCTAATATTCGTTGCCTTTTATAATTGAGTATCTAAATTTTCCCCCTTCCCCTACGTCATCTTCTCGTAATCTTGGTCTTGGAGTACTACTGCGCACTTTCACGCACCCATTTATTAGATGCTAAATCAAAAGTCAATGCCTTTTTTACTCTTGTCACAACTAACCACTCTACATTTCTATCAATAAAATTTTCATGGTTTAGTCCTGTGCCATTCTTTGATGTTATGAGCTTCGCCTTCTTGCTCCTAGGATTGCCTTTCCCACGCTGCTAGCATTTGCTCTCCCTATCTCTCCAGAGATCCAATCACCAATCTCAGCCAGGGCAACTAAGTCAACACCTGTTTTCATACCTATGCTGTCGATAAAGTACACCATGTCCTCCGTAGCCACGTTTCCCGTAGCTCCAGGACTATACGGACATCCACCAAGTCCGCCTACACTACTGTCAAAAATCCGAATCCCATGTTCCAGACTCACAGCTGTATTAACTAATGCCTGTCCGTATGTATCGTGGAAATGACAAGCGATGTCTTCATTTCGTATCCCAGCCGCATGCATAGCTTTCAGTAGATTCCTTGTCGAAGGGCCCGTACCCATCCCTGTAGTGTCACCTAAAGATATCTCATCGGCCCCCATTTCAAGCAGATCTGTAGCTATTGCTGCTACTCTTTGTGGATCTACATCACGACCTTCAAATGGACAGCCTAGTACTACTGATATGTATCCGCGGACACGCAGACCGTCTGCTTTAGCACCTTGTATAACTGCCCTAAATCGTTGAAGAGACGTCTCGATATCGCAATTCAAGTTCTTTTGTGAGAATGTCTCGGTCGCTGCAGCAAATACGGATACCTCAACTGAGGGCTTGGATTTTAGGTCCTCTTCCGAGAGGAGTGTGGATCGGTGCTGTTTTAGGATCGCCTGTGCGTCGGCTAACCCACGAGCGTTGGGTGCAAGGAAAGAGTATGCAATTGGAGTTGGTGATTGTGGTGGGTTTTTTAGGATATGTTCTAATATTTTGTCGGAAGCTGCCATCTAACGGAAGGTCAATACTCGCACAACGGAAATGCAGTAGTTATCTTACTTGGGGTACCCATTTTGCAGCTACGAAAGAACCAGCTTCAATGTCTGTCAAACCTGTTCTTGAGAGCCTTTCGATTAACTCAATTTTAGTGCTCAATGGTATTGACTTCTTCTCGTTCTGCAATCCATCTCGAGCTCCAACTTCCACAATCCTTACATGGTCATTCCCAGATTGGTTCGAGTGCTCTTGAGAATAGCTTCGAGTAGGTTGAACCGTGGTGGAGAGTCTTTGTAGCTGGCGGAGCCGTATACTGGCGCTTCCGCATCTCCAGAAAGGTCGTATTGCAGACATTGTAATCGTCAACGCTCCAACCAGCTCAATGAGGAGAGACTTGTCGTGGTTGAGTTTGGCGGAGGCGGGCTGGTACGGCTACCACCGGATGCGGGGATATTGCTTGGCATATCTATCACAGTTTCAACGCTAACATCCCACGTGATTAATTGCGGGGAATTCTTATGTCACCCTTTCACATGTTAAATGTGTCACGTCGACGTGATACACTTGGAAAATGGACATTCCGCCGCATCATCTTGCACCGAACTCGACCAATGTAACGCAGAAGAATTCACTCCTCCGCAGCAAACCGATACTGTCAGATGGCACAGCCCAAACAATAAAGACAGCACCACAATATGATTAGCCCATAGAGCTTATTAGTACGAGACCTTGCTACTTCATTCATTGTTAGACCACTGTTATTCATTTTTATTCCCAATCTTCTGCATTCTTTCAATGGCTACATACCATATCAGCGCCCTTTGTTTTATGAAAATCTGGCTGTGACTAAATCCAACCTGTCAAGATGATAGGTGAGATATCTTTGTCCATAAGTGAGTGATTATTGCTAACGATAGCTAGATCATGTCCTAGGGCGTCCTTCCGTCCAATTCCGGAAAATTCAGGTCCTAGCTGTGGTCTCCTTCTGGTCGTTCTACCTCTTAAAGTGAGCTGCGCAAATCCCAAACCGTGACTTCTCTGACATCATCACAGAGGGAACAACCATGGCCCGCCTACCCTTCGCAAGCTATCTAGACGACTCTCGAAGATCCTTACACCCTGGCAGACCCTCGTAATAACCCTCCTATATCTCTACATTGCACGAAACCTAGGGAAACTTCTTAATCTCGAATCTCCCGAACCCCTCGCGAATCTATATACTCGATCATATTTCCGAGCAACATGGGTAACTACCGCAATGGACGCTGGCTTCTGGTCTGCGATGCGAATCCGAAAGAAGTGGCTGAGAGATATTGCTAGTATCGTATTTACTGCATACTACCTCATTGCAGCCGAGCAGGCGGATGACAAAGTACGAAAAGTGAGGGCGATGCTGACCGTGGATCACATGCGGGTTAGTTGGAATAAAGGCACCACGCCGTACTTGAAAGCGTTACAAGCGCTCTTACGACCAAGATTGATGAGATATCCACCCCGGCAGATTCGAATACCCAGACCACCCAAGAGCGACTATACCGAGCCAATAAATGCATGGCTATATTTCGAAGGGCCAAAGTCTGCCCTCAAGAATCATACCAAAATCGTCTTAGACATTCCAGGGGGTGGCTTTGTAGCTATGGATCCAAGAACAAATGACGACAAGCTGCTGGCTTGGGCTGGTAAAACCGGACTGCCAGTTCTGAGCTTGGATTATAAGAAAGCGCCGGAATTCCCTTATCCACATGCCCTTAACGAATGCTATGATGTTTATAAGTCCATAATACAAAGTAGGGGCACTTGCCTTGGTTTGTCTGGAGCTGTAATTCCCCAGATAGTCATCACAGGAGATAGTGCCGGTGGTAATCTAGCAACGAGTCTCACCTTGATGATCATCGAGTCTGGATCTACAGATACACGACGATTTTTAGGGGAGACCTCGCTACCAATACCCACAGGCTTGATTCTCATCTATCCCGGATTGGATATGAATATTGGAAATTGGATGACAGATGAGCAAATGTCATTGATCAAGGACCGACGTATGAGGAAAACAAACGCCAACATCATGCGGAGAAAGAGTATGCAATATACATTCACAGCCGGCACTCCACATCATTCCGGTGCTGAAGTAGACGACTACTTTTCAGCGCAAAAGCAGCCATCACCTCCACCTAGCGAAGAATTAGCTCCGCTGGTTATGCCTCCGACTATCAAGTCACCG
>Ga0247804_10001610_pt1 | contig 10439 bp, 11 predicted proteins | sample UWRJL029104C1_FD_181142 | JGI IMG/M metagenome (GOLD analysis project Ga0247804, IMG submission 181142) | Plant litter microbial communities from Arlington Agricultural Research Station in Wisconsin, United States - UWRJ-L029-104C-1 | ecosystem: Environmental > Terrestrial > Plant litter >...
CGTCGCCAGCCGAACAAACGGCCCGCAAGCGAACCAATAACCAGCGCTTCTGCCCCCCAAACGCCTATACCAGTCACTCTGCCCCGCCCCCGCCGGTTTCAGGCCGCTGCGTCGGGCAGAGCTAACCCCGCCACGATAGAGGCTCCGCCAGAAGTGCCACAAAGCCGCCCAGAAGTAGCCGCTGTGCCGGAGCCTGCAGTTGCTCCGTCGCCGGTTTCTGCCCCAACTCCGGCTCTGGCAGCGCAAAGTAGTGCGCCTGCCCCAACGGTTGCTAATGATGCAGCAGCGGCCTTTTTGCTGCAGCCGGGCAAGGCTATTCGGCGAATCGTTATTTTTTATCAGGACGGCTCGTTTGCCGATTATCAGCCGGAGTAACAGAGGAGCGTTTCGAGTAGACTTGCTGGTTCTGGTTACGAATGTAACTAAGTGATGAAGGGCTGTTGGCGGGAGCTGGCAGCCCCTTTTTTATGCTCATTTTTTTGGAGGCCGCAGCTTTGTGAGCAGCCGGGCCAGGCAGCGGCTGTTGGCTGGCAGTACCTCTTCTCAAAAACGAATAGATTGTTGTTGGCCGGTATGGCAGGTGCGCCAAGTGCAATTTGTCAGGTTGCTTTCTGAGTAACTTATTTGCTCTTGGGGATAGTTTGTAGAAACCAAAATCCTTAGATGATTGGCTCGAAGTGTAAGCCCGGCAGTGCTAATTTTTGTGGTTGTAAAGACAAAGGATGGAATTTGAGGAAATTATTTTTATAAAAAACTGTTTTTCAAGGTAAAAAACCCTGCTAATCAAAGTGCGGCTTTTGGTATTGACATGAGTTAATGAGCACTTGATAAGGGTTCTTTAGTAGTCAAATTTTGGCGGGCGGCACTTTGCCTTAGGATAGTTTTAGCTACTGGGATAGATTTTTTGCTGGCGTATGAGTGCCAAAAATATTGTCTTTGTGATAAGGCGGCAAAGTATAATTTAGGCCTTGCCCTCACATCCTCAATGCTAATTTCTTTAAGCAGGGCAGTAGTGCGGAAAAATGCCGATACGACACGTTCTGCCCCATCCCAGGCTACCTCAAGCAAGATGCGGCTGAACTGTAGCTGGAGCCGTGCTTAGTACCTGGCCGGCGTTCCGGTTTCTGGGCTGGCGGACGTACGACTTTAGAGTTTTTGGATTGTCAATTGTTAATTATGATTGCTCAATTGAGCTCAAGTCTTGCTTACTAAAACCCAGCCAAAGGCGACTAAAAACCACCTGGGAATAACGAGGCTGGTAAGCGAGGCATTTGCCGGTTCGCCCGGTGGTGGCTACCTTCGCGGCATGAAATCCATCCGTGTGAATCTCGTGCTGGCCGCCGTGGCGGCTTTGTTTCTGACTGCCGCTTGCTCCGTAGCGCCCGATGCCAAAGAAGACCCCAATGCCGACGCGGCCTACAAGCGGGAACACCGCTCCGACGGCTACCGCGAAGCGCAGAGCAGCCAGCCCCGCAAAGACTAACTACTGAACGCAGCGCCCTGCTGCCGGAAGTTACATATAGCAAAAAGCCCCTGCCGTTTGGATGGCAGGGGCTTTTTCTGTTTGGGCTGAAGTTGGCTTAGTGCGCAGCCAGTGCGGTAGCGCGGGCTGGCTCGAAATCGGGCAGCCGAATGTCGGCCAGCAATTGCTGCTCCAGCAGGTCGGCCCAGGTGCGGAGGTAGAGCACTACGTCGTCGCGCTGGTTGTGGCGCAGGGCTTCGCGGCGCTCGAAGGGCAGGGCGGCCCGCACCAGCGGCGAGGCCAGACGTTCGAGGTGCGCCAGGTCCTGGCGGGAAAAGCCGAGGGCCAGCATCTCATCGATGGTTTCGTCGATGGGCAGGCCGCTGGTGGGGCAGTAGTCGGTGAGCTGCCGCTCCCAGTCGCCGGAGCGCTGCATGGCGCGGGCATGAATTTCGCCCTTCGTGAGTTTGGTGATGGTTTGGGCGAGGTGGCCGCAGTTGCAGCTGCCCATGTGGCCCCATTGGTAGGGGGCCTCGGTGGCGAGGCGCTGAGCAGTGGTGCGCAGGGCCTGGATGAGCGGAAGCGTGGGAATGGCCATAGTCGGGACTGGAAAGCGTTGCACTCAGCCGGAAAAGAGAAACGGGCCGGAAAAAGTTTTCCGGCCCGTTTCGGGGATGTTTTTTATTCAGTCAGCCTTAAAACGAGCTGCGCCGGGGGCCACCGCCCTCGCCGCCGCGCGACGGCCGCCGGCCGCCACTGCGACCACCACCACCGCTGTTACCGCCGCCAGCGCCGCCCTCGGGCCGCACGCGCGCCCCGCCGCTGCCGAAGCGGCGGTTAGTATCGGCCGAAGCGCCGTTGGAAGCGGCGGCCGGACGGCTACCACCCTCGCGCCCACCGGGACGGCCGCCTTCACGGCTGCCGCCGCCGCTGCGGCCACCCCCGCCGCCATCGCGGCTGGGGCGGGCCGGACGACCAGCCGGACCCTTGGGCCGGATGATGCGCTCGTTGCCGTGCAGCGATACTGGGCGCACGGAATTGGTTACGTAAGGATGCTCGGTATCAACGTCAATCTGACGGCTGATGAGCTTTTGAATATCCTGCAGGTAGGCGCGCTCCTCTTCCTCCACGAAGGAAAAGGCGGTGCCGAAAGCCCCGGCCCGGCCGGTGCGGCCGATGCGGTGGACGTAGGTTTCGGGCTCGTTCGGGATTTCGTAGTTGATGACGTGCGTCAGCTCATCCACGTCGATGCCGCGGGCGGCAATGTCGGTGGCGACCAGCACGCGGGTGCTGCCAGCCTTGAAGTTGGCCAGGGCGCGCTGGCGGTGGTTCTGGCTTTTGTTGCCGTGGATGGCTTCGGCCGTGATTTTAGCTTTTTCCAGCGTTTCGGTCACCTTGTTGGCGCCGTGCTTGGTGCGGGTGAATACCAGCACGCGCTTGATAGCCTTGTCTTCGAGGACGTGGCGCAGCAGGGCGGGCTTGTCGTTCTTATCAACCAGGAACACCGACTGCGTCACCGTTTCGGCGGTGCTGCTGACGGGCGTCACGGCCACGCGCACGGGGTTGGGGCGCAGGATGGTACCGGCCAGCTCCTGAATCTGCCCCGGCATGGTGGCCGAGAAAAACAGCGTCTGGCGCTTGGCAGGCAGCTTGGGCAGGATGCGCTTGATGTCGTGGATGAAGCCCATGTCGAGCATGCGGTCGGCCTCGTCGAGCACGAATACTTCGAGCTGGCGAAGGTCCACGTAGCCCTGGTTCATGAGGTCAAGCAGGCGGCCGGGGGTGGCGATGAGCACCTCCACGCCGCGCTGCAGCGCCTGCACCTGCGGGTTCTGGCCCACGCCGCCGAAAATAACGCTGTGGCGAATCTGACTCAGGTGGCGGCCGTAGGCGCCGAAGCTCTCATTAATCTGAATGGCCAGCTCGCGGGTGGGGGTGAGCACGAGGCAGCGAATGCGGCGCGGGGCCTGCTTTTCGAGCTGCATGTTGCGCTGCAATACTTGCAAAATCGGCACCGTGAAAGCAGCCGTTTTGCCGGTGCCGGTCTGGGCCACGCCGAGCAGGTCTTTGCCTTCCAGCACGTGCGGAATGGCTTGCTGCTGGATAGGGGTGGGGGTGGTGTAACCTTCCTCTTCAAGAGCTTTGAGGATAGGGTCAATCAGGTTTAAATCGTTAAACGTCATTCGGGTTGGGTAACAGGAAAATTGGGGTTGAATAAGCCCGGCCACGGCCCGAAAGAGCGGCGGCGGGGCAGAGCCCGGCGGGTGAGCACAGGCGGCATGGCCACACCGCGGGGAAGCCGGGCGTGGGTGGGTTCGGCGGCTCGTCGGAGGCCGGCGGATTCCCTCAAAAGAGAAAATTGGGATGAAGTGCGCTTACTTCGCGGAGAACAGCCGAGGCGCGGGGCTTTGCCCGGCGCGGCCGGGCAGCGGGCTGCTCCGACGGCGGCCCTGATTTCAACAAAGATACTACCCAAACCCCATCCCCATGCAGATAGTGCAACGAACCCGCGTTTTCGACGGCCATTACAAAGTCAGCCAGCTCATTGTGCAGGACGGCGACGACCAACTCCGGCGCGAGCGGTTCGAGCCCGGCCACGCCGTGGCGGCCCTCGTGTTCGACACCCGGAAACAGCAGTACCTGCTGGCCCGCCAGTACCGCATCGGCCCCGAAAAGGAAATCCTGGAGCTCTGCGCGGGCATGATTGACGGCGACGAAGCCCCGGAAATGGCCATCCGCCGCGAAATCCACGAAGAGCTGGGCTACGACGTGGACCAGCTGGAGCACATCGTGACGATGTGGCCCTCGCCCGGCACCAGCTCCGAGAGTATCGCCGTGTTCTACGCCGAGGTCAGCCACCAGAGCGGCCAGGGTGGCGGGCTGGCCGAGGAAAACGAGAAGATTGAAACGGTGGCGTTTAGCCTGGAGGAGCTGGTGGCTGAAAAGCTGAAGGATGCCAAAACGGTGATTGCCGTGCAGTGGGCACAGCTGCGCTAGAAGGCAGCACTTAAAGCGAGAACAATGGAAGTCCGTGTATCTGAGATTTATCCGGAAGCGGGTATCAATTTCCCCATTTCTTATAAGTTCCAAAGAATTTTAAGAACAGAACTCAATTTGCTTAGCCCCAAATTTGAAATCCCATTTCAAGCAAAACATGGTAAGGAGTATGCGCTTGGAATTATTCTTTCGGCCAAATCGAACCTCTCCACTTTGCTGATTAAGGGTCCTTCAATCAGCAGGAAGTATAAGGTTGTTGACTACGTTCTGTATATTCCATTTGAGCTAATGTCTGACGAGAGAAGTTTCATCGCAAACTATGTCCGAATAGTTTGCGAAGGAATTGATGATATTATCGCCAGGTACAATAACGAAGGAATTTCTGCTGAAAAAGAAGTTCTTGATAAGCTCTTAATAGAGAAGCAGTCAGAATATCTTGAATCTGACTAGTGCGTTTTGACCCGCCAAGGCGTCATCGTCTCCGCGTGCAGCAGTAATGCCTCAGCCATCGGGCTCACCGGCAAATCCACGAAGCGCACGCCGTAGTGCAGGGCATCGTCGGCCTCGATTTCGCGGCTGCCGATGCTGATGACGCGGCGCAGGCGCTGGGCGTTGCGAAAGTCGCGCATGGCCACGGCGTTGCTGAAGGCGAAGGCGTTGGCCGGGATGCTGAAGCCCAGCACCAGCGGGCCGCTGTCCACGTCGCCGATGTCGGTGGTGTAGTCGCCGGGGCGCTCGCGGTAGAGGCGCAGCACGCCGAAATTGGTGCTGCAATGCTGCTGGTAGAGCTGGTACTGCTCGGCGGCGAAGACGGGAGCGAAGCGGTAGAGGAAGGCGATGCTCCAGCCCAAGTGCGAGCCGCGGGGTTCTTCGGCGGCCTGGTGGCGGTTGGCGGGTTTGGAGAGTAGCAGGCCGGTTGCGGAGTCGGTAAGGTGCTGGCGGGCGTAGCTTACCCATTGCTGGCAGAAGGCGCGGTAGGGGCTGCCCGTCAATTGGCTATGCAAATGTAGCGAGGCCAGGGCCACGGTATTGTCGGGCACCCAGGTGCCGCCGGGGTATGATTCGAGGCAGTGGCCGGTGGCGGCGGCCAGGCGCTGGTGCAGGCTGGCCGAGAGCGAGTCGTGCAGCGCCCGGTAGGGCGAGGCGGGGTTGAGCAGGCGGTGGCAGCCGAGCATCAGGTTCAGATGGCCCAGGTAGAGCACCGAGGTGATGGAATCGGTGAAGGGCCGGGCGTCGATGTCCTGAAAAGAGCCTGGGATGCGGCCGGTGCGGGCTTTTTCGATGGCCAGTTGCACGTACTCGGCTGCTTCGGGGCGGAAGGTGCTGTCCAGCTGCGCCATGTTGGTGAAGGCGTAGGCGGCATACGAGAGCGAGAACAGGCCCCATTCTGGGTTTAGCTGCTCCAGCCTGGTCAGGTCGGAGGGCCGGCCGGGGCGGGCGCTCAGCTGCTGCTCCAGGTAGCGGGCCTTGCGGTGTAGCTCGTCGGAGGTGGGGTAGTGGTAAGTGGGAAAGCTAAAAGCGCCCCAGAGCGCAGCCAGTATGACCAGCAGACTGCCAATGGTTTTGCGCTTCATGTTTACTCTTGCAGCTTTGGTTTGCGCGTAATTAAAATGATGACGTTCAGCATGAATAATACTGCCGAAAAAAACTGCATTGGCAGGACGAACTCGCCCAGGTCAATCTTAGCGACAAACAGCAATAAGCTGAGGTTAATTAGCTCAAGAATAAGGAATGCAATGAAGCAAGCCAGGTGCTTGGTAATAAAAAACAGTAGCGTAAGAATAGCCGCGAATAGCGTTAAGAACGCGCAGGGGACTATTGCCACCAGACCATAGATGTCGGAATAATCGGGGTCCAGCAACAGGATGGCCAACAGGGGGCTCATGAGACAACGGCTAATTCAACGTGCTACTGCGCGGGCGGCACCGTCACTACGTACTCAAACGTCTGGTACAGTTTGGCATCGCGGATGATGACGTTCAGTGTTTGGGGCTCCAGCTTAGGGAAGGGGATGAGGCGCTGGGCCTGGTAGAGGTCGCGGCCGAAGAAGCGGCCGGGCGTGGCGGGTAGCGCCTGGTTGAACACCTCTTTGCCGTCTTTGGTGGTAGCGGTGAGGGTGAGATACTCCAGATTGGCATACTTGGCGCCCTGGCGGTGGATGGTGACCAGCAGGGCGCCGCCGGGCGGCAGGGCGGCCAGGCGGCGCTGGAAAGTGGTATCGGCCCAGCTGTGAATGCGTTTCAGCTCCGTGATTTCGGCCAGCATGTCGGCGTAGGGGCGGTAGCCGAGGCGGGTAAAGCTGCCGTCCACGTCCTGGTCCTCCTCGGTGTTTTTGGTCACGTTCTGCACGTAGGTCGATTCGGCATCCTTTTGCGGGAACATGTATTTTTTGCGGCCCTGGGCGGCTTTGCCGGTGGGCTGGGCCAGGGTGGCGAAGGATGTGAGCAGGGTCAGGCCGAGCAGGGGGAGGAAGCGGGTAGGGGAAGTCATCATGGGGAAGGCCGCAGTGGGAGCGGGGCGGCAAAATACAACTTTCCCTGCGTCTGCAGGCGCTTACCGGTCCGACGCCCCAGGCGTCCGACCGGTTGCCGTGTGGATTTTTGCGCGAGTGTCGTTCTTCCGTCAACCGGTCCGACGCCTGGGGCGTCGGACCGGTCGGGCACCAACACCTTGACACAAGCATAACCCGCCCGTAACCACCGCTTCACAGGCCGCTGCGAATTTTGGGAAACCGAAAATTCCACCTTTCCCCGCTCGCGCTATGTACTTCCCGGCTTTGTTTTCGTGGCTGCGCCGCCTGGGGCGCTGGCTCGTGTATGAATTGTTTCAAGTGGCTTTATGGGTGGCGTTTGCGCTGCATGCCCTGGGCAGCCTGCGCTCGGCTTTCGGCGGCGGCGGCGAAAACGCGGCCCGTTGGCTGAGCCGCCGCGCCAAGGCCGTGCGGCCGCGGCGGCCCGAGGCGCGGCGGCGCGGGGGCTTCACCTATCCGTCGGCAGCATGAGCGCAATAATTGAAATAACGCCTGCCGCCCCGGCGCCTAAGCTCCGGCGGCCCCGGCGGCGGCGCGTACAGGTGGCCGTGGTGTCGGATGTCCATTTGGGCACCTACGGCTGCCACGCCACCGAGCTGCTGCGCTACCTCAAGAGCATCAAGCCGCAGGTGCTGGTACTCAATGGCGACATCGTGGACATCTGGCAGTTTTCGAAAAACTACTGGCCGCCGGCCCACATGCGGGTGGTGCGCTACCTCACCGGCCTGGCCGCCAAGGGCGTCAAAATTCATTACCTCACCGGCAACCACGACGAGCTGCTGCGCAAGTTCGCCGGCCTGCGGCTGGGCAATTTTTACCTCGAAAACAAGCTGGTGCTCGACCTGCCGCACGGCCGCACCTGGCTGTTTCACGGCGACGTGTTCGACGTGACCATGCAGCATTCGCGCTGGCTGGCCAAGCTCGGCGGCCACGGTTATGATTTACTCATTCTCATAAACCGCTTCGTTAACTTCATGTTGGACAAGGCTGGGCGGCCCCGCGTGGCTTTATCCAAAAAAGTAAAGGAGCGGGTGAAAACGGCCGTGGCGGCCATGAACAATTTCGAAACCACGGCCGCCGCCATCGCCGCCGACGAGGGCTACCGCTACGTGGCCTGCGGCCACATTCACCAGCCCGAAATCAAGCCCATCGTTACGGCCAAGGGCGACATCACCTACCTCAACTCCGGCGACTGGGTCGAAAACCTCACCGCCCTCGAATACACCGCCGAGGCCGGCTGGGAGCTCTACCACTACCACGACGACCCGCGCATGGCCCGCGCCGCCGAAGCGGCCGATGACGCGGATGTGGCGGCCGATGCGGATGTGGCCACGTTGCTGGAGGGCCTGCTGGTGGAGTTTAAGATAAAGGGCTGAGGGAACGAAACTCCCCTCCTTGGAAAGGAGGGGATGTGAGCTGCGCTGAGCAGCGAACGGGGGTGGTTGAAACGCCAGAACGACACCCGAACGATTTGTAAGAAAGATTTTTAAGAATACCCCAACGACAACCTGACGGCGCGACCGGGCGAACCACCCCCGTTTTCGCTGCGCGAAAACATCCCCTCCTTTCCAAGGAGGGGAGCTTGACGTTCTACTATGCGCATTCTCTACGCCATCCAAGGCACCGGCAACGGCCATCTCAGCCGGGCCCTCGACATTGTTCCCTTACTACAAGCTCGTTGCGAGCAGCTCGACATCCTGGTGAGCGGCCCGCCCGCCGATATCCAGCTGCCCTTCGAGGTGAAGTACCGGGCGCGGGGCATGGGCTTCATCTTTGGCAAAAAGGGCGGCATCAACTTCGTGAAGACCTTCTGGCAGTTCAACTCGGCCAAATTTCTGCGGGAGGTGCGCCACTTGCCGGTGGAAAGCTACGATTTGGTCGTCAGTGACTTTGAGCCGGTGAGCAGCTGGGCCTGCAAGCTGCGGGAGGTGCCCTGCGTAGCCCTCAGTCACCAGAGTGCCGTGCTGCACCCGGATGCGCCGCTGCCGAAGGAGGAAGACTACGCCGGACGGGCCGTGCTGCGGCACTACGCACCCAGCACGGCCCAGTATGGCTTTCATTTTCAGTCTTACGCGCCGGAGATTTTTACGCCCGTCATCCGCCAGCAGGTGCGCGAGCTGACGCCTGCCAACGAGGGCCACTACACCGTTTACTTGCCGGCTTTTGATGAGGAAACGCTGGTGGAGCGCCTGCGCTACCTCAGCCGCAGCACGCGCTGGGAGGTGTTCAGCAAGCACAGCACCCAGCCGGCTAAGCACGGCAACGTGCAGGTGTGGCCGGTGAGTGGCCGCGCTTTTCTCGACAGCCTGGCCCGCTCGGCCGGCGTGCTTTGCGGCGCGGGCTTCGAAACACCCGCCGAGGCTTTACATCTGGGCAAGAAGCTGCTGGTGGTGCCCATGAAACAACAGTATGAGCAGCAGTGCAATGCCGCCGCCTTGGCCGATATGGGCGTGCCGGTTATCAAAAGCCTCAAGGATAAACACCTGGCTGTGGTGGACCAGTGGCTGCACCAGGATGCCACGGTAGCCGTAAACTACCCCGACCAGACGGCCGCCATCATCGACCAGCTGCTGCGGGAACAACTGGCGGCGGTTGTGGTGTAGAGACGCGACCTTTCGCGTCTTCTCGTTGAACGACACCGTAGAACTGCGAAAAGAATTGTCATGCTGAACGTAGTGAAGCATGACATGTTCTAAATACCATATTGACTACCCCAACAATGCCCGACCTTCCCGCCGCCTTCTACCCCGCCTCCGCGCCGGCGTCCTTTGCCCGCGCCGATTTCGGCCCCGATTTCCACTGGGGCGCGGCCTCGGCCGCATACCAGATTGAGGGCGCCTGGCAGTGCCAGGGCAAGGGCCCGAGCATCTGGGACGACTTTACGCGGCGCAAAAAGGCCATCCGCAACGGCGAGCATGCCCGCGTGGCCTGCGATTTCTACAACCGCTACGAAACCGACCTCGACCTGGCCCGGGGCCTGGGCCTCACCGATTACCGCTTCTCGGCCGCCTGGGCGCGGGTGTTGCCCGAGGGCACCGGGGCCGTCAACCGCCGGGGCCTCGATTTCTACGACCGGCTGGTGGATGCCTGCCTGGAGCGCGACCTGCGCCCCTGGGTCACGGTGTACCACTGGGACTTGCCCAGCGCCCTGCAGGCCCGCGGCGGCTGGACCAACCGCTCGGTAGTGGGCTGGCTGTCAGATTACGCCCAAATCCTGGCCCGCCGCCTCGGCGACCGGGTGCAGAACTGGATGGTGCTCAACGAGCCGATGGTATTTGTGGGCGCCGGGCACCTGTTGGGCGTGCACGCGCCGGGCCGGCGGCACCTGGGGGCCTTTCTGGCGGCGGCGCACCACGCCACGCTGGCCCAGGCCGAGGGCGGCCGCGCTCTGCGCGCCCTGCTGCCCGATGGCGCGCAGGTGGGCACCACGTTTTCCTGCTCCTACCTCAC
>Ga0247804_10001611_pt1 | contig 10438 bp, 9 predicted proteins | sample UWRJL029104C1_FD_181142 | JGI IMG/M metagenome (GOLD analysis project Ga0247804, IMG submission 181142) | Plant litter microbial communities from Arlington Agricultural Research Station in Wisconsin, United States - UWRJ-L029-104C-1 | ecosystem: Environmental > Terrestrial > Plant litter >...
TCATGCTTCCGCTTACATAGAGTAGGCTCGCTTGTCCCGCTTTCCCCTTTTCCTTCTAACCGAGGTATACTTATGGGGTTGTTTATCACGTGTCATGAATAAGTATTTTGAAAACGCTTTCGACACATATTATACAACTTCGATTACAAATTCCTATCCATTCTTCAATTCAGTTGTAGCTTTATATATTTTGGATATCAGGGATAAGTACAATCTTACCAGCATCATCTCCAGCTCGTGATTATTATATGAGAGCAGATTCCGTTTCCCTGGTGCATGGTTCTTCATTTATATCGTCCGGTTTGTCTGGCTATTGTACATTCCCAGTCCGAATTCGGAGTTGGTTTGAAGTATGCTATTGATTGAGAAATACTTCTTTGAAATAATAGCAGAGGTAGAGGCAGAGCTTATGCATGAGTAAGTATTGGTTGACACCTGTGCTCAAAGATAATATAATGCTTTACTTGCTCAATACTAACTGTGAATTCTTGGAAAGAAGTTATTTCAAGACGTGATTGCTACAGAGAAGTTACGATCTGAGCTTCAGTCTACTATATCCGGGAAGTTATTATAATTCCTCCTAAATGACGGCTTACTGCTGTTATAGCGGAAACTACAAGTCTACTACTTCATCGAATCAAGAAGTAACTACAGATATTGCAAGTTTCAAATTACAAAGGCGTATTTCTAAACGTTTAGCAACGTTAGATTAAAGAAAGCTTCTCGCCAACAGCATTATGAGCAATATGGAGGAGGTATTCCAATGAAGACATATAGTGTGGTAAGGGATTCGCATTGATAACATGTCATTAACTGCCTGTAACAATCCAAAGAGTACGCAAAGATCATCTAGACCTATTCTGGGGACGACTTTTGGTCTCAGTCTTGGCGGAAGAAATACCCTTGCCTTCCTTTCAGTAAAATCATAGCCCAATGATATGTCATTGCTGAAAATGTTTGGGACCGAAAGGCCCAGGAACAGTAAGTAGCAGCTGCCGCCCTCCTAAAATCTCATCCTTCCGGTCCAAAAGCTCATCAACGCTCCATTGAGCTGCTACAAATCTACCACTAAGAAATTTTGCATGGGGATGGGACAACCACACTGCAAAAGCACCCGCGATATCAGGTGTATCCAAGTCGAAATGACGCATTGATTCATGGAACATTCCAGTGTCGAGCATGCCCGGATGTAGCGCAATGGCAGTAATGTTCGGATAGGACTCGGAAATGAAAGGTATCAGTTGAAGCCCAACAAGCTTCGACAGACAGTAGCCGCTAGAAGGTGGTATGATAGACCAAGCTCCAGCAGTTGTGACATTGATAATCGTTGCAGTGCTATCTATATCTGGGAGCTGCCGGATGAACGACCGAGTCATGAGAAAAGTTCCTTTTCCATTGACCTCAAAGTTTGACCACCAAATATCGGGGTCTATATCAGCAATTAATTCTCCACCACCTGCGGCACTAATTCCAGCGTTGTTGATCAGGATATCAGCAGATCCAAACGTTGCCTTGATCTTCTGAAACGCCTGGTCTACTGCATCTGAGTCTGAAATATCCACTGTTAAGCATAACACCTTAACTAACGGATTAATCTGCTGTATCTGAGCCTCAACTGCTATCAGGTTCTCGGCACTTCTAGCTAGTAGGACAAGTCCTCTGACGCCAGCTTTCGCGAACGCTGGAGCAAACCCTGTGGCACCAATACCTCTACTAGTCCAGTGACAATGACAACTTTCCCAACAAGGTTTAGTTCTTTCTTCGTTGGGTCGATGGATGGATATACGTCATTGTAAACGGTGGGGGTGAATTTGAGCGATTCTCTCATGTAGTCCTTTGGGAGATCTGAGAAACTCATAGTTGCGAATACCTTGAACAAGTGAAGAGAGCTGCCAGGTTAACTAAATAAATCTTTTTGTTATGACTAGCGAAACTTATGCCTAAGGAATTGTTGGTATGGAGACGGTTGGAGGGCGAATAAGATCTCAGCAAACAAAGCTTTTCCAACAACTATACTAATGAACCAATCGGAAACGGTAGCTGAGTGACATTACATCACAGCTTTCTAATTCTTATATCCATTTGTGCTCTTCTTCGTTTATCCTAGGGACCTTTACGGCTTCTCATCTGATAAATATCCCTCATGTTCTCGTGTTACTTTATCAAATTATTGATTTATTGCGTCTCTGTATTATTGTTATCAAAGTCTCATTTTTGGATTAACACATAATCTGATGGCTAGGTTTCTTTGTTTGATTTGCTCCTCAATGACAAAAGTTGTCTAACAATGTCTCTCTCTCTCGCATACCCTTTTCTTTGTCTACAATCTCACACACTCTATTTTCCTCCCATCCCTTTACATTTCTCCACGGTTCTCTTTTCTTTTGTAAATATTCAATATCCCCATGAATAAAAGTAAGATTCCTGAAAATCCATCGAAAAATCTAGTTTCAACCTATTCAGCCATGGCTTCCTCTGCTCCTAATGTGGAAACAATGATATAGTAATTGTACCAGCTGTTGTAGCGATAAGACACTACAATAAAAGTTAACATTTGGAGTGATATAGGGATTAAAAGTGTGCGTGTCAAGAAAATGAAAGTCAACAAAAGTCCTTGTAATAAACATGTGTGTAGCAAATGAAATTGCAATCAAAGGATGTTGTGTTGCACAATTTGAGCACTCCACCAGAAGGCTAACCTTTAGATATTTCATATTGAGCCTGATATTTCCCATTTAGCTACGTTTCATCAGTAGATCATCTCATATTCTTCACTTGGACAGGATCTAATTTCAGCAAGACACTTCACTAGGAGCCACGAGCACCAAACAACACAAGCAGATAATTCATCGCACTAATTTTTCATTTTCATCTCTCCCTGAATATTCACACCCCCACGCCATGCACGTAACCCGCAAGCAGACCTATGACTAGGTTGTGTAAAGTAAAGGAGAGAAGACGCTCAAAACGAAGCAACCATAAGAGCAAAGCCAGACAACGGAAAGAAAACATATTACAGTAGCGTCATGAGGTCATGCTCTAAATCATGCCGCCCTTCGTGCAGTTTCATTTCCACCATGAGAAAGTCATCCACTCATTATTGCTCTCCCTTCTTCAGCTCCACATCCACCCCCGCATAAATATTCTACTCCTCCTATTTATGCTTCCGTCCTTTCCCACCACTCAGTTCTTTGCAACATGAGTTCTTGGAAGATGCATTTATGTAGAGATCAGAGGCTCGCTCTCTCCAAAAGGCTTAGCCTTGAAATCTTCCTTTGGTGCGGCTGGGAAATCCTCGCTCTTGAAAGCGGGTGTGTTCTCCTTAAGAACCGGGGAAGCCTTCTTCTCAACGGCAGGGGACGAGGATCGGCCACGTGCGCTGCTAATCATCTCTTGAGCCTTAGAAGAGTAATCGGAAGCGTAGGTCTTGGTAGTCTCAGCAGCGCGAGCGGCGTGGTGGCTGGCGAGCTCCTTGACTTGCTGGGTTTGTTGGTTGACAATAGATGAAGCCTGGGCAATCTGGGCGTCGATGAGTTCCTTGTTGGTCTTGTAGATGAGAGGAGTCAAGAAGAGGATGGTGGTTGAAAGAAGAGTTAAGCCCCAGAATGGAACGACCTTGATGAGGAAGTAAGAGATGAAGGCACCAAGGAAAGCCTGTTATTGATTAGCTCACAATAATTATGCACAGCGGAGATGTGAACTTACGCAGGCGGAGGCAAAGACGTTCTCGGCGAAGACGATGCGTTGAGACTCAATGACAAAGAAGTTAATGAGCTCATGGACATCGGAGGTCAGGCGGTCAATGCTATCCTTTGGCAGGGTGTAGTACTTCTTGGGGCGGATCTGCGAGGTGAAGCCCTTGGAGAAAAGAGCCTTACCAGCAGCCTCGGCCAAGACAGTAATGGCCAGAGTCATGTATGTGAGCTTGAAGGCATATCTGAGGATGTTGAGGTAACGGGCAGCAAAGATGAATGCCACGATGGAGACATAAGCGATTCCCGAAGCTCGTGGGTGCTCCCAGGATAAGAGTCTAGAGAAGAAGGAGTGGTAGTGTGTGAGCTGTTGGCCGGTGGCAGTTGGGTTGGAAGGGGTGGTGCGAGCAGCAGCTAGGTCGGAGAACTCGGATGAGGTCTTTGCAGATTGCTCCTGGATGTTTGCCCCGACCGGACCGTTTGCCAAATTTTGGGTGATAGGGTGGTTCTTGACCGCGTTGGCTGCAGCAGAGGCATCTATAGTCTTGTCAGTCTTGTATTTCTTTCGGGGTGGGCGTTGGTAGGTTGATGTTGGTACTGTTTCAAGTTAGTGATCAGGACACTCAAGCTCGGGTTGGACTTGATGCGTACCTTACTGTTGACGACGGCGTTCTTTGCGTTGTTCAACGCGGGCGAGTCGGAAACGGTGTTGGATGTGGTGGTGGTGTCCTTCTCGATGGAAGGGACCACGCCGGTATCAAAGGAATTAGACATTGTTGCTGTGAAGGAGCTGCAACTGAGATGGGCTGAGCTGGAAAGAAGAGCTAGGGCGGACGGCAGAAAGAAGCTGCTGTCAGGATTAAAGTGTGTCTGATTGAGGGTGAGGGTGAGGTTGCTCAGTGACGGACAAGTGTTTCAGCTGGATGATGTGAGGTGATGGTGATGGTGGAAAATGGTGAAGATGGGTTGATGGTGGTGGTAGTAGTAGTAGTAGTATTGGTGGTGGTGGTGGTGGTCGTGGTGATGTCGCCGTAACACATGGAAATTATTTAAAAGGGGAGGAATGTGCGGGCCAATCAGCTAGCACGCACACGACCAGCGGGAGGTTTCCCTGCTTGATGTGGAGAGCGTGAGATGATGATGATGGATGGATTCAGCCACAACGAGCGAATTTGTGAATGACGTGTGGCGGACTGTTTCATGGTTCTGTGCAATAAACACATTACGACTGATACAAATACAAACATAAACCCAACTCGGATGACAAACCTCCCCGTGATACAGCTGGTCACATATCTCACACACATGTTACTTACAGGTATCACGCATATCACGCATATCACACACATGTTACACATATCACAGATTGCACTTCACTCACCAAGACCTGACGTCAAGAAATAATTGCTGTAGTTAGGGGTTTTGCGCTCGTTGAAGCTCTAGAACATTCATTCACGGGGATCGCTATCTTTTTGTACCCCGTTACGTCATTCAATAACAATGCCGAGAAAAAAGGATTTTATTTACAAATTGGACCCCCAGGGACTAACTGCTCGTGGTCCAAGTCTTCCCATCTTCCTCCATAGATAGACAGCCCGTCTCTAATCATTCATGTGAGTTGAGTTTCTTCACATTATCTGCCTGCTATTGCCTGCTATATCCATTCCAAAGCTGGAATGGGAATTGCTTATCGGATGCCATTAAGCCAAGCATGTCTATTAAAAGTGGCTTACGAGAACAAAATAAAGATGGTGGATTAAGGACCTCCCGAACCGACCAATGAAATGAAATATGATTCTGTGATTTCACGTGGAGCTATTGCTAAATGCTAGCGTCAATAACACACTTTTGTATCTTGTATATATTGGGACAACAAAAACGAAGGCAAGAAATCATGTGTATCAGGGACGAACAAGACTGAAACCTGCTGGTCGATACGCTCACAGGCTCTGCTCACATGACCATCGATTAGTCCTACGACTAGGTCATATCTATCCACTTAGCGAGGAGCCCCTGAATCACTCCACAGCGAAGCGAGAGATCAGAAGGTAAAAGTCTATAGCTGAATGTTCGGTTGCGATTCCAAGCAAGCTATGCAACCGAAGACGTACTGAAATTCGCATCATTAAGCGATGGATAAATTCTCATCTAGTTCACCACTCTATGGTTCGCTTGGTCATCTTGTATATCTTTTTGTAGACGGTGACTGACAAGACTTCTCGGGAACGGATCTTGAATCCTGGCACTCAATAAAGGAAAACATACTTATGTTTTAGTAGTATCTACAGTCGATTTGGTCTATTGAGTTTTTCCTTGCACTACGAAGGCAGGTTCAACCAAATAGAGTCAAAGGACCATGATTAAAATACATTCTCCAAGTGGCCAAGGGTCTGAAGGTTGCCAATCAGTGTCTGGTTTTACAGGCTAATGTTCCAGGAGTAGTCGAACACATAGTGACGAGGAGAATTTGATAGTGAACTTGTACCTAAAGTCATCTGACATATAGGCTGTCCAATACAAGCGCTTAAATCCAAGCTTAAACGCTACAGACCACACCATATCGTACCTTCTTATATTCCCTACTTGTGTCTGTATTTGTAAGAATTCAATTGTGTGATAGACTGAACAAACACTTAAGAATACCAAGTAAAGATTCAAAATGTATAGCCGAGGACTTGCATTCGAATATGTGCCTTTATTGCAACATGGAAGTTTTCTAGTGGCTCCCTAGATTCTAGGAACAATTATACAATCCTAATAGAATATCTCAATTTCGAATTAGTAAGAGAAATCCGACGCCAGATTCCACGCCATAGTTTTTAAACGAGTTTGAATCTCCATACCATCCCCAACTCATCGTACTTTCAACAAGGAATGATAAGATCAGAAGCACTGTGAACCACAAGAGCCAAATCTACCCTAAGGGCTACAGTGCGACTACTTCTTAGATGACAGCAACAAGTAGAAAGATGAGTTTTGAGATGACTTTTCATAGGAGCTTGAAAATAAAGAAATATCAATAGCAAAAGTTCAAAGTCCAACAAACTCCAATGAAAAATAGTGATGAAAGCCACTTAGCCCTTTAATGGGTAGCTATCATGCCTTTCCCTGATATTAACAAAACCATCACAGCAAAATCACTTTTTTCTTCTCCCAATCACCACCCTTCTTCTTGGGCTTCTTCGACCGTTCTATCTTCTGAGGTGATGGATTAGGTTTCTTCTCCTTGGGAGGATCAAGCTGTGGTTTCTTTTCTTCCGTTTTGGGAACTGCAGGTGCAGGATTTCGCTTCCGCAAGGGGTCAGCCTCGCTAAGCCTCACTCCGCCTATAGTCTACTTCTTTCCTGTTATTAACCTTGGTCTTGCTCCTCAGTGGGCACATATTCTTTTCGGCCGGATTCTTTTTGTCAGATAAATTATCTTGTCTGGATCACTTTTCACAAGCTTTCCCTAGGGAGTCCATCAAAACATAGCGGAATACCATTCTCTGGTTGCGGTATTCTGTACCGCTGAGATTCCTACCAAAGTAGGCCTTTACTCTGATGCTATTGGCCTAAATTAACAACATGGTATAGACACTAGATATGTTCCTCAAGCGCATTAAAGAGTACGAACAGGAATGGTTTCCATCCCCTCGTATAATTAGCCAGGGCGATGTCTCTCAACCCTCAAGCATCAACGCTCCATCTACCATGCCAACAGCGTCTTTCATCTCTCCTTTTCTCGGCAAGTCCGTCTCGGAGCTCAATACAATCTTTACCAAGAGCTTTGCAACTCAGAATGCATTCCTGCCGCGTGTATTCCTCGTGCTGGATAAGCGCACCATTGATGAGAATATTGAGTGGGCTTCCTGCCAGCTCATTCGCGGTGGGGAGGCTTTCGATGAGAAAGAGGGAAAGAATTTCGTTAGAGCCGACTTCTATTTGAGCATGCAGCTGGCGAGCATGCTGGAGTTGGGAGATCTTAATTTAGACGAGAGCCCACATGATCTAGAGAAGGTGATGGGTATACATAACATGTCAAACTACTGAGTGACTGCAAAAGAAGCCCGAAATCAAGAATCAGATCACCAGGAGTTGCACCAATCCTAGAAACTCATATTTAGGTTGAAGCACTTGTACTACTGAGATATGCTCCTGCTGTATCTACCGTAGTCTTTGCAGGATTCCCCATTGTACGTATTAAAACAGTTTATCAAAGCAGTTATATAATATTATGTTTAGAATAGCAGACAATAATTTAGAAAATAAAAGAGTAACATATTACAATCATCAGAAACTACCTATTTTTATCATAAAAGCTACTATAGAGCCTTCCGGTGTGCTAGTTGGTTTCCAACCAGACTTATTGCCCTTGAGGATAGCTGACGAGACTGCTAAAGCATCTGATTATGAGTGCTTCGAGTCCCCTTCCATAATGTATGTTTGAAAGTTGGTGAACTGAATCTTGTGCTTGAACCACTAGGTCCCTCTTCGCATAGTTACCTACAAAACATCACTCTAAGCTGGATATCGCAAAGATTTACAATCTCTGTCAAAGAATGTGACCTGTCCAAACATAACGGTGGCCAAATGGTGGTCGATGCTCCAATCGTTGGTCATTTCTACACTGTAAGTAGTATCAGTTCCAACCCCTAGGATATCTGTAATTCCAAATGCTATTGTGAAACAACCGCAATGATCAAGGGTTGTGGATTTACATCCTAGCTAGCCAGATACCCAGTTTCCAAATATGCTTACACAACTCGAGAGAAAAAGCAAGCATTCATATACTTGCCAAGTAATCACCCCCAGACGCCATTATGCTCACAAAATCACACACTAGGCTTTATTACAATCTGATCAATTAGCCAACTCTAGTCTCTGCTTGCATAATATTTCCTCTAATAATCCAAGGCCGAGATTTAGGGGCAGCTATTATAGAAGAAAACCTACAGTGAATATATAATTCTCGCGGAGAAAGGTATCCTAGCCATGTAAGAGAAACATTAGCTGCCTACGAGAATCGACGTATTCAAGAGCATCGGCATAAGCTATAAAGCTTAAACCCAACAGCACTGAACAGGACAATAGTAATGTTTTACGGTATAGCTTTGTTCAAGGTGATAGGAAGGATTAAAATAAATCCGGTCCATGTGTCCATGAAGCTTATGTCCGAGCCGTCAACCCCTCAATATCTTCGGATTCGACAACAAAATGACGAAATTACGTGACACAATTACCAACCAATGTGGGTCGGAACAGCTCACGCTCCGTCGATATAGGTCCCCCATTGTGGTCAAATCAGAAAGCGCTTTGAAATCCAAATTGATTTCATTGCTTCGTCGTGAATTATTCGCATTTATATAAATAAGAAAGGGCGGATTCTACACCCACCTCCTTTAAATTTGCTCAGTTTCCAATAAACTCAAGACTGCATCCTTAATTTCTCTATCACAAAGCAATCGTACGACCCCGCTCGTTGTCCCATTTAATATTCTAAGACACAAAGTATAATGGTTAATATGCTAACTATTCAAGATGGCTGCGCCCAAGCTCACTCTGTACACCAATCTAGGCTGTCCCTGGGCAAACCGTGCTCACATCGCCTTGAAAGAACTTGGTCTCGAATATGAGACCGTAATAAGTACAGCTCTCACTCTCTGGGGTTTACCCCCTCTGACAAGGCACAGTCGATATATCAGTACCCCGCACGCCCGAGTACCTCGCAATTAATCCTCGCGGCCTGGTACCTTCGTTGAAATACAACGATGAAATTATCACCGAGTCAGCGATTGTAGTGCAATTCCTTACAGACACATTCCCGTCTCATCTAGTAAAGACTTCTTCTGAACCGGGCGGCGCTCTACAAAGAGCTCGATTCGGGTATTTTGTGGACACATTCTTCTCCAAATTTACTCCGTTCTATCAGAAGGCAATGTGGTTGACTGATGCAGAGGAGAAATCAAGTGCTACTCAATCCGCGGTGGATGCGGCAGTCAAAGACCTCGAACCTCTTTTGAAGGATGCTAAGCCGTTCTTTGGTGGTAATGAGAGGTTGACACTTGCTGAGGTAGGGATGGGTTTCCAGCACATCAATAGATGAAGACGTACTAACAACAGCCAGGTGCTCACCGGTCCTTTCCTGTTGCGCCTTCTCTCCTTCCCAAAGTTCGGCCTACTGCAACCAAGTTTCCTTACCAGCTTGGAAGAGAAAGCACCCAGCTTTTGGGCATGGGCCAATGCGGTTGTTAAAGAGAATAGCGTGAACCATTTCTATGATGAGGAATTAGTTGGGGAGGCAACACGGCGAAAGATTGCTCAGCTTTCCGCAGCGAAGTGATCTTAATCGTATCTTGGGAAAGTGCATAGCCTGATATGTTCAAGACTTAAATTTGAGCCTTTTTCTATCAGCTGCCTTGGTTGGTTGATTGGATATCAAATCTATGAAAAAGACAAATTAACATTTTTTGCCCTTCCATCATGATGTGTTTATATGCAATTTCTTTTTGCCCAAATTGTCGTGATTGTAGAGTGCGTTCCACTATGACCTGTCATAATATTTCCTAATCTGATTTCATGTTATAAGAACAGATAGGCATCTAGAAATCTCCATCTCCTGGATAGGTATTCTATTCCTAGTTGTCCGAAGATTTTTGCTACTGCCATCCATCATTCGGTTATGATAGGGGCTCGCTACTAACATCCGAACCCCCCCTGAAGATCTTGATTACCCCGCGGTGGGTCCCGCCAAGCTTAAAACATACC
>Ga0247804_10001612_pt1 | contig 10436 bp, 8 predicted proteins | sample UWRJL029104C1_FD_181142 | JGI IMG/M metagenome (GOLD analysis project Ga0247804, IMG submission 181142) | Plant litter microbial communities from Arlington Agricultural Research Station in Wisconsin, United States - UWRJ-L029-104C-1 | ecosystem: Environmental > Terrestrial > Plant litter >...
AATATCTCTCTCGTCGGCTTCTGCAAGCCCAACTACTACACCTGCTGCTGGAATATCAAGTGAAACCGCTGCGCCGGGTTCTAAGGCCTCCTCAGGGAATAAAAGTAACTCGGTAGCTATTGGGGCCGGGGTTGGTGTCGCAGTCGGAGTAGTATTGATTTTTTTGATAGCAGGATATTGGTTTTGGCGCAGGAAACAGCAGAAGAGGAAGGCTGCAGGTCTTCCAGATCGTCTGGAAGGGACCGGAGAATCGTCGGGTCCTCCCGATTACCGCGAGCATAAGAAACCTCTGACCAATATGTCAACTACGCAAGCAGCTCCCTCAACTATGTATGAAAGAGGGGGAATGGAGGATGGTGCAGTGATGACGGCACTAGCAACGGGAGGAGCTGAGCATAACTCGAGTCTAACGAGAACGAACACGCCGCTAGAGATTCATTCACATGGTGGTGGGATTCATGAGATGAGTTCTAGAGATAACTTCCATGAGTTGCCAGCCGGAGACCAAAGACTGGGCTCGTATAACTCAAAAGAGAAGTTCTAAAGTGTTACTTGGCAGTATTGGGAACTCAGTAACACTCTCTGTGTATATATGAAGTAGCTAAAATGCTATTGTGTAAATTACGCGCTAATAATGCTGCTCAATCATCATCATAAGTCTATTAATTAACCATCTCAAAACACAGAGCAAGTTCATCATGAGTGGTATAGCTCCCGGAATGCACTATCCCTCTCCAATAAAACTTTGGGAGAGTCCAACTCTACCAATTTCCCAGCGCTCAACAACGCGATCCTATCGAAATCCAGAATCGTATCCAGCCGATGCGCAACCGCTAGAATTGTGCAGTCCCTAAATTCCTCCCTGATGATCTTCTGCATCAACATATCACTCTTCGTATCAACACTGCTGGTCACCTCATCTAAGACTACCACCTTACTTTTCCTCAAAATCGCTCTTGCGAGACAAAAGAGCTGGCGCTGACCGTGGGAGAAGAAATCATTGTCGAGCTCGGCATCAAGGCCCCCTCTTCCTTGGACAAGCGACCAGAGACCGACTTTGCCAATTGCCTCTATGACTTGGGAATCGGTGTAAAGTGAATATGGGTCGGTGTTGTAGCGGATCGAGCCACGCATGAAGAAGGGCTCTTGGGGGATTGCGTTGAGACGCTCACGCACGAGTTGGCGGGGAAGGGTACTGATGTCAATACCGTCGATGGTGATGGTTCCCTCGGAGAGCTCGAGCATGCGAAATAGGGAGGTGATGAGAGAGGATTTGCCGCTTCCACTACGGCCACAAATTCCCAACTTCTCGCCAGGCGATACCTCTAAATTCAGGTTGTTTATAACTGCAGCGGAATGGGCTGTGTAAGAAGCGGTGATGTTACTGAATTGTATAGAACCTATTGACGGCCAATCTGCAGGTACTGATTGGGTTTCTCCGGGAAGATTTTCCGGGGCCGTCTGGGTCGCAAATGACATTAGTCGAGCAACAGCCCCGAATGAGGTTTCGAGCATAGTCCATTGCTTGATGATTTCTGCTAAAGATTCGTTGAAACTCATGACATTCAACAAGGCTAGACCCACAAAGCCTCCAGAAATGTCGGCTCGTAGCTTGACGACTAAAACCATAAGAACCACAGCTAAACCTGCTACGAGAAAGTCGAGAATCAGAGCTAGCCAGCGCTGGATACAGAACATTAGGTAGAAGGGTTTCTGAGAGGCATCGAGAAGTTTCAGGTTGCGAGATTGGAAGTTGTCAACCCAACCAAAAGCTCGAATTGTCACTAGACCTGTCAGTGATTCAATGAAATGCGAGTACAGAGGAGACTTTGCTTCCAGATCTAATAAGCGCATTTGTCGACTTGTTCGGAGATAGAACTTTTGAAGAATCCAGACGCAGAGGATGACAGCTGGCATAGTCGCTGCAAAGTAGCCTGCCGAGAGACACATGAGTACTGCTCCCATTATTGCTAGAATCATCGCAAGTACCAAATCGATCAAGGAATACGGTAGTTCGGCATCGATGACTGTCATGTCTTGGCTGAACCTATTAAGTGTTGTGCCGACATCTGTCGAGGTGAAGAATGACAAAGGGGCAGCCATGACCGTATCGAGTAGTCTTTTATGTAGAATTTCAGCCGATTTGGGAACAATGAAAATGAGTAGTGTAGTTGAACCTGCAACCACTCCTAAAGTACCAAGCCCCGAGAGCATACCATAGAGCCCTAGGTAAAAGTCATTGACCTTGTTCCCATGCTTGACCACGTCTCTCGTCCAATAAGTAAGGAGAAACTCAGACATCTTGGACGCTACTCCAAAAAGAATCGTGGCGAAGACGAAACAAGCGTTACGTTGCCATCCGATGCTGGCAAAGTAGTATTTGTAGACCGCGAAATCACCTGTTTGACGATTCAATTCTTCGAACTCAACTTCAAGTTCTTCCAATTCACTATGAAGCATTGGTTTTTCGGGAGTCTTAGTGCTGGTTTCGGCTTTGGATAGCGATGAAGAATCCTTCTTTGACTTGGTACCGAGACTTTCAACATAGCCGCCAGATCTCTTGAGATCATCGAAGCAGCCTTGCTCAGAAACATGCCCTGCTGCATTAAGAGAAATTATATCTGCGTAATACATGCATCAGCTAGTGAATATATGTAATAAAGTCCCAGTTGATGTGTGTAAATCACTTTTGCAACCGTCTATCAGTACTCATACTGTGGGAATTACTTACGGTCAGAATAGGATAGGCGATGCACTGCATGAGTAACCAGGAGTACCGTAATATTCGACTGTCGGAATAAACCTGCTGCTCCGAGAAGACGGTTAAAAACTAGCTCTTCAGTTCCAGCATCCAGTCCAGAGAAGATATCATCTAGAATGACAAGCTCTTTTCTAGCGTAAACGGCTCGTGCAAGAGCAAGACGCTGTTTCTGACCGCCACTTAGAGATATACCAGCGCTTCCAACTGGTGTTGCTTTGAGAAGGTTATTAGTGAGTGATTTCGGACTACTTTAGAATTTACGTACCGTGACCTCTCGGAAAATTAGCAATATCAACTTCAAGAGCACATGCATGAACAACCCGAGAATACCACGATTCTTCGAAGCTTGATATGCCAAGAATATTTTCCTGGACAGTTCCATTTTGCACCCATGGCGTTTGATCTACGAATGCTGTGGTTGGAGAATCACTATAGACAAAACCTTGAGAAGACGGAGTTTCTCCAAGTAGGCCTTTCAACAAGGTACTTTTGCCGCTCCCTAAGATAAGGATAAGTTTCTCTCTAGAATCTACGAAAATGATATTATTAAGTGAAAAGCAGAAGTGACTTACCCACAGGTCCTATTATAAAGCAAAATTCATGCTGATTCAATGTGAACGTGACATCAGAGACATCTGGAGGGCCATCTGGAGACCATCCAAAGCTAGCATTCTTTGTAATAAGAAGGGGGGAACTGTCGCGAGATACTGGAAGCATGTCTTGTAGTTCATAACCTTGAGGAAAAGCAGAGACTACAGGTCGCTCTTCTAATTCTGTCGAGCCATTTAATGGTATTCGATGGTCTCTCCTTGCATCTGAATTCAAAAATTGTTGGATTCGGTTGAAACAGGCCAGGGCCGCATTAAACATTGGTATTGCCCGAAGCAATTCATTCATTGGAGTTGAAAGTAACGAAATCAGAGAGAGCGTTGTGAATGCGGACGATGCTTCTAATTGCTGACCATTGTGTTTTGCAGAGACAACAAAAAGAGCAAACGTTACCAAAGGCGAGAACGTGGTGGTGCTATTGCCTGGAATGAGTTAGAGGGGACAGGTTCAATCCAAAAGTTGCTGCTTTGTGCAGAAGTTAGATGGTAGTCTTACCAAGAAAGACACGAAAACAGAGAAGTTTTCGGAACCTGCTTGACAGCTTCAGTTCAGTCACGCGAAGTGATTGGATAATTGTTGAAATTTTGTTAGTAAAGCCGAGCATCTTGACTCCCTAAGATATGTAAGCCGCATTGTTTACAATCAGAATAGGTAGGCTTACCTTCATAGATCCGAGCATTGATGCTGTCACGTCTACTCTTGTCTGTATACCTTGAATCCATATCTTCTGCGCATTACCAATATACTTTGCCATGAAAAAAACGGCGAAAGTACCTAATAACGCTACAGCCATTGGTGCCACAAAAGCAACACCAAGTTCTCGATATAGCAAGTACATGGCAATGGCCAGTTCGATTGGCACAGCCCAGAACTCGTGCAAGTAGATAAAACCTCGGGCAATAGTCTCCACGTCGCTTGACATTAATGTCACAGCCACGGACTCATCTAAAGCGGTAATGCTCAAATCTACTGTTTTACTGTATATCATACTCACAAGTGTACCTCTTAGAGCTACAACGAAGCGATACACCATGTGATAATAGCTCCCATTTGAAAGAGCGAGTCCAATAAACACCAGACCGAACGCGGCTGTGAGACCCCATCCAATGGCATCCGGTTCTTCGGCATTGTTGGCGAATTCCACAGCTCTATGCAAGATGAACGGCTGTGAGTAGCGTAAAGCAATAAGACACAGCCGTGGAAATATACCATAGCACAATGCTAGACGTGTGGCTTTCAAGGTCGACCACAGCAGAGCACGGGGTTTCGTTCTGTTCGTCGACATCCATGCACTGTAGCCAGAAGCTTGGAGTGAGATTGAGGCCAATTCATCATCAACAGGATAGAGATCTTCGTTGTTGAGAATTCTACGAAAACCTGTCTGGTGTTAGACTTTATGTTGTTCGATCTAGGACCTGACTTACCAGTGGTCATCAGATTGTTCAACCACCAGAAGAAACTCCTAGAGTAGATTCCACTAGTGACTTCGCGGTTAGGCGTTCGATAACGCTCGAGAAGAATATCCCGTTTTTCAATAGCTTCCGCAATCACGAGCATGAGTTTTACCCCAAGCGTCGATGTAAAGACGGCGGCTATATGTTTTGTGTCACCACCAGTCCATAATGTCCTACAGCGAGCAATATCAAACGGAAGCGTGATCATTAAGTAAATATTGATAATTGCTGATGGTCGTACTGAACGAATATGTTCTATGTGAGACAAGATGCATAATCCGAGAGCATCAATTAGATTGAAAGTTGCCGCTGCAAGTGTAGCGCGCGTTCTTAAGGTTGCGTTGGTGGAATGTAGAATCAAGAGAACTGTTTGTAAGCATGTAAAAACCAGTAGAAAGACCTTGTGATTTGTCAGGTATACCAGAGACCAAGAGTTATGTTTCCCCACTCACCAGTTTGCTGCTGTGTAACGAACTCCCAAGTACTTTTCTAGGCCTCCTATTGAGTAAAAATATGCGGAACGGAATTACGAGTAACAAGATAGTGGACGGCAGTAAGGACAAAATGGTATCTTGAAAAAACAAAGTGAAATCAAACCGCCCTGCCGCTGCTGCTGGCCCAAAATCATCAACGAAATGATCAACATAAGATTTGTTCGATGAAATCATTTTGAAAACACTGTAACCACAAGCCTTAGACTGCAATTTAATAACCGGAAAGTCATTTCACAAAAATGGGGAAGTTACTTATAAGCCCTATTCTATCAGGGCTCACCACAAAAGCAATGTCAATCCAGTGGACCAGTGACGATGTGAACTCCGTCCAAGTTGAACTCCGTGTAAGCCTGCTGCAGAAGAAATGCAGTAGCGAAAGCCATAGAACCAATCAGACACTGGTGATATTGGAAAAGATAAGAGATTGTTGCGTAGCTGGTCAAATCGTATCTGCCTGATCGGTGTGCCTTTTCTAGAACCTCTGTCGAAAATTCGGGGTTTCTGCCTGGTAATACTGTGAAGAAGCGGAGTGAATACCGTCCATTTACAAAATCTATGGCATTGCGCAATCTGACACGCGTTCTTCAACAGGCTTCTATGGTTGTCCTATACTGTCTCCATAGCGATACAGTGCATCGGGAAAGCTTCTAATACATATATTACCCTGCCCAGTATTGTCTTTAACGTCATAGAAGTTGGCGGGGTCTCGTAGCCGATGTTGCGAAGTTCAACCACATGACAGAAAATAATCACTTCCAAAGAAGGTTCGGCTCCTTTAAGACATATAAGACAATATAAATAGAACAATCATTATTTTATCTACTGCAGAGATTCTTCCTACAAACTATACATGTTATCTTCATTATCTCATTGAGGTCATCCGTCATTAGGTCAACCTCCTTGCATTAAATCGCTCTAATCATGTATCATAGATGACCACTTCCACCTTATAGTAAAGGCATTTGCGATATCGAACGTTCCTGGTCTGTCTTTTCAGGAATCTCAGGCTTTAGAGAAAGATCCTGGCAACCTCCAGGGGGTGGAGTGAGGCTTTTCTCCCACTCTTGCATCAAGGTCGACACGGTTCTCTTCAAATTACCAGGAGTGAGCTTGTCAAGTGCTGGCCATTGAATCTCTTCTCCATGCTTGGATGGGGTATCAGGTTCTTCCGTGTTTTGATCCAGAATCCTGTGCTTCATTAGTAAAATGAAGAAGTAAGAATCTTGAATATTTACTTGACGGTACTGTCCTGGTTGTTCGTCGAAGACGGTGTCAATGGGTCAGATATATCGGTACTTCCGCTCCAACGTGGTGATTTGGGCGTCGGTGAATCCCAATTCGACCAATCGTCATCGGACTCTGCTACTGCTGGAGTAAAAGAGAGTGGCTTTGACGATTTGGGCTTCGTTCCAATAGGTGTCTTCGTGATCCTGCGAGAGGTTTCCGGCAACCAGAGAGGTCCTGCAGGATCAGAGAGTCCAAGGCCCAAGTTGGGATTGGTGAGAGAATCCCAAGTCCTAGGCGATACGCTTCTCTTTGCCGAGTTGGAACTACGACCTTTCAGACTGCCTTTGCTACCCTTCTTCGCAAGTGGTGTATTGGGTCCATGTGTGACGTACTGATTCACGTTGCCGCTCACTGCTTCATCTCCAATTGTTGCTTGTCTTAAATCTTCAAGAAATGTCCACATGCCAGATTTCAAATCTTCGGCCACTTGTTTTGCTCCGTGGGTAATCCCACCCTGATACGAATGCCGTGCACGATTGGTAGTTACCTTTGTGATTCCTTCACTTGTATCAGGCACAGTGGTACTGCGTGACAAACCGGCAGCCTCAACAGACTCCTGTACAGAGGGAAATGGTCGTGTGAAATTTGATCGTTCAGGCGAGAGCAGAGACAGTGTTCGTGTATGTCCGCCTGTGATGATCTTCCTTCTTGAATCTCGGGGGGTAGAGATGGACAGGAGGGCTCTCCTACGGTCTTGCTCAATGCTTTGCCTGGACCCTTCGTCGCTGGATGTCCTTCCTTCAACTGCTACACTCTGGAGAGAAAGGAGCGGCTCTGCTTGTCTCAACTCCGCCCTCTTCTTGATCCTTTCCTGGTTGGCCCATTGTACTTTCAGCTTGGCCAGACCTGATTCTGCCTTTTGTAATTCCTCCTTAAGTTCCAGAACTCGCCGTTCTTGGCCCGCAATAGCAACCAAGAAACCGCTTGGATCCGCGGGCGATGCGGTTGCGTCTATTGGGGTAGGAGGGAATGATGCTGAAGTTGAGGAGGTTGGCGTAGGTCGTGTTGAGTCACTGGAATTTGTCCCTGTGGCGACCGGGAAATTTAGGGACAGGCGGTTCAGACGCGGTGTATGTGATAGTGAGCGGATGTGCCCCGGGGCTGGCAGAGGAGGCGGTGCCATTGGAAAGTGAATTCTGTTGGGCGAGCTTCCCACATAAGGACTGGGTACCGGAGAAGGTAGATTGTCATCGCCCGTGGTGAGTATCGACTGCACCGAGGCAGGGTCAATGGAGTTCCGGCGGCGATTGAGACTAGCCATCGGGCAAATGGTATGGTGGTTGAATTGAGAGGATTCGTGGTCTAGCAATGGGAAGTAGATGGATGGCCAGGAGTTTGGCCTCTTCGTGAGCATCAATAGCTTCTCTCCACGTCCGGGTCTCTTTGTCAACAAACAGTCGTGGAGCCGAGTAAACAAAGAATCTAAAGAATGGGCAACTCAGCCACTGGCCAAAGTCGATAAGAATAGAATTATATTAGGTTCATGTCATGAAGTCGTAGCAATGTATACATGCAAGAAGAGCGACAGTGAGGGATAGATAGAAATAAGTTTTTGGATGGGGAACACAAAGGGCTAACGGGCACGAGATTCGAGATTGGGTACGAGTATTTCAGGAGAGTGACTGAATTGCGTTGCTGTGGACCCGATGCAACTCTGCTTGGGGGGGGCATGATGCTGCACGAGCCACTAAATTTAGGAGGGTGAGCCCTATTGGCTGCCCCTGGAAATGAGCCCCGTAACAATTCTGCAGGTTTCTTGGACATCTCTGACCCTCTGACCGCCTAGCTTCGGTTATCTGGGGCGGGAGGGTAACGTGACTACGTGGCATCTTGGTGGTTGGGGTTTGGGGTTGACGCGAGATTCTCGTCGTCTTCATCCGCTCCCTATTCTATTATTATACGTTGATCTCTCTCAACAGCCAACCAACACCGTCCTTAGATCTGAAGCTGCTTGCATTGCTTCTGCGGCTGCCGTGAGATGTAGAGACCATGGTACGTGGGTCTGGCAATAACAAGTCACTCCCATTTGTCTTTGTTTGCGACCTGCTTAATGAACTGGATGACCTTGTGAATCGAGAGGACTACCTTCTCCCTCGATATCTAAGGGAACGGAGAAACAATGCTGTACTTCGGTGGTTCGGCTGCCATTACCGGGCTCTGGAAAGCTGTAAGGAGACGTCAGAAGATGTCTTAGCAATGCTCCAACCTGTCGAGAGACGGGAGGGCTGGGTGTATGGATTTAGTGCTGAGGATCTAGAGCGCATCATTGCCAGGGCCTTCCATCTCCCCATTGAATACTTCCCCCAACTACAGAGGTGGCGGCTTGGACTACCTAGGATCGACCTTGGTGCTTGTGTGGAGGAGATTATCAGCAAGTCTTATGTAGAATTCCCCGTCTGCTTGATATTCACCTGCTCATATCTTACAGAGCAAATTGAAAAGTTGCCCACCCGCTCAATCATACAAGATTTCAGTCTCTGATATTGAGCATGCATTGTTACTAGTAGCGTGTCATCACCCAGAATCTTCAGCAGCTATCAGATCATTCTCGGGTCATAATTTGTACAGCTATGATACACAGCTTGAATCTGGGAAGCCTTTTCGCTTCGATGCCGCATCTACGTTTTGTGTCTTATTTAGACAGTTGAATGCAACCCAGGCGAAATGGCTAGCCCGTATTCTACTAAAGAACTTCGGGCCTCGCAAGCTATTTCCTGACGGATTGGATCTCAAAGCAAGTTTTCGACTCCCCAAATGCATAGAGCAGTTTGCTCTTCCAGACCAGCCAAAACCTGGGCTACTATCTTTCACAACTTCACTCAATAATGCTAGTACCCCTATGCTTACTCCAGTAATATCGATATCCAATCCCGAATCAACATCTTTACCCTCCAATCAGCTCAAAAGTCGATCAAATCTTTCACGTATTCCGAATATACTACCAACTCCACCAACAACGATTAAAAAGCAAGGAAAAAGAGGTGAAGCCAGTTTGGAGCCACCAATGACCTCAAATAACAGGCAGAAGAGAATACCTCTAGGTTGTATTGATCAAAACTCTCAGCCCCATGATGCACACGTGTCACTACCATACTCTTCGGACCCTCAGGACTCTAGTCCAAGAAAACCACCATCCAAAAATACTCGCAGCGAAGCAATAATAAGAACTGCCGGAACCGGCAACTGCAGGCTGATTCACACGCAATGCTTGCTAAGGGACTTTCTGTTCCTCCTCTCACCATGCATATCTGATGACCCCTGGATATCCGACAGTCTACTATCATGGCACGGCTCTCGATTCACGAGCTCGACCAAAGCGTTTGTCAACCTCATACGTCCCGCAATACATTCCCGGACCGAGGATAAGATACATAAGGTCATTCTAATAGATACAAAGAGAACCACACAAACAGTCGAGTTTTTGAAGCGAGTTCAAATGCAACTGTGCGCTGCTGGAGGTCCCAAGCAATGGGTTGAAGTGTATGATTGGCGTCTATTAGAATATATGGCTAAAGTTGATCGAGGGAAAGAATATACTTACGATCCGTGGGATAGATGCAGGATGTGTACTATCTAATGATTTGACAAATTTGGTCAGCACGTGGTAACAATAGAGTAGATTGGAAATCAAAGAAATTAGTCAAGATCGTGGTCCGTAGTGGCGTGGGTGCTTAGTATCACTTGTCAAGGCTATGGGAAATTGATCTCTTGTTACACAGTCGAACTTATAACCGAAAAAGTCATAGAGCCAATCTTTTTAGTACAAAAGGCCAGGTTAGGTAAAATGATTTAGACCTTAGTAATAAAACAACTCAAATCCGAAATTGTTCT
>Ga0247804_10001613_pt1 | contig 10436 bp, 5 predicted proteins | sample UWRJL029104C1_FD_181142 | JGI IMG/M metagenome (GOLD analysis project Ga0247804, IMG submission 181142) | Plant litter microbial communities from Arlington Agricultural Research Station in Wisconsin, United States - UWRJ-L029-104C-1 | ecosystem: Environmental > Terrestrial > Plant litter >...
CGTAAGGAACAGATTCGAGGTAGATGGTGTCTGAGTTCCCGAAGTATCTTGTGCCTTTGTAATAGTATCGAATTGGTACCGTATGGTTGAACTTCTCCAGAAATACCATTCGAGATTCTCGACTGGCGGCTAATAGGCTAACATGGCTCTTGGGTGGCTCACCCAAATCGTTCAGATGGAGAGGCTGACTAGGCGCATAAGATACATTCAACAGCAACTCTTCACCTTGACGGTACAACCGAAACTGGCCAATATTCAGCGAGATGATACATCCCTCAGGAAGAGCAAATGCCCATATCATTAGTCGCAGTTCAGTTGGTAGCCTTGGGAAGAAGAGAAACTCTGTAAGGCTTGAATTCACAACATGCGCTGCACGATTTCGCGTACTGGATTCCACTTCAAGATTTGCAAAATCCTGTATCAAGGCTTCATTCGCTTCCGACACCTCCTCCACTTCTTCTTGTATGACTCCTTCTTCATCTGTTCCTTGGAATTCTTCTCGAAGCTCTTCGGGAGGTATATTATGGTGCATGGTTTTGGAATAAGCCTCGTGCTTCTCTTCACCTTCGCCATCAAGAAAGATATCTTCTTGCACATCTTGTTGTAAAGAAGAAGATTGGGAGGTGTGAGCTGAGCGTTTGGCCAACTTGAGAGAACTGGTCCGTGGACCAAAGTTCTTACGGAGTCGAATAAAGTCTGTAATCCTATTGTGGAGCTTACGAAGAGCTTTTGATGGAAAACATCTCGCGATTCCTATGGCGGGTGTGGAGGATTGGGAGACGGGATACGAAGCAAATTCCATTTTGAGTTCCAAGTTGTCACTGCTCGATCCTCTAGATCTGGTATGTAGTTCAGATCTATCCATATCGAGAGAAAGCGAAGCCCTTAGGAGATCATCTTATGTCTTCGGTAAGACAAAATCTGGTAGAACGCAAGGATTCAGACAACATATACAAATCCACATTGCAACGCGAATTTAGCTCGGGTGAAGCTAACGGAAGCACCTTGATCCGCTAGCTCTATTCGCCACATCTATTCAAATGCTTTGGGTCTAAATATTGTCTGTAACTGATTCAAGACGAAACCGACCAGTAGATTCCGCGAAGAGCTTCAGTCAATTTTCTTCTCACTCATTGTATAGTATAATGATTCATCTCGCGTGATCTAAAATAAATAACTTGGTTTACGTAGAACCTCATTCATACCTTATGATTGTTTTCATTATCAATTTTGCTTTCGAAATCTAAATTGGAACTACAGGCTTTAAAACCCCCAAATTCCCAACGAATCGTACAAAGATAATATAGATTTAAACTGAGACCTTCATTCACCAGTATGCTCAATAGAGAAACAATGAGTTGACGTCCTTGCTTTACACTTAAAGCGTATGGGGGTCACTGCTTTATATTTATCGCTCTCTCGACCACTATTTCTTTCGATATATTTATCTACTTACCAATAGGATCTAAACAGTATCCTTCACAGATTAAGCACTGCCTAAATTACTGCTATTCTCGGCACTACCAGCATGCACACGAAATTTGATAGTGAGATTATGTCTCCAATTTACGTATCCCATGTTGCTAATAGATAGGAATCGCTTGTTGAAGGATAAACCTGAGAGCTCCACAGCTGGGATATTCTGTTGTGCTCTTCTATTCTCCTGTATGGTAGAAGTTCTATATGAGTTTATCTCTTCTTTACTTCCTGGAGAGATTCGATCTAATCCCATCGGTACACCTACTACTTCTTGGAAGATTGAAGAAAGTAGAATTGCTAACTTATATAAAGCATGAATAAAGTATTCATTAGAAGTGAATCATTGCTGAACTTACATATTCATCCAAAGCAAGACGTATGTTGCACATTGTACGGATGAGTAAATCTTCTGACCAAATAAAGTCTCCAGAGTGTTTGGGTGTAGCTACTTTCACGCATGAAAATCAAGTCTTGGCACTCATTCAGATAAGATCGAGATTTTCCAGGAGTCATGTATTTGAATATCAACGAATACTGGCTATTATAAGGTCTAAACCTAGAACGAGTTCAGTTGATCATGTCTAAGGGCAGTTTGTAGTCGTGATATTGGCCTAGCGAACATCTACGCCTCAGGCACGAATGCTGGCATACTCAACCACAGCCTCACCTTTTTGCAATTCTATCCTGATATCTTTCAGACCAGATCCAACTTGAGCTTCGTCATGGCGCCTAAGAAATTTAAGAGACCTTCAAGTATACTAGACCGGCTCCGCCGCTCAAAGGATCTCGCAGCCACGAGTGATTCAGGTCTTGGCTCTGTTACTCCACCTAGCGATAGTAGTGCAACAACCGCAACCATAGCGCCTCCTATTGACACCACTGATCCACTTCCACCTCCAGTTGTGTCTACGCAAGAAACACAGCAGAAGCTGGGCCTCTTTCTCTTAACACCGCGCTTGCCCGCCGACCAAGTTGATCAATCGCTACTCGATATTGTTGCCATACACGGCATCAATGGAGGTGCCTTTAAAACTTGGACGCACGAAAGTGGCGCTCTTTGGTTACGTGATTTCCTCCCCAAAGACATCAACGGCGGTGCACGGGTATTTTCGTTTGGTTACGATTCTGAAGTAGCGCTTACAAAGTCTCGAGCTACACTTGATGATTTCGCGTGGTCGCTGCTGAATAAGCTTAAATTGGAAAGACAGGGCAAGGTTCGTATATTTTGATGCGTCCTTCAGGGTCATATTGGTATCTATTTATTCAGAAGCTGAAGAATGAAATGTCTAAAGTGCTCGAATAGTCACACTTACGGCCCTTGGTATTTATCTGTCATAGTATGGGAGGTATTGTACTTAAAAGAGTAATAATCGCCAATCTGAGACTAAATGAGCCACTTACTAAATGTTATAGGCTCTAACTATTTCCCAGCTTCGGGACGAAAGTGAATTCCCTTTCCTCCGGACGTGTATCAAGGGAATCTTTTTCTTGGGTACACCCCATCGCGGTTCTGATGCTATTAAATGGCCGCAATTACTAGCGAATATTTCTACTGTTTGCCTCTACACATTTTCTGGACTTACTGGTTCTACGCGAAAGGATCTATTGCATAATCTAGAACGAAATTCTGACACTTTGAAGGATATTTCACCAGATTTCAGTACTCAAGTGAAAGATATCAAGATTTTCTCATGCATTGAGCAACATACAACCCCTCCATTTTCGAAATTGGTAATGTTTACACGATTGCCCTGCAATAGTAAAGTGTCTGACACTCAAAAGATAGTTGATAGGTACACGGGAGTTTTGGGTCTTCCTGAGGAGAGTATTATTACTATGGACGGTTGCGATCACCGTAGCATGTGTCGCTTTCCAAACAGAGACAACCAGAATTACCGCGTTCTCACTAGTCGGATTAATGAGTTGCTCGGTAAGTGAGCTCTGATGTGAATAGATGTTTTTCTTGGCGCAGGATTGGTAATTATTATAATATATTTGGCCTCTAAACTAATTATTTATTTGATGTGTCAGACAATACAGTGCAATCTCAGGGACGACTGGATGGCATGAGTCTCGGCGCGCATCTGATGCGTGAAGTGAGCGTTGAAGCAAACAGTAAGATAGTGCTATACATAGATACCGACTTCTCTTCTAACAGTCACTGACGCTTTCTGAAGAATCAGAGACATTAAACTTAAAGGGTACGACTAAAACTCTATAAATCTAAACTACAAGTGCTAATTATTTCTTATAGATTGCATGAAGTATCTGTATTTCAAAGACATGGAAGCTCGACAGCATGAGATACACCCCGCAACCATGAAAACGTGTGAATGGCTACTAAATCATGATGTCTTCCGACGCTGGACCCTTCAAAACGGTGGATTGCTTTGGATAAAAGGTAATCCAGGCACTGGGAAATCAACAGCAATAAAGTACGCCCTACAAAAGACGAATTCTAACAATTCTGCCCCTAAAACAAAACTCATTATACTATCGTTCTTCTTCCATAACCGAGGATCCGAGCTTCAACATACGCTTATGGGTTTCTACAGGTCGATACTGTATCAGATCTTAGACCAAGACCCTAGTGCCTTGTCAGACCTTCTCCATGAATATTCCAAAAACTGTGAAACCAAAGGGACTTCGGGAAAAGCATGGGATTGGCACGAAGCTGAACTTCGAGCGTATCTTGAATCTTCAATATCTAAAATTCTGGAATCATTTCCTATTCGACTGTTCGCCGACGCTCTCGATGAAGGTGGTGAAGCTGCAGCAGTTGAGCTCGTCAAAGAATTTCAGCATCTTCTCTCTCAGTGCAGACCCACATCTAGTAAAGCGCTCAGTATATGTTTTAGCTGTCGTCGTTATCCAATCATTGATTACGAAGGAGAGCTGGAGATTTCCATTGACCATGAGAATTCGAATGATATTAAGACATACATTCGAAGTCGACTTCAAAAAGAAAAGCACCAGATAATTGAAGCCATCATACAGCGATCTTCCAACAGCTTTCAGTGGGCTCGACTAGTGGTAGATCGTGTTGAACAACTGAGGCGGCAAGCCAAGACGGAGAAGATGATTAAGGAAGAAATCCTTCGTATCCCACCGGATCTGAATGATCTTTACCGTGGCTTGTTGGAGAGTATACGGGAAGAAGAAAAATGCGAAGTGATGAATCTTTTCCAGTGGATCCTTTTTGCTTTCAGACCACTGACCTTGCATGAGTTACGCTACGCTACAGCCATCCTTCCTGATTCACCATACACGTCTTTTCAACAATGCTTAGATGGAGGCGTTGTTTCAGAAAGCAACGAAGAAATGGAGACACGAGTGAAAGTATTGTCTCGCGGCCTGGCAGAAATTGAAGTTCATAACAAAATCCCAGTAGTCCAGTTAATCCATGAATCCGTCAGTGACTTCTTGTACGACGAAGGTCTCCGGATCCTTTTTGGAGAGAAGTGGGAGTCACTTGATCAAGCTATAGGCTTAGCACATCATGTTTTGTGCAGGTCTTGTATCCGATATATTGGTATGAAAGAGATAGTAAAGCAGACGAATATGGACTTGTTTGAAGCAAATAGATGGTTGTTCCCTTTTCTACGCTATGCCGCAACGTCATGGGTGCCACACGCAGTCCAAGCCTCTACATATAAAATTCCCCAAGCCGATCTGTTAAATGATTTTCACTGGCCTTCAAATGATGTCTTGCATCAATGGATTAACATTGATAAGGACCTACAGGAGGGATATCGATTGTCAAATCTACCTCCGAAGACAACGCTTCTCCATATTGCTTCCAAACACGGATTGCTTGGCATAATAAGAGCTATTCTCAATTCTGCGTACTTGGAAGACACTTTTATTAACGCGAAAGCAGACTGGGGGCGAACGCCACTATTGTGGGCTGTTGAAAACGGACATATGGCCGCTGTTCAGCTGCTGCTTGATAATGGAAAAGCTGATGTTAATTTAGAGGATAGATTTGGTCAAACACCACTGTCATGCGCTGCCGAAAAAGGAGATACGGCTGTTGTTCAGCTTCTACTCAACACAGGCAAGGTACATGTTGATTACAAAGACGGCATGGGGCGGACATCCTTATCATATGCTGCTCAAAATGGAAACAACAAAGTTGTTCAGCTGCTGCTTAATACAAGCAAGGTTGACGTGGATTCAGAGGACTATGATGGTCAGACTCCATTATCATTTGCTGCTGAAAGCGGCAAATTGGAAACTGCCAAACTGTTACTAGAAAGACAGCCGGATGTTAATTTAACTGATAAATATGGTCGGACTCCATTATCGTATGCTGCTGAAGGCGGGCAATTGGAAGTTGTCAAACTTTTACATGATACAGGCAAGGCCGATGTCGGAAAAGAAGATATACTTGGTCTAACGCCGTTCTGGTATGCTACTGAGGGTAAGCAAAATAAGGAGCTAATCAGGCCTAGGCTTGGAGTTGCCATGGAGACTGATTGTAACTATGAGAGTGTAGCGAAAATTTTATCTAGAAAGTGAGCCATGTCGATAAAATGTAATGTCGGATTTGTAACTATTGACACTCTATAATCATGGGAGTCTCTTAGGTGACTTTGACGCTGTCCCGTTCAAGTATGTAATTGAAATACTTATGAGCAGGTGAAGAGAATTTGGTAGTTCTGATGATATTGAGCTAGAGAGGAGCGTAAAAGGGCCAAGGAAGAGTAGAGGCGGGCTGAAAATTAAGTTGAAGATGAGAATCAAGACAGAGATCATCAGTTATCATGTCAGAAATCAAGTAAGTGGAACTCTGGTGTAAATATACATGGTGGGCGAGGTCCTCAAAACATGCCAACATTCTCAAAGTAGCCGCACATGCTTGGCATCATGAACCAATTTGCGGGTAGAGATATGCACCAACTTAGCAAACAACTCCGGATTTCTCTTCTTCTTCTTCTTTGCCTAAATCTCCGTGGTGGACGTATGTTGTAGACAAGACAAGGTGCAGAGACAGACCTAGAAAGAAGCACATCTGCGGGTTGTAAATGCACATACCAGAGCCTCTGGAGAAGCTCACCATCATGCAAATCAGTCAAGAAGATCTAAAATTTGCACAATGAGCCAGTGAACCTACCAGAAACAAGCTCCTAGAGCACCCGATGGTGTTGAAATTGTATTCATTGATCATACTGATTAGAAATAATTGCAATATTACGAGAAACACTAGTCGGGAAACAAGCAATATTAACGTTGGGCCTACGCGAGACCATATTCCTTTTGCAGCCTTGATGGGGAAATTCGCTGGCCATTCCCAGTCGGTTGTCAAGTACAATGATGCACAGCAAGAACTAGCACTATAATAGTAGAGAAGATTTACAAAGTTCTAGAAGGTATCACATGTACCATGTCGACCTGAGCAAAAGGACATGGACATCTAATAAATATGATCCGGGCAGGGATATCGCCTCCGATCTGCAGTGCATATTCTAGACAAATAAATGCATGGCTATATTAGTGCACAGCTCGTACAACTTTGCTTGTCTGTAGTATTGGACATCCCAGCCGCGAAATGCACGGTGTGCTATTCCAGACATTTTTTTTTAATAACAAGCTTTTGGTCGTGGGAACTGCTGCACCTATCGCGACGCTCCTCTGGCCATTTGCTTGCTTTATCGACATCCACTGTTACAAACTCGTCATATTGAAGCACCAAAATCCGAAAGAAGGCCTCTCCACGGCCCGTTTTACCAGATGGTCTGCTTTGCCCAAGAGAGATCATGGCTACTGGCTGGGTGAGGGATATACGAGGCGGTGCTGCAAATACTCGCCACAATATGCATATAAATTGCAAACCATTCTCCGGTAATTCTTTCCCGCTGCCTCGGTGCAGAATGTGATATATCTGAGTCCGAGACGGTGGGTTGTATAAGAACATGGAGGCCGGTCATTAAGACCCTGAGTTTTTGATTCACCTTTTGTTTCGAGCGGTCATCTGCTACAACCCCCGCGCAAGCACTTCGACCAGCCAGTAGTTTATCGCGGCAGCAAGGGCTTCATGTCGTCCGAGACCTTCACTCGCAAGCAATATCTTTCTCCTCCCAAATATACCAAACCCGTCCTGGAGCGCATTCCATCGGAGAACAGCAAGAATGGCGGTTCCAACGCAAGGTAAGACCCTTACTCTTTTTGTTCCCGTGTTTCGATTGTTTGGGATGTTGGCGTCTGTTTGTCCGTGGCCTGTACTGTACGATCCGGCACACAACCGAATAGCCCAGAGTCAGGGCACTTCCCGCCACCCAGGTTATTTTTGGGCCAAAATGGCTCAAGTAGTGGGAGAAGTGGAAGTGGTGGGCTGTCAGCCTCGCGTTAGATCATGTCTAGCTAGCCTATTCATTTCCTCTCTCGCCCGCTGGAGGAACCATCACACCTGGCGTGCCTGGTTCACGGACGTGGGGATGCAACTGGTCCCGCTGATCAGGGCTAGGATCTGCCGTGGTGGAGGCTTTTCTCCCAAGATTTTAAGATAGGACGTGCTTGACTGACGACGCCATGGCTGATTCAATACAGAATCTCCCCTTTATTGCAAACCTCTCCGGCCGCTGCTTCGTCCCCTTCGACATCAACACAAGACTTCTGGACGGTGGATAACCTGGATCGTCAATTTCGTGGAGCGGTACGACTGCAGCAGGCGAATCAGTTGCGAACGTACGCTGGTCCGGAACCACCCATTCGAAAAACCATACCTTTACGTAGAAAAAAGAGATCAACACTACCGCATCCTATTCTTGGTCTTGCTACCGATGCTGCGTATGCTCCCCAAGATCTGCGACTTGCGTATATGTCTGGAGGGTTAGCGATGGAGTTCTCGAGAGAACTCGGGCCCAGAGCCTTCTCGCAGACAAGCTCGCGAAGCAGTTGGGACTCGCGGCATAAAAGTCCACTGAGCACAGCATCTTCGGTGGACAATGATTTCGACTCAGGGTCGAGCCAAACGAGTCGAGACTCGACAATTTTGGCTAAGAGGCCATTTCTTCCTGCCCGGGCAACAATGCCACCGCAACCCTTTAAAATGGACAGACGCGCGTCGGCCGGAGCAGCAGTCAGTGGAAGCAGTGCGTGGACTCGTTATGGGGCGGGAGGTCAAGGGAGGCAGCAGAGCCAACAACCCTACCATGCGACTGAGAAGAGGATGTCAATAATGGGCCCACCTTCTTCGAACGGCCCAAGGCTTGCGAGGAAATATACACCATTAATACCGGGGGAGGGTTTTAAAAAGCTGCCAGAGGACATATTGCTGCTCATGCTGAGAGAACTGAAGAATTCACACTTTCAGGTGGGTAGTTTAAGTTGCGCCACATGTTGGATGAGAGATCTTGTTAATATAGGACTATCTTCCAAGAAGTGGTGGAGTGTTGCAAAAATCATGCTATACGAGGATATACAGCTGAATGGATGTGATTCGGTCACCCATACCAAGAAGAAATTCAAATTGAAACATGGGACTAGGCTTAAATTATTACGACGGACATTGCGAGCACGGCCAGATTTTGCAGACTACGTCAAATCGCTGAAGGTGCCTTCACTACCAGATACGGCTGCCGGAAAAGAAGAGATAGATGAATATATGAACCTGGTTTCCTCTATGATAATGGCTTGTCCCAACTTGGAACGATTGCCTGGATTTTACCCAGCATATGATCATTCATTTTCACGCTTTATGCATGCAATGTCAAGTAGACCAAAATTGAAAGAGGCAGTCTGGATCATCAACCCGGCCCCCTTCCAGCGTCAACGGAGGTATAATCTCGCTGAGGACTCACAACTAGTCACTTCTATTCTCGCGCCGGCGTATCTCCTCCCAGAGCAATGTACAGATTTTCTCAACTACCATTCAAATTGGTCGAATCTCAAGACCCTTTTCTTGCATTGCAATACGGGTGGTACAATCGACTGCTTACTATTTGGAGCCATTTGCAAGCAGCTACCCAATCTAGAGAACCTCCATGTTTCATCTTTTCCAATCCCATCGTTTAATGATGCTGCCCTTTCCCATTTACCACCTTTAAAGTCCCTCCGATTAGACAACTTACCCGGCATCACGGCTGCAGGTTTATCAGCATTTGCTTCCTTACCTGGCGCTTCTACTATAGAGCACTTGTCCTTAATATCTATACCTATAAAGTCGTTGCCGACACTTTCCCGACTGCTATCTCGCTTGCGTAATCTTACGCATCTAACGGTTTCGCAAGCACCATCTCCTGCTTTGCCAGCTGAAGAGGATATCGTTCTTCATCCATATCTCGGATCTGCCAGCCTCGAGTATTTGCATTGGGAAATCACCAATCCATATGACGACAAAGCTACGGAAATATTAGCAAAGTCGATACAATACTCGGGCTTCCCGGCTTTGCGAACCTTACGAGCACCCACTGACTTTGATGGCCATCTCCAAAAGCTTTGTAAACCGCGTAGCAAGATTGAACTACCTGGAGATCGTTACCGCAACCTTGGACCACCGGGGAAATTCGCCATGCCGACAAGTCATAGCATGCCTATTATCCCAACCCGAGCATCACTTGGCCATAGCCATTCCTCGTCAAATAGCTCCAATTTCATCAAGACCTCTAGTCGGTCCAGCTTTTCTATGAATAAAGATTCTGCTCTTGTATTAGATGGGTATCAGGACCACCGTGAGAAAGGAATGAGCTTGCTGTCCGCACGTCGCATGGCGCAACAGCGCATCGAAAGCGCGCTTTCAGTTCCAAAGTTTCAAATCATCATCTGGGGTGAAGATGGAGACATAGTTGAGCGTCAAACAGTTGGCGGCTACCTCGGCTTAGTTGAAAGCAAGATCCTCTACACGCTGAAGCCTGACATCGAAGGCATGGATGAAGCTGTTGTTACTGTGGATGGGATCGGAGGCTTACTTGACGGGGGCGAAGAGACACATGTCAGAGATGGATGTACTGGGAGTT
>Ga0247804_10001614_pt1 | contig 10431 bp, 11 predicted proteins | sample UWRJL029104C1_FD_181142 | JGI IMG/M metagenome (GOLD analysis project Ga0247804, IMG submission 181142) | Plant litter microbial communities from Arlington Agricultural Research Station in Wisconsin, United States - UWRJ-L029-104C-1 | ecosystem: Environmental > Terrestrial > Plant litter >...
CGCGGTGATTACAGAATCTAAAGAAAATACAATGTCGAGCAGTAAAATCTGAACAATTGTTCCCCAAAATGAGTGTGGTTTGGCCTTACCTTCTTCATCTTCTTCGCCCTCTAATTTATTGTGTATTTCATGTGTGCTTTTGTAAATCAAAAATAATCCGCCGGTTAATAAAATTAAATCGCGACCGGAAATTGCTAATTTTTCAAACCATTCGCCGCCATTTATGCCAATCCAACTCCCAATATTAAATATTGGAGAGGTTAGACCCATTATCCAGGTTAGTGACAATAAGAGTAATACCCTAGTGATCATAGCCAGGCCTAAACCCAGTTGCCTTGCTTTTTTTTGCTGATTTCCCGGAAGTTTTCCCGAAAGAATTGAAATAAAAACAATATTATCAATGCCCAAAACGATTTCCAGAACTGTAAGTGTTAGTAATGAAATCCAGGCTTCTGGTGTACTTAAAAAATCCATAGGTTATTTATCTGATAAGCGAAGATATAAAAAAGCTGTTTGAATTATTCAACACTTTTTTCTCTGCTTTAGTTTAATATTATTATCCAAAAAATTCAAAACTAAAGGTTTGATTAATGCTGGATTTTGACAAATCATATCTAACCGGACATCAAACAGTTGGCCGGATCTATTTGTATTTGAGGATTAAAAATATGGTAGTAAAGTAACGATTACGCAATTCAGTATGGACAATAAAAAAATCCTGCCAAAATAATTGACAGGACCCATTGAACTGTTTGGTTTAAATTCTATTTGAACGTTACTGCTCCATATTCGGTTTTTAAATTCACACTTGCCGAACCGCCATTTCCAATCTTGCCACTATATTTTTTATTCTCATCATCGTCACTTGTCAGTCTGGATGTTACATTAGCTCCATATTTAAAGCCTGCGTAAGTGGTAGAAACGTTAAAAGTTGCGTTGTAATTGTTACTGAAACCTAAGCCTACACTTGCATATTCACCTGTAAAATTAAAACTCTTACAGGCAGGTGTAATTTCATTGACAGTTAAGCGGTTATAGTCCATATCTATCAAAGCGTCGCCGTTCAATGTGCCTAGCGTAACGTTAGTGTATTCAGTTTTCAAAGAGAGCTTGCCAACGCTTGCTAAAGTTAAGCTACTGTAGCTTTGTTTAATCACCGTATTCCCTTTAATATTGTTGATGTTTACTTTTGCATATTCACTGTTCAGCAATAGATTACCACCAATAGAACCAATAGTTAAACCTGAGCCATATTGAATTTTAATGTTTGCTGATTTTGTAATTGAGTTCACATTTACAGGAACGTATTCTGCATCTAATTGTAAGGTGCCGACTGAGCCGATGCTAACGCCACCACCATATTCATGTTTAACAACTGCGGTATTTACATTCTGTACAGTCATTTTACCATATTCAACATATAGATAGTTGTTAGTATTGTTCAGGTTGCCGGTAGTTAAATTTCCATATTGAACTTTCAATGAAGTCGGGCCTGAAAAATCGCTAAGGTCGATGCTTCCGTATTCCTGCTGAGCCGTTAAAGCATTTACCGCGGGCATATAAACTACATAATTCACTTTAATTTCCCTTCTCCAGGTTGTAACGCCGTTCCTTGACTTTCTGCCGTAATTACCATCTCTATCGCTCATATTTGTTTTAACTGAGACCAGGTCACCGGATTTATTCGCATCAATACTAACTTCATCAATCAGCTTTTGAACATCTTTATCCGAATTACTATATGCCTTAATTTCAACATCAACTTTAACTTCTTTCCTGTCCCAAGTCTTAATTACCATAGAACCGTATTGATTGTTAAGGCTTATCTTATCTCCATTGTCTACACTAAAAGTTTTGCTAAAATTCTTGGAGCGTTCTGCATCGCTACCGGACTGAATATCGCTTGAACTTGTTATAATTGAATTAACTTTTGAGCTCGTTATGCTATTTACCGCATAAGTTTCTGTGGGTGTATTGGCTATAACGGCTTGTTGGGCACTTGTTTTTACGGCGATGAAAGCCATAAAGGCTAAAAATAATTTTATTGTTTTCATGTTGTTAATAGTTAAACATTTTTTGCTTAAAACCTGCCGACCGGCTCTAAGCGAAATAAATGTGGTGAGCGTGTATATTTAGTATCAGGTAGCAAGTATAAAGTATCAAAACATGCAGCTCGATTTATTTACCTTATTCCTGTTTAATTATATTTGATTAACTTTTTTATAATCGTCAACCTGGTTTATAATTAGTAATTGTTGTCTTAACAGGTTTAGCTGTATTTCACGATTTTTAACCATTGCCTTAACTACAAAAACCTGGTTTGGTGTGGTAGGCAATTCAGCTTTTAATCTTTCATAATCATCATCCAGTTTCTTTAAATCATCGGTAAATTTTTTATACAAATCCGGGTTTGCAGATGCAAAAATTGCAAGGCTGTCTCTCTTTTCTGTAATCAGGCTGGCAAACTGAATTTCTTTTTTTGCTGCCGCTGCATTAACGTCCGCGATTTCTAAATCGTGATTTCGCGACCTTCCTGCGTACAGCCAGACTAAACCGAAAACAACTACGATAGCTGCTGCAGTACTCATCCACAAATAAAGCTTTACCGGCTTTTTTTTATCCTTTTTCTCTAAAGTTTGTTTGGTGTCTAATTCCAGTTCAATTTTTGCCCAAAGGCTTGCCGATGGTTCAAAAACATCGAAATCTTTCCGATTTATTTTAACAAAGGTTTCTAATCTATTATTCATCTCTCATCCCTTTCTGTTCTAAAATACTTTTTAATTTCTTTTTTGCCCGCATATACTGTGTGCGACTGGTGTTTTCACTTATTTTTAAAATATGTGCAATTTCTTCGTGATCATAGCCTTCTAAAAGATACAAACTCAAGACCACCCGGTAACCATCGGGCAATTGTGTTATGGCGTTTCTAATCTCATCAGCCTGTAATTGCACATCATATACATCTGAACTAACTTCGTCAGGAACTTCCGAAACTTCATCTGTACTAACAAACTCAAACTTTCGCTTACGCAGGTAGTTAATGGATTTGTTTATCACAATCTGTTTCAGCCAGAGTCCGAATGTAGTTTCCTGTCTGAAATCAACAATCCTGGTAAAAGCATCCAAAAATGCTTCCTGTAAAACATCTTCAGCCTCTTCCTCATAATTTAAAATGCGCAGCGCCACATTATACATCGCCTTAGCGTACAGTTTATACAATTCAAACTGTGCTGCTCTGCTGCCACGCATGCATTCTTTTACAAGTTCCAGGTTTTTATCTACGTAAACGGCTTCCAAAATTTCGAATATTCTGATTATAAGACATAAGGGATTTTAAAACGTTGCATCAAGGTATAAAAAAATTAAAGAAAAGTTCTGCAAGCATATAAAGAAGCGAAATGCTCAACAATTTAGAAAAGCAATTGCAGCAGCTCTTAAGTTCTGACAGCCCGGCTTTTGGTGCAATACTTTTTAATCTTCTGCATCATAAAATAGCTACGTTTGGTGCGAAAAAGTATTTTCCCGCCAATCGGGTTTATTTAACAAAGGTTAGTCGCAATAAACCAAAACCTTTCATCCAGGCAAAATGTATGGAATGGGACTCTACAATTCATCATAAATTTGAAATCCCTGAAAAAGAATTAACTTCATGCCATGGAAACCGATTTAATAATTTCTGCCATTAACGATCTACATAAAAAAGCAAATGCCGCTTTGGAAAACAAAGATGCCACATTATATCTGGCCATTTTTGATGATTCGCTTACCTACACAAACGCCGACAACACTAAGCTGGATAAGCTGGCATATTCAAACGAAATAGAAAAATATTTTAGAAGATTGAAACGAATTGAAACAAGTCAATACCGCATAAAATCATCGTTCGAAAATGACGTTTTCACCGAAAAAATCGCCCGTAAATCGATAATTATTAAACCCAATTTATTGATGCTATCTAAAAAGCAAACCATCCAAACAGAGGAAATTTTTCATTGGAAAAATATCAATGGTGAGTGGAAAGTTATTGCTGTTGAGATTGTTCTGGAAGAAAAGTATTGATATAACAACTATTTTTTCGATAGAACTTTCTTAAATCTTCCCTGCCAAACTTTAAAACAAATTCGGTATTTTTGCCGCTTAATTTAGAATTACAATATGTTAAGAACAGTAACCTGCGGTGCATTAAGCCTCGAAAATTTGGGCGAAAGTGTAACCCTTTGCGGTTGGGTACAAAAATCAAGAGATTTGGGCGGTATGACTTTTATAGACATCCGCGATCGTTATGGTATTACTCAGTTGGTTTTTAACATGGATGATAATCGTGCGCTTTGCGAAGCAGCGCGTACATTAGGTCGCGAGTTTGTAATTAAAGCTACCGGTACAGTCGTTGAACGTAGCAACAAAAACCCAAAGATGTCAACCGGTGATGTAGAAATTAAGATTTCTGCATTGGAGGTTTTAAATGCGGCAAAATTACCCCCATTCTTAATTGATGATGAAACTGATGGTGGCGATGAGTTGAGAATGAAGTACCGTTACTTGGATCTGCGCCGTAATCCGGTTCGTAATAACCTGGTTTTACGCCATAAAATGGCACAATCTGTTCGCCGTTATTTAGATGCTTTAGATTTTATCGAAGTAGAAACGCCGGTTTTAATTAAATCTACGCCAGAGGGTGCACGGGATTTCGTGGTGCCAAGTCGTATGAACGCCGGCGAGTTTTATGCTTTGCCTCAATCACCCCAAACTTTTAAGCAATTGCTCATGGTTTCCGGTTTTGACAGGTATTTCCAGATCGTTAAATGTTTCAGGGATGAAGATTTAAGAGCCGACCGTCAGCCAGAATTTACGCAGATTGACTGTGAAATGTCCTTCATCGAACAGGAAGATATTTTAAATACTTTTGAAGGATTAATCCGTACACTTTTTAAAGAAGTCCGTAATTACGATTTGCCCGAAGTACCTCGCATGCAATATTCAGATGCTATGCGTTTATATGGTTCTGACAAACCAGATACCCGTTTTGCCATGCAGTTTGTAGAGCTTAACGATTTAGTAAAAGGCAAAGGTTTTCCCGTATTTGATAATGCAGAATTGGTTGTAGGTATTAATGCGAAAGGTGCTGCAAGTTATACCCGTAAACAGTTAGATGAGTTGACTGATTTTATCAAACGTCCTCAAATTGGTGCGACTGGATTAATTTATGCGCGTCATAATGAAGATGGAACTATTAAATCTTCTGTAGATAAATTCTTCAATGAAGAAGATTTGAAACAATGGAGCGAAGCTTTCGAAACAGAAAAAGGCGATTTGATTTTAGTACTTGCCGGTTCAACAGATAAAGTGCGCAAGCAGTTAAACGAGCTTCGTTTAGAAATGGGCAACCGCTTAGGCCTGCGTGATAAAAATACTTTCTCTGCACTTTGGGTTTTAGATTTTCCTCTTTTGGAATGGGATGAAGAAACTGAACGTTACCATGCTATGCACCATCCGTTCACTTCTCCAAAGCCAGAGGATATCGCTTTGTTGGATACCGACCCGAAAAATGTTCGTGCGAATGCATACGACATGGTTATCAATGGAACCGAGATTGGTGGCGGCTCCATTCGTATTCACGACAGAGCATTACAGGCTTTGATGTTTAAGCATTTAGGTTTCAGCGCGGAAGAGGCTCAGAAACAATTTGGCTTCCTGATGGATGCCTTTGAATTTGGTGCGCCTCCGCATGGTGGTATCGCCTTTGGTTTTGACCGCTTAACATCAATTTTTGCCGGTTTAGATTCGATTCGTGATGTAATTGCTTTTCCTAAAAATAACTCTGGCAGGGATGTAATGATTGATAGTCCGAGTACTATAGATGATAAACAATTGAAAGAACTTAAAATTAAAACGGATTTATAGTTCATTGGTTCATTAACTCATTAGTCATTGAGTTGATAGCATAACTCATAACATCAATTGTACATATCAATAGCCCTGAATAAGAGAAGCCTCAGAATTTTTAAATCCTGAGGCTTCTTTATGATTTATGTTGCTTACTGATAGACTAATGAACCACTGAACTAATAAGTCTCACTATCTGGTGGAATGCCATAATCAACAAATTTCTTTGCTTTTTTTTCAGTTTTCTTGGTAAAGAAACCTTTAACTGAATTGAATATTGCAGACAGGTGTTCCGCATCTAAAGATTTTCCCACCTTGCCAGATACTAGTCCAACTGCTGCTTTTGTTAAAAAGCCCGCACCTCTGAACAATGTTTTATTCATGAACATTGGTAATAACAGAGACATTGCTGTACCACTTAAATTTAATTTATCATCAACTTTGAAAAGATTACCGGGTGTGGCATACTTTTTAATTAGTGCGCCTAATGTAAATTGATGAAAAAAGTTTTTGGTATCCGCTTTGAGCATATTCTGCTTAAGTATATACTCAACTTTTAATTCAATTTTTTTTGCTTGCAGATCTTCAAGATTCCTGATGTCTCTATAGCTTTTCATCATCTTCCTCCTTATCTGCCAGTTTGTCGAAATATTTTCTAATGGCGATGTTTATAATAGCCTTCTCTATATATTTATCCTTGGTCAGATAAACAATTATGGCTAATAAAATGTAAATTAAAGATACACATCCAAATCCCCCTGCATAACTATTAAGAAGATCAGATAAATAAAGCGCAAGTGTTACAGAACCAAATAAAAAAGCTAGTATAAAGCAAACGATTACAAAGGTATTTGTAACTAAATCCGCGAAAATTTTTGATCCTTTTTCTACAAGATGAAGCCTGGTATATTCGACCCTGGCCTCTAAGAAGCCTTTAGCATCATCTATCAGATCTTCAATACTTTTATCTTTATTTTCCTGCATAATTCAGATGAGTTTTAACTCGCACTCTTTAACCAGTTATCAATTATTTACGCGTGTTCAACATCGTCACTGTATTCTTCTTCAACGTTTCTTAATTTTGTTTTAATAGAATCAACCACTTTATCTTTTAAGCTAGACAGGTTATTGATTTCATCTGCAGCTTTATCTTTTATTGAATCGCCCAAATCTTTTAACGACTGACTTAATTTATCGCGTGTTTCTTCACCTTTTTCAGGTGCAAATAAAATTCCTAGTGCGGCTCCTGCAGCTAATCCAGCTAATAGCGCTACTACAACTTTTGAGTTATCGTTCATAACAATGTATTTTTAAGGGTTTAACATTTATATATAAAGATGTTATTTTATTTTAAAGCTATAATTATAACTCTTTATATTCATTATTTGTTTTAATTCTTTCCAATCTTTCTGAAGCAAGAGTACTTGTTTCATAAATTTTAATGAGTAAGATAAAGTAAGACAATAGAAGAGGACCGAAAACCAAACCTAATATCCCAAATAATGGAATACCAATAATTACGCCAATTACGGTTATTATCGGATGGATGTTGCCAACTTTTTTTGCTATTATAAACCTGAGGACGTTGTCGATATTAATTACTACGACAAAACCGAAAATCAGCATTGCCCAGCCCGCAAAGTTATTGCCGTTCGCTATTTGCAATATCGCCGCAGGTACAAATATTACCGGTGGTCCTAGTACAGGCACGAAAGAAATGAATGTAGTGATAACGCCCCAAAAAATAGGATCTTTATAACCCAGGATAAAAAATGATAAACTTACTAGGGAGCCTTGGACCAGGCAGATTAAACCTTGACCGATAACATTTGCGTAAGTCGTATTTCTCATTTCATCGCCAAATCGCAACGCATTTTGCTCTCTGAAGGGCGCATATTTTATTAGCGAGGCTTCGAAACTTTTCCGCTCTATAAGCATAAAGTAGAGTAAAAAGTACATAACGAGTAAGCTGAGGATAATATTTACCGCACTCGAGATCAGTGATGGAAAAAGTTGAGTAGCCCAGCTGCCCAGGCGGTTCATGCCCTCTTGTATTAAGCTTTCATTTATTTTAACCGGGATTAAATGCTGAAATTTTACCAATAGATTTCTAAAGAAAATCTCATTATTTCTAAGCTCAGATATTTTACTTATAACCATGCTGCTTAATTCGTATAAGTGGAGTACAATTAACACAATACTTATTGCTATGAGTAATATCGCCACAAGCCGTCGATTCCATCCTTTCACTTCGGCAAGGTAAATATAACCCGGTCGCATAACGGTGTACAAAACAAGTGTGCTTAGAATTGCGCTAAAAATATCCTGCAGGGAATATGCGATGAGCAACCCGAGCGCAATTATAATAACAAGATTAATGTTATTTCTTTGTTTATAAGAGAACACCGACATATATAAGTTGCTTGCTTTCTATTAATAGCAAAAACGAGTATTTTGTTTGAACTTTAGTTCTTATTTTGCGTATCAGCTGTTTTTAGACTTTATTTTATTGTACAGTGTTTTCCTGTCAATACCTAATATTTTAGCAGCTTTGGTTTTGTTGAAATTCACTTCATCTAAAACACGCAGTATGGTTTCAAACTGTGCTTCCTTAGCCACATTTTTTAAATCCTTTGGATTTTCCAGGTATTTTAATTTAAACTGGTCAAATGTTTTTTCCCGGCTATAATTCTTTGCATAGTTTACCAATTCCAACGGTAACGCTTCTAGTTGGATTTCATCACTTGTAGTTAATAACGCAACCCTCCGGACTACATTCTTTAGTTCACGAACATTTCCTGGCCAACTGTAATTTAGAAAGCAATTTTTTACTTCCCCGGAAAATCCTTTTATATTTTTATTTAATTCGTTATTTGTAATGGTCAGAAATTTCTCAGCAAAAATCAGAATATCATTTCCCCTTTTCTTCAAGGGTGGAATATGGATGGAAAACTCATTGAATCTGTGGTATAAATCTTCCCTGAAACTACCTTTTGTTATTTTATCAGCTAAATTTTCATTTGTTGCTACGATAATCCTGACGTCCAGTTCAATTTCTTTTGTGCTACCAATTCTTTTTATTTTTCGTTCCTGAACAGCCCTTAAAAGAGTTGCCTGAATATCATAAGTCAGATTTCCAATTTCATCCAGGAATAGCGTACCGCCATTGGCCTGCTCAAAATGACCAATTTTGGTCTGTAAAGCACCTGTAAAAGCACCTTTTTCATGACCAAAGAATTCACTTCCGGCAAGTTCTTTTGTTAAAGAACCGCAATCCATAGCAATGAAAGGTTTGTCTTTCCGAAGGCTATTTAAGTGAATTGTTTTAGCAACATATTCTTTACCTGTTCCACTTTTTCCTGTGAGGATAACGCTATATGATGTTGGAGCAATAAGTTCTACTTGTTTTAATAGAATAACGGATGCTTCACTTTTACCTTCAACATAATCTGAGTGATTAATACATTCGTTGGTAGGCGCAACTTTTTGGCCGGAAGAACAAAGCATACTTAACGGACAAGGGGTTTCCAACGACCGGTTAATTGTGTTTAAAATCTCGTCCGGATATAATGGCTTTGTAATGTAGTCATAGGCACCCAGCTTAATTAATTCTACAGCGATTTTAATGTCGGAATAACAGGTAATTATAATTACACAGGTTTTTACATAATCCCTTCTTACTTTTATCAGGATTTCTTTTCCGTTTGTATCCTTGAGCCGGTAATCACATAAAACCAGATCGAATGGCTGTTTAGATAACATTTCCATTGCGGATTTTCCTGTAATGGCAGTTTGCACTTCAAAATTATTTTTGATTAGAAACCTGGATAGGGAGAGGCTGACATTAATATCATCATCTATTATTAGAATTTTTTTTTTCATTGCGAGAGTCGTTGACTGCATAAATAGACAAAAAAAATCAGAAGATGAAATTTCTCTAGCAACAAAACATCTAATTAATTAGACAATACTATTTTCCTGTAAAATTGGCCTTTCTTTTTTCTACAAAAGCGGATACTCCCTCTTTAAAATCAGCGGTTTCAAAACATTTTGCAAATTCTTTTATTTCAGTTTCATAACCATTTTCTTCATTTAAGGAGGCAACTATAGATTTGATTGCTGAGGCAACAGCCAATGGTGCCCTTTGCTTAACTACATTCAATATTTCTTCTGCTTTGCTGATTAAATCGGCCTGCGGAACAGCATAATTTACTAAACCCATCTTTTCGGCTTCGGCTGCTGTCACCATATTGGCAGTCGTAATCATTTCAATTGCTTTTCCTTTTCCTACTAGTTGTGTTAACCGCTGGGTGCCTCCGTAACCTGGAATCAATCCTAAAGTTACTTCTGGCAAGCCTAATTTAGCATTGTCAGATGCAATTCTGATATGGCAAGCCATCGCCAATTCCAATCCGCCACCTAAAGCAAAACCATTTATTGCAGCGATAAACAATTTCGGGGAATTCTCTATGGCACTAAAAACATTTTCATGGCCTTTTTTTGCGAGTTCTTCACCTTGTTTTCCGCTATACTCGGAAAATTCTTTAA
>Ga0247804_10001615_pt1 | contig 10429 bp, 13 predicted proteins | sample UWRJL029104C1_FD_181142 | JGI IMG/M metagenome (GOLD analysis project Ga0247804, IMG submission 181142) | Plant litter microbial communities from Arlington Agricultural Research Station in Wisconsin, United States - UWRJ-L029-104C-1 | ecosystem: Environmental > Terrestrial > Plant litter >...
TAAGATCTAAAATCTACAATTAAAAAATGCGTTGGACATTAAAACCAAAACCTTCTGAAGATAAAATCAAACATTTGGCGCAAGCCCTGAATGTAGAAGATTTTGTAGCAACACTTTTGATTCAGCGTGGCATTGAAACTTTTGACGATGCTAAAAATTTCTTTCGCCCTTCGTTAGAACATCTTCACGATCCGTTCCTGATGAAAGATATGGATAAAGCAGTTGCCCGAATTGAACTGGCGATTGAAAATCAGGAAAACATTTTGGTTTTTGGCGATTATGATGTCGACGGAACAACGGCTGTTTCTTTAGTTTCGGCTTATTTAAAATCGCATTATCCCAACATTGCCACTTATATTCCGGATCGTTATGATGAAGGATACGGAATTTCTTTTAAAGGGATTGACTTTGCCGATGACAACGGATTCTCTCTAATTATCGCGCTCGATTGCGGCATAAAATCCATAGATCATATCGCCTACGCGAAAGAAAAAAACATCGATTTTATTATTTGCGATCACCACAGACCCGGAAATATTCTTCCGGATGCGGTTGCGATTTTAGATCCAAAAAGAGAAGATTGCTCTTATCCGTATGATGAGTTGTGCGGTTGCGGCGTTGGTTTTAAACTGATTCAGGCTTTGGGACAAAATAGAAATCAAACTATTGAAGATCTGGTTCCGTATCTGGATTTGGTTGCTACGGCGATCGCTGCAGATATTGTCCCGATTACGGGAGAAAATCGTGTTTTGGCTTATTTCGGATTGCAGGTTATCAATAGCGAACCAAGACCCGGAATTAAAGCTTTGGTACATCAAATAAAAAAGAAAACCTTAGATATTACAGACGTTGTTTTTATCATTTCTCCAAGAATAAATGCAGCCGGAAGAATTAAACACGGTAATCATGCCGTTGAATTACTGACCGAATTTAATTTTGAACAAGCGCAGCAATTTGCTTCAGAAATTGAACAATACAATTCGGATCGAAAAGATTTAGATAAAAGAATTACGAAAGAAGCGTTTCAGCAAATTCTGGAAAATCAGGAAGAAGAACGATTTTCTACTGTGGTTTTTCAGGAAGACTGGCATAAAGGCGTGATCGGAATTGTGGCTTCACGATTGATCGAAACCTACTATCGCCCAACTTTGGTTTTTACCAGGAGCGGTGATAAATATGCTGCGTCTGCACGATCTGTAAAAGGATTTGATGTATATAATGCTTTAGATGCCTGCGCAGAACATCTGGAACAATTTGGAGGTCATATGTATGCCGCCGGAATGACTTTAAAAGCTGAAAACTATAATATTTTTAAAGCAGCTTTTGAAAAGCAGGTTGAGGAAACAATTTTACCTGAAATGCGAACTCCGGAAATTGAAATTGACGCTGAAATTGACTTTACAGATATTACCCCAAAACTCGTTCGGATTTTGAAACAATTCGAACCTTTTGGGCCACAAAATATGACGCCTGTTTTTATGACACAAAACGCAAAAGATACGGGTTATGCCAAAACTTTGGGCGCAGATGATGAACATTTAAGACTTTTTGTAAAACAAAATAACTCGGATGGAATTGCCGCTATAGGTTTTGGGCTCGGAAAAAAAATAGGCATTACAAAAAATCAAAATCCTTTTCAACTCGCTTATTCGTTATCTGAAAACGAGTGGAATGGCACCGTTTCTACCCAACTTATGCTAAAAGATATTAGAACAAATGAACAGTAAATCAAAAAAAGCCGATCCTTATCAGGCACTTCGTTACAGAGAATTTAACGTGTTTTTATTATTGCGATTTGCCATGGTTTTTGCCTGGTCAATGCAGTTTATTGTAATCGAATGGGAAGTTTATAGTTTAACTAAGAACCCGCTTTCGTTAGGCTTAATTGGTTTAATGGAAGTTATTCCCGCTGTTTCGATGGCACTATTTGCCGGACATATGGTTGACCAGCGAGAGAAAAAAGGTTTATTAGTAAAATGTATTCTTGGATTCTCCGTCATAAGTTTCGGATTGTTCTTACTGACCTGGCCAAAAATAGTTGGCGGCTGGTCTACAGATGCAATTTTATATTCTATTTACTTTTTAGTTTTTCTTGGCGGGTTGGTTCGTGCTTTTCTTGGCCCAACTATTTTCTCGCTATTGTCTCTAATTGTTCCAAAAAAAGCATATCCAAATGCTGCAACCTGGAGTAGTTCGGTTTGGCAAATTGGTTCGGTTTTAGGACCGGCAGTTGCAGGTTTTGCCATTAATTTTATTGGTGTTCACTGGTCAATGTGCCTCGTGGTTGGATTTTCTGTTTCTGCATTAATTGCTTTATCCCAAATTGAAACAAAACCAATTTTAAACCCTAAAATTGGCGAACCAATCATGGAAAGTTTAAGAGAAGGTTTAAAATTTGTCTTTAATAATAAAACTATTTTAGGCGTTCTTTCGCTTGATATGGTTGCTGTTCTTTTTGGTGGCGCTGTGGCGTTGCTGCCTGTTTTTGCTCAGGATATTTTAAAAGTAGGTCCTGAAGGTTTTGGTGTTTTAAGGGCTGCTCCGGCGGTTGGCGCTTTTATCACTATGTTGGTTTCAGCCTATGTTCCTTTGTATAGAAAGGCCGGAATGAAACTTCTGGCTGCCATATTTGTTTTTGGTTTATCAATTATTCTCTTTGGAGTTTCTACTATATTCTGGATATCAGTTGTAGCGCTATTTTTAAGCGGTCTTGCTGACGGAATATCAGTTGTAATTCGCCAGACGATTCTGCAACTTAAAACTCCCGATCATATGCGCGGACGTGTTGCGGCCGTAAATTCTATGTTCGTAGGATCTTCGAACGAATTAGGGGCTTTTGAAAGCGGTTTAACGGCCAAATTAATGGGAACAGTAGTTTCTGTAGTTTTTGGTGGAAGCATGACACTTTTAACTGTTTTAGGTTTCGGAATAAAATCGCCTACTTTTAGAAATTTAGATCTTCAAAAAGATATGGAAGATCATCAAAATATGGAGTGATGAAACAATTACTATTAGCTTTCTTTTTTACCATTTCACTTTTTGCAAGCGGACAAAATCTTTACATCAAAACATACGGAAATTCGAAAGACAAACCCTTAGTTTTTATTCACGGAGGACCAAGTGGCAATTCGACTTTATTTGAAGCGACTACAGCTCAAAAATTGGCTGATAAAGGCTTTTATGTAATTGTTTATGACCGAAGAGGCGAAGGAAGATCGACAGACCTCAACGCAAAATTTACTTATCAAGAAGCATTTCAGGATTTAAATTCAATTTTAAAACAATATCAGTTAAAGAAAGTAACACTTCTTGCGCATAGTTTTGGCGGTTTGGTTGCGACGCTTTATACAGAGAAATATCCTCAAAATGTTAGTTCTCTTATATTGGCGGGAGCTTTATTTTCTCAACAGGAAACGTATGATCATATCTTAAATTCGGTTTCAAAAATAGCCACAGCTAAAAGCGATTCAAATCAATTAAGTAAAATAAGCGCAATCGAAAAACTACATAAGAATTCAGCCGAATATCGAAAAGCTTGTTTTGACTTAGCAGGAGAAAATAATTATTTCAAAATGCCAAATTCAACTTCAGAATCAAAAAAATTATACAACGATTATGAAGCCAGTGCATTTTTTAAAACCAATATTCGAAACAAAAATGCTCCGTTACTTTTTTATAAAAACGAGAAACAAAATAATATTGACAGTCGACCTTTTCTAAAAAAAATAAAAGCAAAAGGAATTTCTATTTATGCGATTTACGGAAAAGATGACGGAATTTTTTCTACTAAACAGCTTTCATCAATTAAAAACATTGCTGATCATTTTAAACTAATTGAAAATTGTTCACATTATCTGTTCGTAGATCAACAAAATGAATTTCTATCACAAATAGTTACATGGTATAATTAAACATTATCAAAATATGTATCTGATATAAGTAAATTTTGTAAAATGAACTTATATTTCTTAGATGATGAAAAAAATCAATATTTTATGATTCGTTTATTTAGAACTGATATAAATAATATTTATATTTGTTGAAATAAATGATTTTATAATGAGAGAAATAGAACAGTTATACCACAACAATTTTGGAATTGCTTTTTACTGGAAAAAAGAAAACGAAACCATAACTGATAAAGTGCAATTGGTTTTTAAAGAAACCGGATTCTATTTTAGCATTCAGGAATTGAATCATTTTTGCGATTTAATAGAAGACAGCATGGCAGAAAATGCGTGTTGTGATGCTTGCGAATTAAAATATTCCTGTCATAAATTTCTATTGAAAACACCTTGTGCATCTATTGACTTAGCCGTTTCTATGACGGAATTAAAATCGATTAAAGATTTGGTTGAAGGTTCATTATTCCGAATTGATCTTGATGAATATGTTTACGGAGCCGGTATGAATTAAGACTTAATTCAGAACTATTCTAAATATTTTAACGCCATTTTTTCATAATTGAAATATATTTTGATTTTCTTCAAAAAAAAGTATATTTACAATAATGAAAAAGGTAAGAATTCTTTTTATGATTTCTTTTCTTGTTGCTTTATTAACGAGCTGCAAGAATGAATCTGATAATTATATTGATCCACGCGGAACCGATTATGCCGGTTCTGAAAGTTGTATTCAATGTCATAAAACACAATCTGAATCGGCTTTTCACAATTCACATTTCAAAGCTACAACCCCCGCTACTAAAGAAAATATTCTTGGACATTTTAAAAATGGCCGAAATATCTTTGTCTACGATAAGGATACTAAATTAGTAATGGAAGAACGTAACGATACTATGTATCAGGTTTTGTACAAAAATAATAAAGAAGTAAAAGCGTATCCGTTTGAAGTTCTTTTTGGAACCAAACATGCACAAACTAGTGCGTACTGGAAAAATCATTACACTTTTGAGCTCCCAATTTCTTATTATAAATCGATAAATGCCTGGGCTACAAGTCCGGGATATTCTGCTACGTCTACAAATTTTGAAAGACAAATCGACAAGGAATGCTATGGCTGTCACAGTTCTAATATGGCCAGCAGATACATCACTACAAGTTCTGACAGCATTACTTTTATGAGTATGGAAGTTGAAGATTTCATGAATAAAAAAACACTGGTTTACGGCATAGATTGCGAAAGATGCCACGGACCTGCAAAAAAGCATGTTCAGACACATCTAAAATTTCCAGACTTAAAAGTGGCCAAAGATATTGTGTCATTTAAAAAACTAACACGCCAGCAAAAAATTGATGCGTGTGCGCTATGCCACTCAGGAAATGATAAAGCAAAGATAAAATCCCGTTTTCAATTTAAGCCCGGAGATAATCTTTCTAGTTATTTTAGGGATATTCCTGGATCTCGTGACAGCATTCATTATGATGTTCACGGAAATCAGTTAGGATTGCTTTCGCAAAGTAAATGTTTCAAAAAAAGCGAAAAAATGGATTGTATGACTTGCCATAATCCACATGAAAATGCTTCTCAAAATCTTGCTTCTTACTCTAAAATTTGTATGAGCTGTCATCAGGAAACGAAACATAGCCAAATGACGTTAAATACTAAAGCAGGAAAGTTACTGGCGAATAATTGTGTAGAATGTCATATGCCGAAACAAGACTCAAAAGCTATTCGTTTTCAAAAATCAAATACGGCAGCAATTTCCAGCTATTCGCTACGAACACATAACATTGCTATTTACCCAACGAATAAAAAATAATTATTGTTCGAATTTTTGAAGTTCAAAAGTTTGCCCATCAAAAACTCCATACGTAAAATAACCAATCCAGTCACCTAGATTTACATAGTTGGAATCTTCACCAACGGGAATAATCATTGGCAAATGGCGATGCCCAAAAATAAAGTAATTATAATGTTTGGTTTCGAGTTTACGTTTGGCGTATAAAACGAGCCATTCATTTTCTTCACCTAAAAACTTTACATCTTCAGCGCCCGAAATCAGTTTATTTTTTACTGATAGATATTGCGCCAAACTTACGCCAACATCTGGATGCAACCAACGAAAAAGCCATTTTGAAAACGGATTTGTAAATACTTTTTTCATTCGTTTATAACCTTTATCACCGGGACCCTTTCCGTCGCCGTGACCAATTAAAAAAGTTTTCCCATTAAAGGTAAATTCCTTATTATCATGATAAACAGGAATATTCAATTCGGTTTGAAAATAATCGTTCATCCACAAATCATGATTTCCAACGAAAAAATAAATCGGGATTCCGCTGTCTCGAATTTCGGCCAATTTACCTAAAACTCGGACAAAGCCTTTTGGTACAACAGTTTTATATTCGAACCAAAAATCAAATAAATCACCTAATAAAAATATAGCTTCAGCATCTTGTTTTACCAGATCTAACCAGGCAACAAATTTTTGTTCGCGAGGCAAACTCAATTCAGCAGTTGGAGCACCAAAATGCTGATCAGAAGCAAAATATACTTTTTTCATTTAGATTTTTAGATTTTTTAGACTTCTTAGACTTTTAGACTTCTTAGACTTTTAGACTTCTTAGATTGTTAGACTTCTTAGATATTAGACCTCTTAGAAATTAGATTTTAAATCACTAGACTTTTGACTTTTGCCTTTTGACTTTCGACTTTTGACTTTTGCCTTTTGACTTTCGACTTTTGACTAAATTAATTATCGCTTGCGTACCATTCTGCGAATGATGATTCTGTTTCCTGAAGTTTAAGCGAATGAAGTGAAATTCCTGCAGGTAAACGAGAAATAATTCTTTTCGAAAAATCAACTACCATGTTTTCACTTGTTGGCTGATAATCAACCAAAATTACATGATGACCACGGTTTTTTAATTCATTTGCCAATTCGATATGTGGTGTTGTTTCGTTAAAAACTGTTGCATGATCAAACTGATCGACGATTTCTTCTTTTACAATTTTCTTTAGGTCCGAAAAATCGATTACCATTCCGAATTTCACATTCGATCGATCTGTAATTGGAGAACCAATAACGGTTACCGATAATTTATAACTGTGTCCATGAACGTTTTTACATTTTCCGTCGTAACCATACAAAGCATGTCCGGTTTCGAAACTAAATTGTTTTGTAATTCTGATATTACTCATCGATTTGAATTTTAGGTTGCAAATTTACAAATTAATAACCGTTTAAATAATAAATTCCAAATAAAGAAAAATTCCAAATTGCAATAAGAATTTAATGCGATTGGAATTTGGAATTTTTCTTTATTTGGAATTTTCGTTATCTATTTTTTAAACTGCGTTAAAGCATTTCTGCTAAAATCAGATAAAACCAATTTACCTGTAATGGCTGCTCTTTCAATAAGTATTGACTCCCATTGTTCTGTTCCTTCCCAAATAATTTTCTTCATTTCGTACAAAGCTTCCGGGTTGTATGAACTAAGTTTTTGAGCAAAATTCGCCACCTCATTATCTAGTTCATCTGCATTATGAATTGAAGCATAAAGTCCGTTATGAAGTGCCCAGTTTGCAGATTTCCATTCGTGTGCCGCCAGAGTCATTTCGGTCATGGCAGTTTTACCAATTTTGCGTGAAACTGCCGGTTCAATCACAAATGGTCCAATACCAATTGCTAATTCAGAAAGTTTTATAGCACTTTCGGTCGTAGCCAAAACGTAGTCGCAAGTAGCAACAATACCTACTCCACCGCCAACTGCTTTGCCCTGAACGCGGCCGATAATTATTTTAGAACAATTTCGCATGGCATTTAGCAAGTGTGCAAAACCAGAGAAAAATTCCGTACCCTGTTCTTCATTTTCTACTTTAAGAAGTTCATCAAACGAAGCACCAGAACAAAAGGCTTTTGAGCCTTCACTTTGCAAAATAATAACTGAAATAATTTCGTTACGGCTTAACGAATTAATTTCAGCCGTTAAGCGATCCAGCAATTCACGAGGAAAAGAATTACTCGCTGGATGACCAAATTGAACCGTTGCAATATTATTTTGAAAAGTAGTTTCTAAAGATCCCTTTTGAATTTCTGAACTCATAAAAATAGTTTTTATGGTAAAGTTACGTTTTTGGCAACTATTTTCAACCGAAGCTTATTTGAAATTTGTTTTTTGAAAATTAATTGACTTTATTTGCTACACAATTGGGGGATTAGCTCATTTGGCTAGAGCGCTTGCCTGGCAGGCAAGAGGTGATCGGTTCGAATCCGATATTCTCCACAAAAAACCGTATTACTTTATTGTGATACGGTTTTTTTATTTTTATGTACTTTTATAATTCAAATAAAATCTTAAAAGATGACAATTTTACTGCGTTGGTTATTAGTACCCATAATAGCTCTGATTGTATTACTATTTTGGAAAGGCAGCCCAATCCTCATAAAATTGACATTACTGATTGTTCCTGTGGTTGGAATTATCAGTTGGTTCGGTCATGAAGGAGCATTTAGCGGAAGCGGTGGATTAGAGAAGGTTTACGGTTTGGCAACTATGATTGGCTTTTTATTTTTCTACGAAATCGGAATGTTGATTCATCGTTATCAACTAGCCCATAAAAATATAGGTACATCTCAAGATGACGTTTTTCTTATTATTGGATTGATTCTTTTAATTGTTTCAATTGTATATTTTTTAGTGGTAATTTCAGAATAGTAGAAAATTTGTTTTCAAAAGAACACCTGTCCCGCTATCCCTTTCAATGTTTTGCGCCTAACACAGCCGGTACCGCGGATTTGTAATCCGTGCTCGCAACGATAAGACACAAAATACTTTAAAGATGATTCTCTTTGGACACGGATTAGAAATCCGTACTATCGATGTCTAACAAAGCTTTAAGTTTTGCTTCTTTTTTATCCTGCTTTCTTTTCTTTTTTTCCTGAACTATAATTATTGTATGCTGTCTGTTTATATTTAAAGCCCATAATAAAGAAAGGAACCAGCCAATACCCGTCCAACCTATAAACAAATTACAAACCATCAAAAGTTTGCTGTTTCTTTTATTCCATGAAATTATCGTTGGAATAAAATAAACAAATAGCAGCACTATTCCTGCCATTACTTTTTCAATAGTCAACTCTCGATTTTCAAATGGAAGGTAACTTTCTGTTTGTGCGTGAATGAAACTTGAAGTGATTAATGCGATCAGAGTAAAAAAATAATTCCTTTTCATAATAGTAGATTGGTTAAAACTCCACTTTTGTCGATTCTTGAGTGTGATCCTTCCTCCGTCAGGATGACAAGATTGTGCTAAAAACTTTGCGACTTAGCGCCTTCGCGGCAAAAACCTATTTCAACAAATACCCCAACCGTATACTCCCATAAAACGATCCGTTCATATCATGACTTTCCAACTCTTTGCCATGGTAAATAAAAGAATAAGACATATTAAAACTATTATTTCTGTATTTTAAACCGAATTCAGCATTAAAGCGCCACGGAATTAATTCGAAAGTTACCGGACTTGTATTGCTAAACATGCTTCCTTCGATTGTAGCATCATAAAATTGGTAATTGATGCTAGGTATGGCGTAAAAGTAAAATTCACGGACATTGTATTGCACTTGAGAACTCACAGAAGCATCGTGCAAATTAGAATCGTAAATTGGGAGTAATTTCTTAAAACCAATTCGGGTTAAGAATCCGGCAGAAACTCCGGTAAAAATAGTTCCAAGGTTTGCTTCTGTCTGAAAATGAAGATCTACAAATTCGTTGGTTTGATTTTTAAATAATTTTTTCGAATACAAAGCATGAGCCTGAATACCGAATGCATTGTGAACCTGATTTTCCCAGCCAAAAACTTTTTTGTATCCAATAGTATGGTGAAAAGCTTCCTGCATTTGTCGCCCAAAAGCATTTGGTCCCATATAACCCAATTGAAAATCTGTTTTTAAAACAGATTCGGACTGGTAAAAAAAGCTCCTCCCCGCCTCTGCAAAAAGATAACCCGCGAAAGGACGATTGTTATCATTACGAGCCTCAAAATTTATATATCTCGGATTGTAAATATATTGCCCAATGCGAAACTCTGTTATTTTTTTATTTATTTTCTCGTTATCATTTTTCGATAGAAATCGGTAAAAAAGTTCTAAACCATTGGTATAATACATATCATTTTTCGAGGATGTGTATAAATCATTATCGGTTATAAAACCTATTTCTGTAGTTTTTTGTCCAAAAGTCAACGTTGTTGTCAAGATCAGGAATGCAAAAAGCGCTTTTTTACTTCCCATTATAATTTATTTTTCCAACGTAACGCATCTCGCGAACGATTCTTTCTTTTCTTCTATTGATGTAACTTGACGAACCTGTTGCTTTAAATTTTCTCGGATTTGGCAAAATCGCAGCAATTCCGGCAGCTTGCATTGGCGTCAAGCTTGAGGCGTCACGGCGGTACCAATGTTCTGTTGCAGCATAGGCGCCATAAACACCGTCGCCCATTTCAATACTGTTTAAATACACTT
>Ga0247804_10001618_pt1 | contig 10425 bp, 10 predicted proteins | sample UWRJL029104C1_FD_181142 | JGI IMG/M metagenome (GOLD analysis project Ga0247804, IMG submission 181142) | Plant litter microbial communities from Arlington Agricultural Research Station in Wisconsin, United States - UWRJ-L029-104C-1 | ecosystem: Environmental > Terrestrial > Plant litter >...
CCAGAGGACTTCCGAATTAGGCAGTTCGTAGTTGTGTTGATCGCGAGGGTAGGATGAACAATTCTGGAGAGCACATAAGTATAGGTACCTACTCCCAGTGTCCTGCAACTGCTGAGCATCTCCACAGTCCTTTTCCCCAAATCAAGTCGGAACGGCAGCTGTGAAGGCATCATGTGTAAGTTCTGAAATCACACAAATTTAGGGTACGAATACCGGCTAATCTAGTCAGCCAATCAACCTACCATCATTGCGGATACGCAAATCGCGTTGTCAGGCACAGGAGCTGTCATGTCGGAGACAAAGGAGGGCCGTCCAATCACTGTTCTACCTCTCAGCGAAGATCTATCTGAAGATCGCGATGGCATGTTCCCGACAGAAGAAGAAAAAGCCACTCTCAGAAAGGTGGCCGGAAAGGTTCCAAAAGTCGCTTTTCTGATTTGCGTAATCGAATTCGCTGAACGAGCATCTTGGTATGGAGTTGTCCAAGTGTTTGGGAACTATGTCAGGGCTCCGCTACCAGCGGGTGGAAATGGTGCTGGTGCCCCAAAGAAGGGCACTCAGGATACAGCAGGTGCGCTAGGAAAGGGGAACGCCATCTCAAATGCAATCAAACAGTCATACCAGATGCTTGCCTACTTCTCCCCAATCCTGGGTGGTTGGCTCGCCGATACGAAGACAGGTCGCTTTAACATGGTCTGCATTGGTGTAGGGATTTTCGCTTTTTCGCACATAGTTTTGATTGTTGCTGGAATTCCCAAAGTCATCCAATCTGGAAAGGCTTTCGGTCCCTTTGCTGTCGGTGTTTATTCACTTGTGTTTGGTGCTGGTAAGTTCTCCTATATAGAAGGACTCCCATTTTTTGACTGAGTGCTAATTTTCTCAGGTGCTTTCAAGCCAAACGTATCTCCTATGCTTCTGGATCAGAACCCATACCCTCAGTCTGTTGTATCGACATTGCCAACAGGGGAGAAGGTCATCATTGACGCTGAGGCTACCTCCGAGAGAATAATGCTCTGGTTCTACTTGCTGATCAACATCGGTGGTTTCTTCGGAGTCGCCACTTCCTACCTTGCTAAAGACGTTGGGTTTTGGGCATCGTTTTCTATTCCCACTATCATTTTTCTCATGCTCCCAATCCTCTTATGGTACATTAAGCCTCGCATGATTCTGAAGCCTCCTGGAGGTTCAGATTTGGGCAGAGTTTTCAAAGTTCTTGGTCATGCACTCAGCCATGGGGGCATCGCCAAGTTTGGCCGTAAGGGATTTTGGGACTCGGCGAAGCCCAGTATCAATGGACGGACTGATTTGGTTTGGGATGACCAATTTGTCAAGGACGTTCAGCGGACATTCCAAGCTACTGGTATCTTTTGTTTCTTCCCCATATTCTTCATCAATGATGGAGGCCTTGGAACAGCTTCAGATGCTCTTTCTGCTATGCTTACTACCGACGGCGTGCCCAACGATCTTCTCAGTAACTTAAACCCCCTTATGATTATCTTCATGGTCCCCGTCTTCGATTATATAATCTACCCAACACTCAGGAAGCGCGGTATCCATTATGGCCCAATTGCGCGCATTTTCACTGGACTCTGCCTTTGCTCGATATTCTCTGTTGGATGGCCTGTCATCACCTACTACGCCTACAAGACCTCGCCTTGTGGCAATCGCGCAAGTTCTAATGACTGTGTGGATGAGAATGATAACCATCTCGTTTCACCTATCTCCATCTGGGTCACAGCTATTCCTGTTATGCTTACAGCCATTTGCGAAATCCTTGTTAATGTTACCGCTTATGGTATCGCATACTCCCGCGCTCCTGTGAACATGCGTGGACTTGTCTCCTCAATCAATCTTGCCGCTTCCGGTGTTAACTTCGCTATCGGTCTTGGCACGTCCTATGTCATTCAAGATCCATTTATCATCTGGGCCTTCGGGGGTCCAACAATCATTGGATTCGTTCTCTCTATCGTGTTCTGGTTTACTTTCAAGCACTTAGATAATGAGGAGTATCTCTTGAGCGAGTATTTGGATAACACTGAACCCGCAATCACAACTACTGCAGGTCGTACATCGGACTCTGATGTAACTGACGCCGAGAAGGGATTACCTGCAGATCCGGAAAAAAGAATAGAGGCAGAGAAAGCTTTGTAACCAATATGTTTTGTTACTCGTTGATTGCTAGACTAGTTTCTGAAATGCATAACTCATACTGGTTTCTAAATGAAGTTCTTTTCGCTATATTTGAAATCATGGCTGATGACACTCCTGCATGTTAGAATATATTCAATCTGGTAGTATTAGTCTCTACTAACTTCGGCTAGACGATAGAATCCATTCTACACTATAGAATTGAGATGTGTTCCGTATGTTTTCAATGGAATCCTTAGAGTTTTACGAAGAATCAACTGTGCTTTTTAAAGATTCAAGGGAAACCATCACGGCCATACGCTAATGTGGTTTAATAGTTTTATGGTTATCAGTCCATCCTTTCTTGACTCCATCTAGGTGCCTAGACTGCACCAGAATTTAAACTCTTTCAAATATAAAACTTTTCAATATTACTGCCCTTCAAGTCCACGCACTATTTGAAAAACTATGGCTGTTGACTTCAGTACATTGATACGTAATAATATTGCTGGGGTCTTGTGCCGTAGGAAGCCTATATTTTGGATTCAATTTTTTTTTAACAATCTGGCACCCACTGTGTATATAAACTTCAAGTACTCAGCTCGGTAAATTAGATGAATCAATATTTATTTGATGAACAATTTGATTGAAAAATTCAGTCACTTTTGACAATATTTGTTTGGGGTGGTGCAACCCCTGATCTTCGCTTGTTGGCCTCGGCTATTCAGGGGTCGAAGCTTCGCTGTTAACAAATGCTTGGATGGATTATGAGATGCAAGCAAGTGAAAACTTGATCTATATCAATGTACGCAAGTGATATAAATGCAGCTGATGCATGCGCTGCCGCCATTATAATCAATTATTTTATCTACAAATTCTCTCGTTATTCAAGTTCCCGCTTTCCTCGCTTGCACCTTACACGAGCGGAGGCTTCCTCAGGTCAAGCAGGTAGGTCAATTACGCTTTCCACCTGGCTTGCGTTCAGTAGCTTAACACATTTTTTGATGCACGGTAGAAAAGCACTTGTGGCTCAATAGCCCGTCTTCAATTTCGATACCACTCCGCTGCAACAGGATTATGGCGTCAAGGTTCAATCAAACAAAAGATCGCCTAGCTGTATGGAGAACACAACTTACAAGCCTTGCGCATCAACTACAATCATGTTTACAGAAATTGTGAAATTTGGCAGGGATAAATGGTAGGCGCAAACCCGCACGAACGAGTTCCAAAACGGGTAGGTAAGGAACCATGACCATAGCTGGTCATCTCAACCGGAATTGTAGCAGCGTGGGCAGTCTGATTCATTCAAACCCACCTTATGTAGCCTTAATTTTCGCCTGTACTATTTGTTTCATGAGGACTATTGTCTAAAGGAACACAAATACTCCTTATAGCAACGATTCAGAGACATTCACGATCAACACGTGATTGATGCTCGCTAAATTAGCGGGATCAAGGGAACCTTAAAATAATCTAGTCGTTGATGGAATCAACTATTAAATACGCATCCACGAACCTGTACAGTCGTTGAAGACCAGGCCAAGATGAGTCCGCGTGAAAAGAAATCACAGGTGACCACAGATGTCTTTCCGGAGACGTCTCCAAACTTGCAGGACGATGCACCTCCAATCGTTGATCCACTACAACCGGAACACCTCCTCTTCTCTCCACGCCCAACACGCATGCGCAAACCCTCGCAAAAGGTGACTGCCATTGAAGCCGATGAGAATGCTTCACCGCCACCAATCTTTTCTGTACCTCGCATCTCTGGTCGTCGCAAGTCCGGCAAAAAGCGAGCCCATCAATCATCTGAAGATGAGGCTGATGAGGTTGATGAGGAAGGCGAGCGTGAAACTCCTAAAAAAGCTGGTGCCACTTACAAGACAAAGCCTCGGAAGCGTCGAGTTACTATTGCAAAGTCAGATATTCCCGTAAAGGCAAAAAGCAAGGAAGAGGAAGTGATCACGCCTGTCACTACAATGTTCCCGCACTTGGCTGTAGCCAGTCAACCACGTGAATATAAGTCACCATACCAAACAGGTCCAACGCTTCCAGTACTACAGGAGAAGTCTGAGCAAGTTAGTTTAGGAGAAGCTGAAATTCAGGAACCATCTGCCGGGTCAGCCGATTCCCTTGCTGGACCTACGTCTTCGGAAGAGCCTGAGCCCAAAGAGAAAATTGGAAAGAAGACCCGCAAGCCTGTCAAAAAGACTGTTCGCAGGAAAAACTTAACTACCCGTGCTCCTGTTACTAAGAAGCGCAAGACAGAAGTCAAACCTCGCACTCCAAGTACTCGCGTCGCAAGAAAAGTAAAAACAAAGCAGGCCGAAGTAGCTCAAAGTGACGCCAATGTGTCTGCTCCTCCACCACATATCGCTGGCGGCAAGACTAAAACCCCAAAGAAACAAGGAAAGCAAGCGTCCGTTGATCGACTGCTACAACGAAACCGTGCTCTTGTTGCTAGCATTGCAGGAAGCATGACTCAAGAACAGTTATTGAATCTAGTCATTGAAGGTGCCTGTGATGTCCAGTCGGATGGTGTTCTCTTTAGCCGTCTTCTTCAGGAACAACAATCACGGGCTCAGCCCAGTCCTTCTCGAGCATTGAAAGCTTCCAAAGGCAACAAGAATATGGATGTACTGCCAGATGGTCGTTCCCGGAAAAAGACCACTTTTGGCATGACTTCTTCTAGTCCTGTGGCCGCAACTCGCCCTTACTCCGCTTACGACGAATCTGACAATTCTGAAGAGTCGGACGATTTCGCCCAGGAAAACTCGAATCTTACTGCTACTCAAATCGATAGGTTACAACAACGTGAAAAGCGCGCTGACCAGTGGAAAAATTCATCAAAAGCTTACTTAGTTCCAGAGGGCAAGCAGCCGCCCAAGAAAGGTCCTATTCCGGTCGGTATCGCCAAGAAGCGCAAAAATGTTGTCAGCGCTGGCTTTGATTATCGCATGCGGTTCCATTACCGCTTGACCAAGTATGACCGTGATGGGAAGCTGATCGGCCATGACGGTACACCTGCAATTCGACGTGACCTTGTCGATTTTCACCCTACTTTAGCTAGCTTATCTGAGGAGGAATTCTTCCGAGAGGTCTTGAAGCGTCAATTAACTAACGAGGCGAAGGGTATAGCTTATTAAATGATGAAGGTTATTTAGTTGATGGTATGATTAGGCGATATTGGTTGTACAAAATAGGGAAGGCATTTGCTTTAGGGACCACTGGGGTTATCTGTAATGGGGATTATTTGAACGGCGTGGCACACACTTGGAGAAGCATTCTTTTAGTTGCATATTAAGTTTAACATATACAGCTTGCTATTAACAATCTAATATAGCTAAACAACCCGGAATTTTTATGAACTTGCTTATCCAGGGAGGTGATCATGGCTTCTTAGACTGTCTACTTCGTTGATTGGTCCCACTTCAAGATCTTCACAATTATTAGGTGCCACATATTCTCTCTACCTCTTGTACATACTATCAACTACAAATCAGAGGAGGCTTTGCTCCTTAGCAGATTGATCTATATGGAGCTTCATGTGGTGAGCGTTATCTACACAGATTTTGGCCATAAAAAGAAAAAAATATCTAACCTAGCTCCACTAATGGCCATGTCAAATCTTGCCAATGGAAGTGAGACACAAGTAGCCTAGAATTATGCGAAGTTCTTGCTGACGGAAAGTCTTTGAATTGGGTAACGAGACGATTCAAAGGAGCAACGACTGCCCAAACCCAAACGGATCCAAATACAGTCGAATTAGCGACTCTTTTTCCCTCTAGCATTGGAGGGAAGTGCTCGAGCGGAGTAATATGATGGCACGAGCAGCTAGCTTTAAGAGTGGATGCGATTCGGAGCTATACGAATTGATTTGTTCAATTATCTTTACTAGGTGGTGAGATTGTGCTGCTATACACGAGGGTGCATAAGTAAAGGTTTTGACTGACAATTTAATACCTGTGCCAACATTATTGGATTGGATATTGGCAGAAAGAAGAACCCAGCACAAGTCTAGTCTTGAAGTTTTTCGGCGGGGAAAATATGAAAACAAGCTTCTTTGAAGAGTTGCGTAGAAGTTCGGATTCTTCAAGGCTTCTAAGCGTCTCTTGAGGCTTGGTTGATACTATACTGATATACCACATTATCCAGAGGCACGAGCATGTTATACATCACTTGGAAACACGACGTAAAAAGATACTCATTAAATGTCATTGCAACTCCACGATATTCCCAGAGCCATCCAACTCCCCAAACCCAAACTCCCAATCCTACCATTTCGCTATGCTTCCTCGTTTTCAACTATTCTAACCTCTCCTTTCCCTTCCCTGTCTACACTCCTCCTTATACCCTTCCGCCTCTCAACCTCGGCGACCAAACCCCTGAAGTAAACCTCCGCCTGTACTGTGGCACTATAGCTGACTGGTGTCCAATGCCATACGTTTCTCTTCTCACTGTCCGCACCCGCAGCCAGTAACGTCCTCAGCACCAATAAATGCCCGTTACTCGACGCAAAATGTAAGGCCGTGTTCCCATCCACATCCGCATTGGCCAGCATTCTATCTGGGCCCGCGCCGCAATATGTTAACAGGATCTGCAAACAAGTATCGTGGCCCCCCCTTGAAGCCTCCATAATCGCATCTCGGCCGCGGATATCCTGTTTATGAATGGCTTTGGGACACTCGGTGCAGAGCAGGTGTACGACGTCGGTATGCCCTTCTCGCGCGGCGAGCATGAGGGGGGTTTGGTGCTCTTCATTCAGTGATATGCCCTCTTTTTCGTGGCCGAGTTGAAGGAGGGTCTTGACGAGGGGGATGGACCCAAGGGAAGCGGCAAGATGGAGGGAGGTATTGCTCAGGCCTAGGACAGAGGCGTCGGGGTTTTGGAGAAGGGTTGGATGAGATTTGAGGATCCGCCGCAGGAGCAGAGCATCAGAGGCGTGGATTGCGCGTCGCAGACGCAGAGATGGATCAATCCTGTTACTTGTAAGACTGATATCAAAGAATGGGAGGGTGAGCTATTATTGATATAGCATGCGGGGTAGCCTCCGTTGTGTAAATAGGGACTTACATCTTGTAAGCATAGCCTTTGCAGCTACTGCTTCTTGAAGCAGTAAATCCGCAACCCTGCTATTCTAAATGTGTACGAGGTATTACAATTGATTCGTTGAGGTGTTGTTCTTCATATTCATATGTGTACAGTGATGGGCTTACAGCTCCACATTGGCTGCTATCGACCACCGTACATATGTCAAACTCTCAAAGTCAGAGCTGCCTGTACTTTAAAATATTTAGTATAGAATCAAGTTTGATGCATTTGCACGTAAAGTCTTTCCTGCTCTTAGATTGTTTCTCGAATCTTGTATATTTAAACCAAAAGGTGGTCACCATCTGCTTGGTCTGTTCCCCTTTTCGATAAGCGAATAATGTCCTCCTGGTTGCAATCCAATCTACATCTACGCTAGAACTCCCCATACCTATGATATCTTTCATAATGCATGTGCCTTCAGACGTCAACCTTCTTGGAGTCTATAAATTCTGGTGTAAATATCACAATGTACTTTTTGCAAATTTGTATCTTCTCCTCTGGCTCGTGTGGGATATTTCCGTCCAGAGAGCCAGTAGTCGGATATCGAAGGTGAATAGCAAACCTGAGTCTGCTGTACAGGAATCAGGTATTTAATAAGCAGCGTTACAAGAGCATGCTATCACGTCTTAAATGATCCTACACTACTCATATCATACCACATTAGATATCTTATCCGAGGAATTAGTACTGGTGCCATTCCTTTTCATCAATCTGTTGATCATTGGCATGAGCACGGGTAACGTGAAAGGCTTCAAGACGACCTCGTCCTAAAAACAATTGTTAGCTCCTGAATTAGAAGTATAAAAGAAGAAATCGAGTTTTATCACCAACGAGCGTCAAGCCTCCAAATATCGTGCCTGGTGTATACTACTTACAATTCCTGCCTTTTTGGCTTGTTGCACTTTCTCGTCTCGTGCATTTCCAGTAATGGCGATAATGGGAACATTTCCATGAATTTGCCCAACTGATTGCATGCTCCGAATCTTACTTGCACAGGTCAGTCCATCCATGATTGGCATCTCGATGTCCATCAAGATTATTGAAAGCGGTGAGCCTGAGTCTGTACAAAAGTGAGATTGCTGAAGAATCTCTAAGCATTCGAGCCCGTGATTTGCAATCGCCACTATATGTCCTAATTTTGAAAGCTGTCGGCTGAGTACCCTCTGATTAATCAGGTTATCCTCGACAAGCAGAATATTTAAGACAGAGTCTTTGCAGGCTGGTTTAGATGACAAGGCACGGCTGATTGATGCATTTTGAGATGGTTTTCGTGCCGATGAGCGTCTTGTTCTTATAAAGAAGCCAAATGTACTTCCAATACCAGCCATAGAGCTGAAACCAATCTGCCCACCGTGTATTTCAACTAGAGCACGGCAGATAAAAAGCCCGAGCCCAGAGCCCCCATATTGTGTATAAGTGCTTGCCGAGCCTTGGGAGAAGCGATTGAAGAGAGTCTTCTGCTCATCCATTGTCATTCCTGTGCCAGTATCAGTTACAGAAAAATGCAGGTATACACATTCGTGTTCTGGCCAGTCGGAGCCAACGGTCTGTATTTTATGAGATGATGGAGGTAAATATTCGAGATGCCCTATTTTGAAATCCACCAATCAGTATGCCTGTCACTGAAGTAGTTTTTAATCAAAGTATGGTAGAAAGGCGCTTACAAGTATTGAGGTAGGTGGATCCCGATGATGCACCCATCCTCAACTCAATCTGCCGGTCTGGCTGCTCTTTGGTAAACTTGATCGCATTCGTCGTTAAGTTTATGAGCATTTGACTTAGTCGGCCAGTATCGAGTTCTAACCAGTCGAGATTGAGTTCATAGTACGACTCGTCAATGACAAATTTCATATCTGTCGCCGCCTGTGAGAGTTCACGAAAAAAGAATTCCAAAATTTTCTCAGCAATCATCTGTGGTTGAGCTGGTGCCGCTATAACTGGGAGCATTCCCGCATCCATCTTGGACAGCGTCAAGATATCATCTACAATACGCTTTTGGTGCATAGTGCACTGCTCAATAATTTCTGCTGCACGCAAAGTATCTTTCAGATCCTCTGTGGAAATACTCATAGTGGACTCGCTCTCCTTGATTGTTGCCAGTTGCGCTTCGCAGAGAGAGCTGATTTCCTGTGCAGATTGCAATACTGCGCTTAATGGGTTCCGAATTTCATGGGAAGTGATGTCAACGAACGCCTCTTGTTGCCTCTTTGCCTCCACAGCATCTTCCGTTCTAGTTCGTTCTACTTCAGCAGCTTTCTTTTGTTCTGTAATATCAGTGAAGCAAGCAACAAGTGCTTGTAGTGAATCTTCATTTGATATTTCTGGATATGCAGATACTAGTGTCCAGGTGAAGGGCGCCCTAGCCACATGTTTTGATGGGGTCATCAGGCGGATTTCAAAGTGAACTGGCACTTGCTCCGCTACGAGTTTAGTAAACATCTCTGCTGCATATGGGCGGTCTTCTTCGGATATTATTGGCATCCACCACGATGTACCTGTGGTATTGCTATCCCTTGGGAAATTCGTCATTGACCACCACTGCTCGTTCGCGAATGCCATGCTTCCGTCAGTTGCATATATACAAATCCCTATAGGACCATGCTGAACAAGTCGTGTAAATCGCAGTTCATTCGCCCGAGCCTCCTTGGTTTGTTGAAGTAACTGAGCAGAAAGATTTGCGTGATGGATTTCGGCTTGTTCCGCAGCAATTCTTGAACGAAGCGCTTCTTGTTCCCATCGAAGTCCTGATGCTATCGATGTAGCTAAAGCTTGTCGCAACAGACACACGAAAGCCTGGTAGCTCTCATTATAAGGCTGTCGACTGTTGAGTCCCCAAACAGCAAATCCCATTGGCTGATCTGTAGCATTCGCGCGGATGGGGAATACTACGATCTGATTACAAGGATCTCCAAAAGGACCATGCTCGAATCTGTCAATGAAATATGGAAGATATGAGCTGAGTTCTGGGGTAAGGTTACCGCCCAATTGTGGGGTTTGATGAAGATGTAACGGCGTATCACTATTCATGGACTGCTCGAATAGCCATGAAAGAAAATACTCTGGCTTGTTGTGATGGGAAGTATCAGACGTAGGCTCTGCTTTTGGGGACCATCTAATCGAACCCTCCAGCTTGTACTGGGAATCGGTGATCTGCTCTCCACAATTTTCGTCTAGTGAGTATAGCAGTATCTGTGGGACATCTTTATC
>Ga0247804_10001624_pt1 | contig 10413 bp, 8 predicted proteins | sample UWRJL029104C1_FD_181142 | JGI IMG/M metagenome (GOLD analysis project Ga0247804, IMG submission 181142) | Plant litter microbial communities from Arlington Agricultural Research Station in Wisconsin, United States - UWRJ-L029-104C-1 | ecosystem: Environmental > Terrestrial > Plant litter >...
TTCATGGGAAATATTATGATACCAACCAATTTGAACCCTAATTTTCAGAACCCCCTGATTATATTCTCCCAGTTTTTATCCTCCCGGCCTATCCCTAGCTCGAACTGACTGTATAGCGACATGCAACTGTGCGCTTGTTTATCAAGTAAAGCACTCACTCATGATTGATTAACGAGGCTGATGTAAATATGGTATTCGTAGTCCTTTTTACGTACTATTTTAAAACGACAAGAATCCCACCCTGCTCCAAGAATCCCAAATGGTATCATCCAATCCGTCCCAGCCTAACTCCTAGAAAACCCGCCCTTCGACCTTCGTCTTGAAATACCTATCTCTCCGCCCTCACTAAAGCTCGTGCCGATTCCGGAATCACTTCTGCCATCTCTTCCTCCAAAATCCTCACTTTCGTCATCTGCTTCCGCCGCCAATGGTTGAATAGTCGTCTCATCAATAATAAAATCATCAAGATCTTCGTCCTTTACTTTTGGTTCATACTTCAGAGGTGCTTGTCTTCCATATGTTGGAAACGTCCTTGGTGTGTCCGAGAGATCAGGGTCATCCGTCTCGTTCTCCGTCCTTAGAGTCCAATCCTTTGTCTCACCATTAATCCCTTCCTTGCTGCCAGGAGCTTGTGATGAAGAGGACAATGAGCGAACGATAACCCATCCCAGAGCTGACCAAAATATTTCCGCAACCCAGAACGCTCCCACAAATACAATGAAAGAGGTGAAGCGATAATTATACATCAACCATCGCAGCCCGCCAAAGCGAGCTGTAAGATGCACTCGCAGATTGTAGACCTGCACTTTCTGCCTATTCTCCGCTTGTATTTCTATAAAAATGTAGCTTGGTACATTCTTATATCCTTTTTTGAACTTCGTTGCCTCCGCCATAGGAATATTGATGGTTTCGGACTCATGGCGCAAGCCGAAGATGTAGAGGGGTAGGTAGAAAAGACGTTCCCAGAGAGCTATGAATGGTGAGGTATAAGTGAGTAGAGAGGGACGTCGAGAAGTAAATAATATATCTGCTGGTAGAAGAGTCGAAGAGAGAGCTTGTTGGTTGATGGAAGGAGGTATAGTCGTTGGAACGGGTGGAGTGTAAGAGGGGGAGAGAAGAGACAGGGAAACCATGAAATTTCCTGCTTCAAGATTACTTGGGGATCGCGGGACGTGGAGAGATATAGATATGTCATAAGCCTGATCGTGTACTAGGGATGATTCCAAAGTTGTAATTCCATATGGGTAAGGCCCGTCGCTATAAACTGCAAGTTAGTCTTCGACTTGATGTAGGAAGGGGTCTGCAGTACCCGTATTGCAGATGTATTGTCCTCTCAATTCCCATCTGCGGAACATAATTGAAATAAAAAAGTATATATGCCACAATTGCTAGGCCTAGCAAGATCGAAGATGTTACCATGAAGAGAATGGTGTTGAGATAGGTCTGCCGTGCAGGTTTTGAAGTCGCGACACGAACTGGCTTCATGACGAGATCCTATGCAGCTGATGAGTTTCATGATTCAATTGGGGGAGCATCCACTTTACCATTATCGCAAATACTGCCAGGCTGTTCAGCCAGGAAGCGCTGGTGTGAGTTGAATTTATCAGGGTGGTTGTTTAAACTCTTTCCACGGATTCTAGAATGACGTCGGAACTCTCACATGCATGTCAACACGAAGTCACCTGAGTAACCACCACAATTTCACGGTGTATATCGAGACAACGAAATTTTCTGACATACCTGAAGTATACTCTCAGGTATATAACCTGCCACGCTCCTAATGTTACTAACATGCCCATAGTGCTGAATGCAAACAATTTTACGCGGGTGTTCGTGCTCTCATTAGTATCCCTGAGCTTTTGTTCTTAGGTTTGATCAAAATAAGAGAATTTATCACATAGTTTTTGAGATAGAGCTAGCTACGATGAAGAACGTTGAAGCCATCCTTAATATCTCATGGCCTCAAGTGGTGAAATGCTAGGGAAGGTTAATTCGGTATTAACAACACTTCAAGCCCGATCATCAATTCTTGTTCAGATTTTTTAAAATCCATTCATCTAACCAGATGATTATATTTACAGTAAAAAGCCTCCCAAATACCACTCCAAGGGAATCGAATTCCCCACGCCAAACGCATCGAGACAAATCGCCAAGTATTTAGAATCAAAAACAAGAGTATATTCTGCAATGCTACAACCTTTATTACCAACCATCAATTAGCAGTTTTGAAGGTAATTGCTTGGTACCAGCCCGGGTCTTCCATTCTTTCCAGCTACCTCTGCTTCCCACCAGCCATCATCTTGAAGTCTCAAAACCGCAAGAATATCACCTTTGGCAAAACTCAACTCCTCAGGAATTGCAGCTTGATACATGTAAAGTGCACGAGCTTATTGGTATTAGCATATTGATATTTATTAAAGCACCAGTTTGACTTACCAAAATTTAAGATTGGACGTCCTTCCCTATTGAACTGTCGCACTTCAGCAACACTCTTACTTCGCTGCCTCGAAGCTCCTGAGGGCGGCTGTCCATTTTGGCTACCGTAGTGGCTCATTGGTCTGGCAGTTCCAGACGTTGTTGGGCGGCGGCTACTCCTTCCTTGAGATCCATAATCATCAGGGCCAGGAGCGAGCTGCATTGACATCTCATTGTTGACGTGACTACTTCCTGGACGTTCCTGGTCTCGGAATGGCGCAGGAGAGACAGCACGATGTACATTTCCCGGTGAGTTTTGTCGGTAGTAACCTTGGTCTGAGCCTCGTTTTTGAGGAGACGTAGTTTGAGCTCGCGCTCGCTGGCTTCCTCCGTAAGGATTTGGAGATGCGGATCGGTAAACTTGTCTTGCATCACCCTGCATTCCTGGTCGAGGAGATACGCTCCGAGGTGGTGCTGGAGACGTAGCTCTAGGCATATCGCTACCACGAGTGCCAGGGCGTGAACTGGATGCGTAGCCTGCTTGCGAGTCTGGTCGACCCTGGGGACTGAACATGTTCTGGGTTTGACCAATATACTTTTGATGGGTTTGCAGCATTGCTTTGGAAGTATGTGCTGGCTGTGGTGCTCCAAGTCTTTGCATCGGCTGATCGTATGAAGGCGGTGGGGTTCCCCTCAAGCCAGCCATCTGAGCACCATTTGCCATTTGAGCACCCCCAGGACGAGAATTTGGTATTGTTCCTGGAGCTGGTGTTGATATACCATGGTAGTTATCGGCTGAAACTCTAGTTGAGGAAGCCTTGGTAACACCTTTGAGTTCTGCTAGAGCTTGCGCAATAGGATCTAGATCTTCTTCTTGCTGTGCTGGACTCTTTTGCATACTTCGTCCCTTCGCACCTGGAGTAGCAACGTCAAAAACGTTGTTTCCCACATTCAACTGGAAGCTTGCACGTGGGTCGACTGGCTCGGGACTAGCTGTCGGCCGGTCACTGATCATATTCTGTGATCCCTGATTATACTGAGGTATGGTATTATTAGTGCCTCTGGAGGCGGACCAGGTGTTTCTGTTAGAAGGCGTCATAACATTCGCATCTTTCTCCTTGTTGCTCTTCCTTCTGAACGGACTATGACTTTGAAAAAACCCGCTCTTCTTTTTCAGTACTTGCTTTTCGGGAAGTGCCTGTTTGACTGGAGAAGTTTTGCCACTTGGTGGCTCTTGACTGGAGAATGATGTAGGATTTGAATATTCACTCTGGGAGTCACGACTTGAGGGTCTGGCAGAGGGGCTATGTGCGGAACTTCTCTCGGAAGGAGGTCCAGTGCGACACAGCATTGTCATTCCATCCATTGGATAAGGGTCGTGAGGAACTGCAGCCAATGGACCTTGTTGAGCTGCTTCATACTGAAGTTTTTGAGTAGACTGTTGGTAGTCGGCAGGTCCTTGCCTGGATCTGTCGGCCAGTGCCTTCTGGGGTGTTATGGTCGCCTCTCGACTCGCAGGTGTTCCTGGATCTTGAATAAAATCTCTGACATTGGAAGGTGGCGGTTCATGATGAGACTCGTAGGTCGAGGGTTGGGGGGAAGAAGTTCTATAAGCCGGATTTATAGTTCGTTGAAACTGCGCTACAGAATAGCTGTCGTCTTCCGATGATTCTGACGCAGTATCACTAACGTCGCCTCGGCAGAAGTTGATATACTTTGGCGCATCCGGAATTTCTTGACCAGTCCCTCGATCTTTGATAAAGCCGATAATGTCTTTTTCCACTTCACAATTCTCTAGTGACAGTCGCACCTTTTCGCAGGATGCATCGTCACTTACACATACAGTTGAAGCAATATTGGCAAAGGTCCAGAGGCTGCTCTTCATAAAGTCCAGCCTCTCCTCCTCCAGATCTTGGAACTTGTCCGCTGCAGCCTTCCAGTCTCTATTCCATCGTCCAGTCGTTTCCTCAAGAACTTTGACTGCAGACTCATATTCAGTGTTGGAGGTGGCGAGATTGATTTGAGTCTTCTCCAACTTCGCTTTATTTCTTCTTTCCTCTTGTCCCATGACCATATGACCTTGAGCCAGATACCCCTTAATTTTCAAACACTCTTGCTCATATCTATCTCGACTCTGCAAAATTCAGTAACAAGTCAAGTATTATTGACGACGCACATACCTTATTTACATTTTGCGTTTGTTGTACTTTGATCTTGAGAAGCTTTTCTATGCCACCTTGAACGATCTTTCGTCTTTCCTTCATGGCACCTGCAAATGCCGCCAGCGGCTCTTCGAGCTCGGTCTTCATTTGTCCCGCAATCCCCTGGTGAGCTTTACCCATTTGTTCAACTTCGCCCCGCAATACATCCAGCGACGATCGTAGTGTTCCTGACTCTTGTGATCCTAGCGGCTTGCGTGATAACTGAAGTAATTTTCTCGAATAGTCGTCTTCGATTGCAGAGCGTGCTACATAGTATTAGGCTATACAATATTGAGACGCGACAAAAGTAAACATACCGGTATAGAAAGCTTTCAGCTCATCACAGGTTTGCTTCGCGTTGTGCATGCGTTGCAATAGAGGATCAACTCCAGCATCATCCTTTCCCCAGAAGTTGTTTGCGAAACTCATGGTGACCGATGGGCCATCTGATACAGTGCCCGGCATGATGCCGCTCGATGGTTTTATTTACGTCGATAAGTCAAAGCAGTATCTCAAATCGCGTCCTTTAATCCGATAAGAAGGAGTACAAGCTTAGGAATACCAAAAGAGTCATATATCGTGGGGACGTCTGGATTGTGTAGGTTTGATGTGGGTGCATGGCCACTGTTTATGATTGGGAGCGGTTGTTGGCATGGAGACCAATATTGGGGTCATACAGCCACGAGACAAACGTGACTAGTCCTCGCCACCACAATACATTGTTATGTAAAGTCTAACACGCAACGGTGTGATACAAGTTAGTATTCTAGGAGCACTGTCATTAGTAATGCTGCACCCGTGGGAGTGAGACATAAAGGAAGCATTCTCGCATCCCGTTGTCAAGCTTTATACGTAACCACAAATCACTTAGCCATTTTTCTAGGCTGTATCTCAATCAATCGTTCAAATGAGCTGCATATCATAGAATCGTTCATATAGGATACCAAAAATAGCTACTCAGTTATGGCTTGATCGTGTCTTGTTGCTTTACTGCAGCTTAAGCACGTAGTGTGATATTTTCTGTGCTCGATACGCCTGTATTGAAGTTGCTTCTGAATCGAGCCTCAACTATCATGTAAGCAGAAGACTACTCAGCTCTATGAATATGACACAATTTTTTTTGGGGGTTTGAAAGACAAATACAACAGGATGCATTGGGATGTAAACGTGTTGATGAAGTGGTGTTTGGCTAAATAGGATACACGCAAACATGATTTTCATGTGCTGCTCTGGCCTCTACGCAACGGTACCTTACAATAAAAGAAATAACAGGACGACTATTACCTCCGCTTTTTAGATGTAATCGCCCTACTTTGTACTAGCAATTGGATCGCCCATGGCATGGGTTTAAAGTAAAGGGCGAGAAAAGCAATAATTATTGCAGTTTGGCGGTAGATTGTGTACACGCTCAAAGATGCGTCCAAATAATAAAGTTGTCTTTGGGATTTATTACATATCATGAGAGACTATTTGATTCTCATACTCCTTCTTACCATGGCATACCTTTTTCCTGTATCCTTTTGAATCACCATTTTGGTCGTCAGGCTTCTTGTGGCAGTATTGATAAACATTGGATAAGTTGGTATTTATTCGCTTCATCGACATAACAATTTTGTAATTGACTCTTAGGAGGTTCTCATGGTATTACTAAAGTATAAATCTCCGGAATATAATTTTTAGAATTGTTATTCAGATCTAAAGTGAACGACAACTCGTTCAGGAAAAGAGCCTCAGCCTGCCAAGGCATCTATGAGGCCGACCATTCCTTTAACGGCTAGCACGGACTCTTCACGAAGCTGGCTGCCAGTCGCGAACACCACCTCACAGCTTTACAATCCCACAACGAACTACAACTACATCAATAACCCCTTCACCATCTCTTTCAAGCCCTATTCTGGGAACTCACCCATCTTCTGTCGATGCCCATCCCTCCCCGTCAGGTCTTCTTTCATCTTTAGGGATCGAGAGACAGCTCTCTGGGAGTGGGTCTGCTCAAGCATAAAAGCATCTTCGATGGTCAACTCAAGAGCGGGGACCTACACACCTTCGCCAGCGCAACAAACTATTATAACTGGAATCAGTCACTCTCCACACGGGTCTCATCATAGCGCATTCAGTGCAGGCGCAAGTCCAAGCACCAACAGCCCTACAGGAGGATCTAGCTCTTTGGTGAAGATTATCATTGCCCAAGTCTATCTGCTCCTAGGCACGATCAGACAGGACGATAAGGATCGCACAAAGTGGGATCAGCTACAGAAGGTATGCAATTAACAAAACATCTAGGTACCTTTGCTGATGACAGTCCCTAGCTGATCGATGACAACGGTATGGATGTATTTACGAAGTACTTTACCCGCATGGTGGTCGCCAATGCAGGTCAAATATTCCCTGGCCACAACAGATCTGCCGGTAACTCTGGAAATTATCAACTGCTAGTTACTGAGCTGCGTTTGGTGAAGACCAATGTCGAGCAGGCAGAGAAAATCGCAGAATCAATAGAGACGGCAAATGAGGATCTGTTTCGCGATTTTGATCTTTCAACGTTCATGGAACACTTCAAGCTAGATGCGCTCGAGAAGACAATACTAGCACTGGCCTTCAAGCTTGGCTCGCGGTCGGATTTAAGAACGAAAGGTACGTTCTCAAGGACATTTTTTTATGATGCCATCTAACACCTCGTAGCTGATGCAATACTTTCGATGAACTTCAATCCGTTTGTCCAGATATTAGCCGTAAATGCGCCAGAGCATCAGACGATCACTCCCGCGTTTCTCGCAACCATTATAGACCGATACATTCAACTTCACCCTCCAAATTTTGACCAGATCGGGCGAGATGACCTTATACAAGCGATACATTACCGCTACAGCTCCCAAGATACGGCGCCTCCGACTGAGGTCCTATCCGCCCTCTATCTAATACAGAGTCTGAAAAGAAGCAATCCTCTGATTTCTGCCATCAGAAATACTGGTTCGGGTTTCACTGCTGATGAAGACACATGCCGCAGGAACATACGCAATGCGAGAGTCGATATGGATGAAGAAATCGTCTCTGCAGCATTGGTATACGCTGCAATTAGCCAGACACCGCCATGTTCTCCATCCGTTTTGGTTAGCGCAATCCGTAAAGAAGCTACGAGAGACCTGGACTGGCAACATGTTGTGGCTCAGTTTGACCAACCAGACCTGAGAGTTACCAAGGATCAGTTCCTCTCCCTTTATCTTGCGCTACGTCCTCTTGCGGTTAGTGAGATCATTGATATAGAGCAATTATGGGGAGGTAATTGGCACAACTCAGAAACACAATTATCTTTCATTGCAGCATTTTCGTCGTTGTCCTCTGATCAGCTTGATGCAACCACTATACCTGGCCTTCAACCTTCCTTCACGGTCGATTATCTATCTGGAGCTGATGAAGAAACCCAAGCACAAGCTGCTCTTGCAGTACGGCATCCTCTTGTTTCTCTGGCAGCTGTATCGGCTATGTTCCACGTGGCTTTAGAATCCGCGGCTGCCTCGGACACCATAGAGGCGAAGAGGCTTTTCCAACAAGTCGTGGTACCTAACCTTCATATCTTCCTGGTGTCTGCAGTTGGCGTTCCAAAGCCTTGGCCGGAGCTAGCAATCGAAACCATAAATAGCTTGTTCGAACGGTTTGTCTATAAATACGAACCTGCATACGATCTCGTTCTTGAAAGTTGCTGGCGGAGAGACAAACAATGGGTAGTAGAGCGGCTTGCCGATGCCCATGCCAGGCAACCACTTGAAGTCCAGCATATCTTAGAGCATGCTAATAAACATGGGTGGACAAACGAACTAGTCACTGTTCTCAGCGGCTTTGGGCTCGATCTAGCCGCACTGGCCCATGCCAATGGTCTTTTGAACCTCGAGGAATGGTCGCAGAACTCGAGTCACCGCCCTGAATTAGCACGCGCTTTGTTAACGTTTTTGGGCATCAAGGCCCAGCACGAGCTGTCCTTCCAACGATCCGAGAATGACAAGTTACATAGTGTAATGTTGCCAGTCAAAACGGTCTCCGCATTCTTAGACATAGTTTCTGCTGTTCTTCCGACCGAGCCAACTCATGAGCTTATTGCAGTTCAACGTGCTTGTATCAAAGCTTACCCTCGCCTCATAAATTATGGCGAAGGTTTTGACGACATCATTGATGCTAACGGAGCTCTGAGGAACTCATTACCGGAGGCTGCTAATATGAAGATGGAAGAGCATTATAAACTGATGTACAGTGAAGATCTTCAAGTACGAGCAATTGTGGAAGCTCTCGACAAGTACAAGCATTCGCGCGACCCCTCAGACCAAGATGTCTTTGCTTGCATGATTCATGGCTTATTTGACGAATACGAGCTTTACAGCACCTACCCACTGGAAGCTCTTGCAACAACAGCCGTCTTATTCGGTGGCATTATCTCTCACAAACTTATCTCGGAGCTCCCACTTGAAATTGGTCTAGGGATGATACTGGAAGCTGTAAGGGACCATCCTCCGGAACAGGCCATGTATAAGTTTGGCTTGCAAGCATTGATGCAGCTATTTTCTCGGTTGCACGAATGGCCGGGATTCTGCAAGCAATTACTGCAAGTCCCAGGTCTTCGCGGCACCGAAGCTTATAACAAAGCTGAGGAGATCTGCCGCGTTGCTGACCAGGAAGAACCAAATCGGCATGTATCACGTAACGGAGGGGGAATGACGAATGGAAACATTGATGAAGTCCTTGCAGCTGAGCTGACCGTAGCACCATTCGCATCATTGCATGTTGATCCAGCTCCTTACGGCCATAATGAGAACCCCAGCGACGATGCCCAGGAGAAGGTGCAATTCGTCTTGAATAACATTACAGGCGAAAATCTCAAGACGAAGTTTGATGAACTAAAGGACCTTGTTGACGAAAAGCACCAGCAATGGCTTGCAGAACATATCGTCAATACCACCGCCAAGACAATGCCTAATTACCACAAGCTATACCTAGATCTTGTAAACCTTTTCGGCAAAAAGTCTATGTGGGCAGAAGTCCTCCGAGAAACCTACATCACGGTTATCCGTATGCTTAATTCCGAACTAAAAACCCCAGTCGAGCGAGCACATCTCAAAAATCTTGGTACTTGGTTAGGATCCGTTACACTTGCTCGAGACAAACCTATTCTTCACAAGAATATTGCATTCAAGGACCTTCTATTCGAAGCATTCGATACCGAACGCCTGGCTATTGTTGTTCCATTTGTGTGTAAAGTATTGATCCAAGGTCAACTTTCCACAGTTTTTAAACCGCCTAATTGCTGGCTGATGGAAATAATTCATTTATTGATCGAGTTGTACCACAATGCGGAACTAAAGCTAAATCTCAAGTTCGAAATCGAGGTACTCTGCAAGGAACTCAAGCTTGATCATAAGACACTAGAGCCATCGAACGAGTTATCTTGCCGTGTTCCGCCAGTAGAAGAGGCTACGGAACCAATGGCACCAGACATGATGGACAGATTCGACAACCTTTCCCTGAATGGACTTGGTGGCGGAACTGCCAACGGAAGATTTTCTCCTCAAGAGATTGCATCCTCCATCCCAGATCTAGGACCTCTACTAACGTACCCACCTGGGAACGATATGGTAAACCAAGTCCAACTGCATGAGATCTTGAAATCTGCTATCACTCGTGCTGTGCATGAGATCATCGCTCCAGTCGTCGAGAGATCTGTCACAATCGCCGCGATCTCTACAGCTCAAATGATTCATAAGGATTTTGCAACGGAGCCCGATGAAAACCGTGTTCGATCCGCTGCCAT
>Ga0247804_10001628_pt1 | contig 10410 bp, 13 predicted proteins | sample UWRJL029104C1_FD_181142 | JGI IMG/M metagenome (GOLD analysis project Ga0247804, IMG submission 181142) | Plant litter microbial communities from Arlington Agricultural Research Station in Wisconsin, United States - UWRJ-L029-104C-1 | ecosystem: Environmental > Terrestrial > Plant litter >...
TCAACAAATGCAGTATCCACTAAATTGTTTAGTTGATTCTGCGACTAAGGCAATATATAGACTTACGGCGGTGGGTGACATATTTTGAAGCAAAGATCTGTATTCCAGCTGGAATAAATGTGCCGTCAACAAAAAGACTACCTGGCCCAGTCTGACGCTTCCCACCACTTAGGGTAGGTGGTGCAAGACGTAGCGTTTCCTTGATAACGCTATTGAAATGCGGTAGTGCCGCTAGAACGTTTGCATCTGTGGTATCGATATATCTGAGTTCCTCGTATGTCTGTTCTGCGTGATGTGGGTATTTGCACAAGAAATACCAGACGGAGACAAGCGCAGCTCTAGTAGTGTCGCTTCCGGCAAACATCGCCGTTATAGCACTTCCCATCAAAAGAGAGCGCCGGACTTCGACGCTTTCTTCCTTTTCATGACTATAATACTCCTCGAGAAAGAAAGTGGCCATATCAACGCCATCTACTTTGGTCTTTACATGGCCATTTTTGTTAGCAATCTTTGTGAAAAATAAAAGAAATCCCAGAGTCAGAAGTTTATTTAGTCCAAAACTTACATGCATACGCTTCTCCATACGATCACAGCAAAACTTTACTGATTCAAACCAATGCCTCATCGGTTTAAGGAATGGGAAGCAAGCCATTCCAAGACGAACAATCCAAATGGCATCATTTATGGGTGCCATCATCGATAAAGCTCCCTGCTGGTCGGCAAGTTCCTTTTTGGTCTTTCGAGCCCGGACCATACCAAAATCTCGCCGTAAGTGACAAGTCCCATGGCATCATAAGAAAACCACGCCATAGGATCATTAAGGTTGATCGCGCGTGTTTTCTCAGAAGAGATGTATTCCAAGAAATCATCCCCCAGTTTCACAATACGCCGCTCATATTCCTTGAGGGCTATGAACTATTAGAAATAGCTTAACGTTTACATAACAAAATTACATACCTTTGCTTGCCACGCCTTTATTCCATGTTTGTCGTCGCTCTCGGATCTCTTCGTCATTCCTGGAAAACACAATTGAGACTAAGGGATCTAACACATCGTACCAAACATCCTTGATGTTTTTGTTCTTTGGGCCATCAAGAAGTTCAATGCCAGCGGGGTGAAATATGGATATTTCATTTGGACCTGGCCAAATTAATCAACGGGGAAGAACTTCTTTTCTTTCATCCTGTTAAAGTTACAAGCTTACCTGTTCGAACAATAGACCCATACTCCTTATACAGCTTTGCCATTGTGAGAAAATTCTTTTGGTTTCTTGATTGCCTTCCATTGAAACATAGAGTTAGCATTTCGTTTCTTTGGGAATAGACACAGGCGCCATGATTTAAGGGTTATGAGACCTCTATCCTAAGTCCAAAAGGATATTCACATAAGGCTATGAAAACCATGGAATTAGTTTCAACAGAAGATTCACTAACCATACATGCCATAATTTTGTAATAGCTGCGAGCTTTGGGCCCGGAAAGTATCTGAGTGGATGGAACAAAAGCCGATAGACAATCATACTACACCATAATGAAGCAACATAACAACCACATATTTCGAATGTTGTATAGAGATGGTGTAGTGTGTCTGTCTGGTCATGATAGGCAGTAAAGAGTCCAATTAACAGGAAACCAAAGGCGTGTATAAAGACAACGTGGGGAGCAAATAAATGCCACTCTCCTCGTATGAACACTCCCAGGTGAACAGCAATTCCTGTCGTGGTAGCCGCGGCTAGAGAATAACTGGAATTCATCATAGTGAACAAGACATAAAGTAGGCGAATAATAGTTCAATTTTAAAAGATGAAATTTGGGGCCCTTTGATTGATAAGGAGGCCTTTGGGGGCAGTAGACTAGTATGGTAGGGAGGTCAGGTCTGACCAACTTTTTGTTATTGGAAATGGAGAGGGGGAACTTTTGCAGGGTCTACCAGACCCACAGAATGACTTCTAATGGGTGTGTGTAAGAGTAAAGCGGGGTATACAGTAGTTAGCAGTGCGCCACCTAGAAGCAGTGTGTCTTATTTGGACATGTCTAAACAATATGACTTTTCTACCTGCATCTCAAGGATTATAGTCAACAAGGGGGTTTAATGAAACAAAAGTTGAACAATTGCTATATCACTACCTTATTAGGTATAGTAAATTTTAAGATACAGACATGAAAAATGACATTGTTTGGGCCCTGTTTAAAATGTATTCTGTTGATGAGGCTAACTGCAGCATGCACTTTCCCCTACAAAAGCAAAAAGCGACACGTTTATTTACTAACAAAGATGACAGAAAATTGAAGGCTCTATGGGATGGAACTATGTCATTTTCTCATTATCTTCAACATTCCAAACACTATATATTTTAAAAATGACAAGATGGTAATAGCTGAAAATCGGATCAGTTATATAGATCATGCGTTTCTCTTCTCATTCCCGATGAAGTTTAACTTCAATTGACTGCAGCAAATATTGGCTGCAGCGTACTCATGTGGTAAAAGGCCATCCCTCATACCCGGTGGTCAATATTTCACTTTTCTCAATTCTTTCAGATTGGGCATAGAGCTCATCCACGTCCCAATTAGACCAAATCAACTTTCCATTAAGGAATTTTGTTTTCGGCTGTGAAAGCCACACCAGGAAGTGCGCTGGGAGGTCAACTAAAATTTGCTAGTCAGGTCCATTTATCTATGCATGAGGTTCACAAATTTAGAGGTTCTCACCAGTATCCATAGGCATATCCTCTGCTTTGGCACCTGATCCTTTAAAGATATTCGTTTCAATCATTCCTGGGTGCAAGGTACATACGAATAGATTTGGATTCTCGGCTGCCAGATATTCCATAATCTTGACCTGTGCTAATTTCGAACTGAGATATGCAGAAAGCCCTGCTGTGTATTTGGCAGGCAAAGCAAATGCCCCGGCAGTGAGAGCATACACAGCAGCCCCCGAAGGGTTTGCGGTTGGGAGGAAGGCCTGCGAGAGAATCACAATGGATTTTACATTGGTCTAGAGCAACAAGATATTAGCCATAAAGAGAGCCAAAAGTCCACCCCTCTGGGAAGGACGCTGACCTCGTAATTCTGCCAATAAGAAACCAAATTAGAACTTCTAATATATCCTGGAGATATATGTCCTGCGTTCATGATCAACACATCCCACGTTCCGCTAGCAGAGGCAGCTTCCTTTATAGCGACTTCATCTGTGACTGAAGCTACAACAACAGCACTTGCACATGTATCTGATCGAAGCAAGTTCTGAGTCTCGATCAAGTTTGATTCGGTGCGGCCGATAAGAACGATACGTTGTGCCCCTGCCTTAGCAAAGGCGATGGCTGTTGCCCTCCCGATTCCACTTCCCTACTTCTGGTCAGGACAAAGTTACTGGTTAAAGGAATGATTCAACGTAGCAAAGCCATCATTCGAAACCCTGGCCAACTTACCGCTCCAGTAATGACGACTGTCTTTCCTGTTTGGCGGAGCTCATGACTCAAAGGATCAATTGCAGGATATGTATCGTTGTGCCATGTTGGTGTTAATGAGGGATATGGTGGCTGCTGCATTGCGAAGGTTCCACGTTGCTAGAGGTACTAAAGGGTAGAGAGATGAAGAGAAAAAGGTCGGTAAGCTGTGTGTGTTTCTTTCATGAAGCAGCGAAGAAAAATGCTGGCACCTTCCTATTTTCGGGGTGACTAATTAGGGTGTCTCATTATCAGTAGCTGAGTTCTCTTCCTGCATTATAATTATATGCAACGGAATTTGACCGATTGTGGCAAAATGTACCCCTGCACTTCCATTGTACAGTGCATCTCTAGCTAGAGATCGGCAAATACACCTTTTCAACTGTAGATTGCGTATTCTCGTAAGGTGCTCTATTTTTATCCGATACTCAATACAGTATCACAAGCTGCATATTACAGAATCATGAAATTTTAAAGGCTCAGGATTTGTGTCTTTGTAAAAGGGGATAGGAAGGGCAGGGATTCTTACTGAAAAGTCAGATGATCATCGAGAAAACCTGTTAAATATGTTACTAAATGTGCAATACATCTATTTTGCGTCACAAAAATAGAATAGATTCTTTATTAAAAGTATGGTTTGCCTTGATACTGTTAGTACAGTTATACGCCAACTCAGTTGTACTAAGTGTACGGTAATGTTCCCCCTCGTAGAAATCAGAATCCACCACCATTATGGCCTGTGTACCCCTCGACCGGTGAGACATGACCCTACTTCCGGGAGATGTGGCAGGGGTTAAGTTGCAAGCCTTAAATGAAGGGATTATGAATTACATAATGGCAGTCGCAGCCAAAAGACTCAAGGTCCCTGGCCAGCTGGCCTGGGCAGTCGCCGGGAATGTTATGCATGCACTCTTTGCATTGTAACTCTCCAGGTAATTTCCGACTCTGTTTTGTTACTGGTCGGGGAATATTAGAACCAACTAAGTACTGTGTTGTTATTATCTCCGTTCTATGTGTACCTATCAAATCTTACCATATTTCCTGCAGGTGTGCCATGCTCGAGGTGATAGCCATATCTATCAAGATAATAACAACACTGATACGCTCAATACTGATAAAGTTTCAGCAAAAGATGTACAGCTAGGGATTAACGTGCGTTGTACTGTACTGCACATACGAAGGATCCGTTCAAAAGTCATGGTTCCCGCTAGCAAGGCTAGCCAGTCTGCTCCTGTCAAATAGCATCTGTATCCAGCTTCTCGGGTCCGGGTAAATTGCCTGCAGGATAAGCAACTTTTATCTACTGTATAAAGGATTAGACTATTATTTACTGTATTAATTAGTAGCCAATAAGAGTACTAATCCAACCTTCTATCCAACTGAAGGATTGAACCGGCATATATTATATTACTACAACTGTTGTATATATTAGCAAGTTGAATGGTATTAGTGGCTGCGGGTGGCGTACAGGTGACGACAGTAGTAGCCCTGTCGTTCCCTGCTTGCGCGAATCATGACTTTGAACGAATCCTTTGTACAGGTTACTTTATAGCCAGTAATTGTACAACAAAAGATTCCCACATTCGTTACCGACGGAAAAAAGGCAATCTGCCGAATATTCAACATGGCACCCCAGTAAAGGCTTTGGTGCGTGTTGGCTTCAACATAATAAGTGTTACCATGAATTCTTTCTCGGCAGTTCTTAAGGTGTCATAGAGCAATGCCGACTTCTTCAACTCATATTTTCTCAGGGATCATAAAATAGATTACCTTTTAGAGAGACTTGCTTACAACGCCAAGTATATACCTGTGTGTGGACTCCTATAGGCTGGGCTCAAGGTATCTATGCCTCTCTCTGGGTTCCCATAGTCTCATATGTAGGAGCGTAGGTGGGTGGTCAGAAACAAGTAACGATCACATTGTTGGTTTTCATGGTAGAGTTATAGTGCTCATACTCTTGGCATTTGCAAGACTGTTGGTCGCCAATTTCAAAACCGCTCAAATATACTGGGCGACGAACATGTGCCTTCGCCTTTCTTAAACAACCTTCACCATTCTGAGTGAACAAAATGCCCACGACAAAGCGAGGATATAACGTAGTTGTTTGGATAACTTCATTTACCGTTATCACCACATTATCGTTGGTTGGACGCTTTTGGGCTTCTACCATACAACGGAGGTCATTTCGGCTCGATGACTTCCTAGTTGTATTTGCTTTTGTAGGAATTCTAGGCGATTTTCCCGAGAATTGACTAACAAAGCTTCAGCTCTGCCTTTTGGCTCTGGAAATTCCGGTATTGATCTGTGCGTGTATCTATTGAAACGCAATCTTCGTAATGCTCCTGAGAACTTTTGCTAGCCTATAATCAGAATCTTGGAGCACATACGACAGATTTAACCCAAGACCAAAAAGCACTTCTCTTGAAGGTATGTGGTCAGCTCAGATCTCTATTAAATGTAACTGAATTTGACACACTGCAGATCCAGCTATCCGCCGGAATTACTTGGACTTTAGCTACATGTTCATGCAAAATTGCGGTGTTATGGATGTATCTTAACATCTTCCCACCAGGCAATGTAAGATATACAGTCTACGCTGGAATTGTATTGTCAGTAGCGTATGCTGTTACGTTCATTCCAATCTTCATGTCATCGTGCAATCCACCATCTGCGTCGTGGTCACCTGATATCCACGTCACTATAGCAAAGTGCAAGCCTATTCAAAGACAGGAGTTCTCCTCGGTAGCAGTTAACATGGTTTTGGATTTTGCTGTTGTTCTCATTCCATTGCCTTCGATATGGAAACTGAAATTACGCACAAGCAAAAAGGTTTTCGTATCTTTAATGTTTAGTTGTGGTCTTCTGTGAGCCTCTCTCGAATTCTCAAATAGGAGATAAGTGCTGACATCTTTTTGTTTTCTAGAATTGTCTGTGTTATGTGTTGGAGAATTCAAACTACGGTTGAGTCAACGAAAACTCAAGATTGGAGCTATATATACACAACAACCGTTCTGCAATCCCATCTCGAAATATGGCTTGGAATCATAGCTGCAAATCTGCCGATGATGAGCCCGTTGCTTACTAAGCTGGTTATGCCCAGTATAACGAAGCTTGTTTCGTCTTTGAGCTCATTCAGGAATACGACCAAGGTAGCAGAAGGCAGATCAAGCGGGTCAGGGGGGGAGAGAACATTTGCCAATGGCCAGAAGGAGTTTCAACAGCTGAAAGATGAAAATAGGTCTATGGAGATTCCGTTGATAGTGTTAGAAAATCGGGACATATATGATGGTATATCAGTCGGGCAGACACATCACAGCCACCTTCCTAAGGGTGTGATACGCCGTGATACCGAGATTTATGTCACGTCGTCGCAAAGCACTCGAAGCCAAATACAGAATGATTTCTGAACTGATTAAGATGTCGATATGAACAGGGATGGTGGTCGGAAGTTTTATCTAGTCTTTTCTATTCGGTGAAGAAAATATGCCACAATCTTGGCTTATGACCAAGAAATGTATTTCCAATAATGGGTTAATATACTCAAAGAAGACAATTAAAGTAATGTCTTTCCGCATTCTATAAATTATGACATGTATCATCGTGTAATCGTGTATGGTCGTGAGTGATAGTGTATGCACGAGTGTGACTAAAGACATCTGTACAGAAGGAGCATTCTGTGGGCTGGTCTATCAACCCTTGGCATTAATTCTCCATCCACCACTCTATCGATCGTGGTGAGGTGCGTGCTCTTCCCGTTCCGTGTCGACCTAACAAACCAACAGCAAGTTCATGCTGCAGCCGGTATTATGTCCCAGGTGCAGAGCGAGTTTGGGTTGGCGCAGCAGTGCAATTAGCATGCGGTAAAAAGAGAGGAGTTGCAGAGAGGTTTGACAAAAGTTACTTGTTATATTTTACTGGCTAAAAAATTATGCAGTTGGTCAAATCTGCATGCAAATGATGGCCGTCGGTATAATCTTTTATCTTACTTGTATACTTGAGACAACTATACTACAAGTGCTGCAAAGTGCAGCTAGATCAGCCACCAAGCTCTATTCCGGCTATACGAGCTCTTTAAATATATTACAATATATAAGCTTGACTTGTTTAGCCGGCAGATTGATAAGATTAGCATTACGGAATCTACTGAACTGTATATGCCATCAATCTGGCAGGGCGGCCATGCGAGCTCCCACCCTTCCGGTAACCGAGTGATATACGGGTATATTTGATACGTGTTAAGAAGGCTCTGTAACCACATGCTTACAAAGCCTAGCAACTCTAAAGCTACAGCGCTACTCGGTTGCTGTGCAGCTTGATTCAGCCTCTAGCGCCCTGGCAGCTCACATTAGCGAGCCCGATTACTTTTGACAGCGACCTCCGTATGCAGGGGGAGTCTTTTTGACTTCAATTGGTACTATTTTCAACCTGTAGTAGTTGTTAGGTGCCGATTGATCATTGAAGAGGATACCCTTGCTAGCCGTTGTGATGTTCCGCCTATTAAGAGAAAAGCGTAGCTGGCTGCGGAGGCTTCTTGTATGCACTTCGCTGTATTGGAACCAAGCGGTCAATTAGGATCTGTTCTTATTGCTGGTCACCTTCTTAATTGGGTAAGATACAACAAAAATAAATATAAAATATATCTCCCATTAATTTGAAATCTCCATTCATTTGTGTATGATAACAGGTTTTAATTTAGCAAGGATATGGTGCTGTAACCAAGCAGTCGGTAACCAATCAAAAGCTCATTCATCCAACTGCCCCACCCTCCATCCAACTGCTAGCCCTTAATCCAACCATTACCCCGCAATCCAACTATTAACCCTCCATCCAACTGTTGAGCCCTCCATCCAACTATCAACTCTCCATCCAACTGCGTATCCAACGAAGATTTTAATGCCCAGACCATGCCGCAGCTCGGACATTGATGCCCCATTCTGGCAGGTCATTATTCAATGCAGCAATTTGATGATGTACTGTGATGTACATTTCTATTTCCATATCAGGCTAGACTGCATTGACAAGTGAAGTCTAGGATGCCGCGTCAAAATATCGCCCAACACCATATTCTCACTCATCACCATATTCACCTGTTAAACTGTACTGCTCATAGCATATTGATTCCTAAACCGTAGTAGGGTTCATGCTACCACTCCGTTACCTGGGAAGAAGTTTTCTGTCCCCAATCTCCATTATGACTTCACTCTTGGCCAACATGATGGGCTTGCTGCCCTCAATGGTGGCTGTGAGCTCTTTTGAGGGAATGTCCGCGCCGACACCTTCGAGCAATTGTCGTTGTTTTCCCGGCGATGCCTGCTGGCCAAGTACAGAGCAATGGCATTCGTTCAACACCACAATCGGCGGAAAATTGATTGCAACAGTCCCAATCGCCGCCACCTGCCACGATTTTGCGTCTACGACCACCGCTGCAAACATCTCCTTATACGATGCAAACCAATGTACAGCTCTAGATGCTAATTGGTACTTGCCAGAAACACATATCCCCTCTTCTTCCTCCGCTATGGCTTACTTGTTTACCAACAATAGCTGTAGTCCATTCTTAGGTAAAGAAACTGCATGCACTTTAGGTAATTATGTTAGCTATTCCGTGAGAGCTACGGAGATATTGGATGTCAAAGAAACAGTCCATTTTGCTAGCAAAAATAACATCCGTCTGGTGATTCGAAATACTGGGCATGATTATAATGGAAAATCGACGGGCGCTGGAGGCCTTGCAATTTGGGTACATCAACTGGACTCACTTACCCTTTACAACACCTACCGCACAGCTGTTTATTCGGGTAGAGCAGTGAAAGTTGGTGCTGGCGTTGCGATTTATGATGCCTATAATTTTGCCGATAAACACAAGGGGATTATTGTGGGAGGTGATTGTCCAACTGTAGCACTTGCTGGTGGATACACTCAAGGAGGCGGTCATGGTCCTCTCAGTTCCAAATTCGGATTATCAGCGGATCAAGTGCTAGAGTGGGAAGTGGTCACAGCAACAGGATTGCTTCTGACCGCTTCCCCTACACAGAATACTGATCTATACTGGGCGTTATGCGGCGGAGGTGGTGGAACTTTTGGTGTTGTCATCTCGATGACTGTTAAATTGCACGATTCTCTTCCCGTGGCTGCAGCGAATTTGACATTTTCTGTACCAAGCACTCCGACTGGTTCCGACGACTTTTGGGGCGCCGTGAAGACTTTTGCACAGGCCTTGCCAGATATGACCGATGCCGGTTTGCAAGTCATATGGACAATTTTCCCGGGTGCCTTTTCTGTTTCGCCTGCTACTGGTCCAGATGTTTCTAAGGCCAAAATGGACCAGCTGTTCAACTCTACGCTTACACAACTGACGAAATCCAATATTACATACCAATACCAGTCCTTCTCGTATCCGACTTACCTGGCTTCCTTCAATGCGATGAACCTCCCATCGTCAGAAGTTGCCAACACTATAATAGGCGGCCGACTGATACCACGCACTGTCGTGACAGAAAGCCTTGAAGCATTTATCTCAACCATCCGTAGTACAGTTGACACTTACTTCAATGTTTTCGCTGGTATTACCCTCAATGTCTCTCACCACGACCCATCAGCTGTAGCTGTTAACCCCTTTTGGCGAAAATCTATTATTTCTGCAGTTGTGGGAAGCCTTTTTGATTACCAGGACTTTGACGCCAATTTCATAAATCAAAATCTTCTGACAAAGACTTTGCTACCTGCTTTCTCAAAACTTGCAAATGGAACTTCAGGTGCCTACTTGAATGAAGCGGACTTTCAAGAGCCCGATTGGAAGAGCACCTTTTATGGAAATAACTACCAGAAATTGAATGCAATCAAGGCTAAGTACGACCCGGATGATATGCTTTACGCACTCGGTGCAGTTGGAAGCGATCGCTGGGTGCAGAAAGAAGATGGCCGACTCTGCTCTTGTTGATGAAATAGACATGTACTACGTG
>Ga0247804_10001629_pt1 | contig 10403 bp, 9 predicted proteins | sample UWRJL029104C1_FD_181142 | JGI IMG/M metagenome (GOLD analysis project Ga0247804, IMG submission 181142) | Plant litter microbial communities from Arlington Agricultural Research Station in Wisconsin, United States - UWRJ-L029-104C-1 | ecosystem: Environmental > Terrestrial > Plant litter >...
TGCCGATCGTGTTCGTTGAGTCTTCCAGCCCAACCGACATGCGGGTAGCGTCCGAGCGCGGCCAGTTCAAAGCCGCTAAGTGCGCCCGGATCGACCCGATCGGTCAACACCACGGCCATGCGTTTTGCGCGTTCTGCCGGGGCGAGGGAATCAAGCGGCTGCCCATCCAATTCGATGCGCCCTGAGACAGCCCGCTGCATGGCGCTCAATGTGCGGATCAGCGTCGACTTGCCGGCGCCATTCGCGCCCAGCAGACACACCAGGCGCCCTTTGGGTAAATGCAGGTCGAGGGGACCGAGTACGGCTTGTCGGCGGTATCCGACTTCTAGTGCGTAGCTGCGCAGCATGCTTAAAACGCCGCGCCAAGGGTAACCATTGCAGTACGCGGAGCCCCCGGATACATCGGCACGAAACTGCCGCCCGAATCGTAGTAGCGCTTGTCAAACAGGTTCTGCACATTCAGCTGTACGCGGTAGCGCAGTGCCTGGCCGAAGCGATACGTGACGTTGCTATCCCAGCGGGTATAGGAGGGCAGGGTAAAGGTATTGCTGTTGTTCGCCTGCCGTTCACCCACGTAATTGGCTCCCATGCCGATGCTCAGCCCCGAAACACCAGGCAAATCGTAGGTGCTCCATAGACTGGCGTTGCGTTGCGGTGCGTTGGCCAGGCGATTGCCTTGCAGGCCACCGTCGCTGTCTTTGCTGATGGTGGTATCAAGCTGGGTATAGCTGGCAAGCAGGCGCCAGCGATCAGTGACCACGAACGGCAAGTCAAGCTCCCAGCCTTTGCTGCGTTGCTCGCCCACTTGAATGCTGTAGGTGAACGTAGGGTCGTTCGGGTCGGCGACCAGGCCATCACGACGGCGAATATCGAAAACCGCCAAGGTCGGGGTGAAGCGCCCATTGAGCAGGCTGAGCTTGGTACCCACTTCGAACTGCTCGCCTTTCACCGGTTTGGCGAGTTGACCGCCTTCAAGGATCCCGTTGTTCAATTCGGTGCGCATTGAACGCGACCAGCTGGCATAGAGTGATAAGGCTTCGACCGGCGTCCAGGTGATACCCACGCGGGGGGAAAAGGCGTTGAAGGTTGCGGTTGATGGCTCACTCAGTCCGTAGTAGTCGTCGATGGCCGAGGCGTCGATTTGATCGAAGCGCCCGCCCAGCAACAGGCGCCATTGCTCCCTGCTGCCAAAGCTCAGCTCGTCCTGGGTGTACAGCGCCCAGGAGTCGTTGATGAAGCGCCCTTCGCCTGTCGGGCTCAGGGGTGAGGGAGGAGTGCCATACACCGGATTATTGAAATCGATCGTGCTGCTGGTACCGGCCGCGGAATCGTAATCCCACCAGTCCCGGCTGTACTCGGCACCGAACAGCAGTCGGTGATTGATCGGGCCCGTGCGAAAGCTGCGACTGATTTCTGCCAGCGCGGTCGCGTCTATCTGGCGATCATGATTGAGCTGCGGCCGCCGGCTGACGGTGGGATTGTCCTCGCTGCCGCCGATTCCACCATTGACAAAGCCGTAGGCGTACCACGAGGTTTGCAAACGCGAATCCGAGGCTTGAACGGCCGCATGCAGATCCCAGTCATCCGTCAAAGCGTGGTCCAGGGTTACCGAGGCCAGCTTGCTGATGGCGCTGTTGCGGGTGTCAGGCTCTGCGAAGTTGCGCTCGATTGGCGCATCCAGATAACGAGGGTTGTTACCGAATCCGCGGTCCATGTCGGCGACCTTGCGTGCGTATTCAAACTCGAAGGTCAGTGAGGTCTGCGGGGCCAGCTGCCACGTCAACACGGGCGAGAAGAATTTGCTCTCATTGTTGACGAAGTCACGGAAGCTGCCGTTGTCCTGCCAGGCAGCGGTCAAGCGATAGTCAAGTGTTTCGCCCAGGGGGCCGGTGCTATCGAGTGTGGTGCGGTAGAAGTCGTAGCGGCCGGCGCTCACATCGACCTGAGTGCGCTGCTCGTGTTGGGGTTTCTTGGTCACCAGATTGACCACGCCACCAGGCTCAAAACGTCCGTACAGGGCAGACGCCGGGCCCTTCAATACTTCTATCTGTTCGATGTTGACCAGTTCGTCGACGCTGGCGAAGCTGCTTCGGCGAATGCCGTTCTTCAGATTGCTTTCCGTGGCAAAACCACGCAGTCGGAATCGATCATTCAGCGCGCCAAAACCCACTTGGTTGGTAACTCCCGGCACGGTCCTAATCGCCTCACCCAAGGTCGTGACTCCCCGATCTTCAATCAGCTCGCGGGTAACCGTCTGAATGGAGAAAGGCGTTTCCTTGGCTGGGGTAGGGCTCTTGTTTGCCGTCGGCGCTATGGTCGAGCGGTACCCTTGTTCACGGGTACCGAAAACTTCCGTCGCGCCCAGCTCGAGAGTCGAATCATCTGCGCTCCCTGGCGGGGAAAACATGCACGCGATCCCAGCCAGAAAGAGGTGTTTAGAGGAGGATTTGTTTGTCATTGAGAGACCGGAGGTGCGTGGGTAGGCTGAAAATTTACGCGCTGATACATTGTTATAACATAACAATTGATGGGTTTTTCAGCAATCAAGGAATACCCCGGGTGGCGACAGCGCTGTCGGCCCACTGCGCGGATCGGCTGCCACGGACCGGGCCACCGACGTCGATCAGTCGCGAATGCTTGAGCTGTATTTGGCGGGTGCTCTGGTGGTCCGCTCAGACACCGTTCGTGAGAATGTGTATGCCTTGGACAGTGGACAAACTGTAGTCGGTCTTCATGCCATGGCTTCTACAAAGCCAGCGGTCCCGGTTGGGGCACTGACGGTGTCGTCACCAACCTTAACAAGCGCCAGGCGAACGTCCTGCAGGTGCGTATCGACCCGACGCTGGGTGCATACAATCCGGCCCAGGGCATCCTCAGTCTCAATCCCAGTGCCCCGGGCGACAGTCCGGCGGCGACGGGAGTCGGTCTGCAAATCGGCACCGGCTCGGGTACGCCGTTCCCGCTGTCGGTCTTGCGTCCCAGCGGCATAACCCCTTCCGGGATTGAAGGAGGGTTCTATAGCATCCCGTTGAAGGCGCGGTACTTCCAGTTCGGGGGCAGTGTGACACCGGGGCCGGCCAATGCGACCGCCACGTTCACGCTGGATTATCAATAAGCAGTGGGGGGAGGCGCCGGTGCAGTGGTTGCACTGCGACTGAACCATCCCGGTATACCAACCCCAACAAGCCCCTTTAGCTTATTGATCATTGTGCTCAAATGAATTGGCGAGATAGTCAATTAGCGAGCGCACGGAAGGCAGTAGGCCTCGGCGCGAGGGGAATACGGCGGTGATCACCCCTTCATCGGGCTTCCATTGTGGGATGAGCGTCAACAAACGACCGTCGGCGATTTCTTCCCGGACCACGGTCAGCGGCATGCTGGCAATGCCGACCCCCTGAAGCACTGCACTTTTCAGTACTGCCATATCGTCGCTGACCAAGCGCGGAATATGGCTGATGAGTGCGGTGGCCCCGTTGGGGCCGTTCAAGTGCCAGTTGTAATTCGGCAGCGGTGCTCCCCAGTGGATACTTGGAAGATCCACCAGGTCCGTCGGTAGTTCCAACCGTGGATAGCGCTGCATGAAAACCGGGCTGGCAACCAGTACCTGTGGACTCCTGGCCAGGACTTTCATGACCAAGTCACTACTTTCCAGCGGTGGAAAACATAAGCTCAAGGCGATGTCATATCCCTCGCTGATGACATCAACCCGGCGGTTGAAACTCTTTACATAGAGTTCCACCGAAGGGCATTGCGCCATGAACTTGCCCAGTAGTGGGGCTACCCAGAAATTCAGCAGTGGCGTGGTGCAACTCAGGCGAATCACCCCTCGGGGCTCTGACCGGCTCTGTTCGATGACATCTTCCGCCGACTCAGCTTCCGCCATCATGGCCACGCAATGGCGGTAATAGGCCTGACCGATATCGGTAACCTGGAATTGCCTGGTCGAGCGTTGAATAAGGCGTACGCCCAGCCGCATCTCCAACTGACTGACCCGTCGACTCAAGGTGGATTTTGGCATGTTGAGGGCGCGACCTGCCGGAGCGAAGCCGGCATGTTCCACCACTTTTGCGTACAGAAAGAGTTCATTGAGATCAATCACTCGTGGCCTCGATCGTTCCATTTTTGAGACTGTGAAGTCTAATCCAGCCACTACCGGCATCCAACCTCGACGACTAAGGTTCGTTCCCTCAGGTCTTTTGGCAACCGTCCTGCTCTGCACAGGGCGAATCGATGAACCCTTGGGTAGCCATGGTCCTTTTGTCATGAATACCGAAGTAGAAATGGTCCAGGCCATCACCAACTTCAACAACGGCTATTGTGAACAGACCCCCTTGATCATTTTGCAGTGTCATTGCTTGGCATTGCGAAACCTGTCGGCCGCGAGGCCGTCTTTCCTCAAAGGAGCACGTTATGAGTACCCCGGCGAACTTCAATAACCAAAGACCCGTCATTGATCCTTCCAATGCCGTCATGCTGTTGATCGACCACCAGAGTGGTCTGTTCCAGACCGTGGGCGATATGCCGATGCCCGAGCTACGCCTGCGTGCTGCGGCGTTGGCTAAAATGGCGTCCCTGGCCAAGATCCCGGTCATTACCACGGCCTCTGTGCCGCAAGGCCCGAATGGTCCATTGATCCCTGAGATTCATGAAAATGCTCCTCACGCCCAATATGTGGCGCGCAAGGGTGAGATCAATGCTTGGGACAACCCCGAATTTGTGGCTGCAGTGAAAGCCACGGGCAAGAAGCAACTCATCATCGCCGGCACCATCACTAGCGTGTGCATGGCGTTCCCGGCAATCAGCGCCGTGTATGACGGTTATCAGGTCTTCGCTGTGGTGGATGCGTCCGGCACCTACAGCAAAATGGCCCAGGAAATTACGCTCGCCCGAGTGGTCCAGGCCGGTGTGGTGCCGATGGATACCGGTGCTGTTGCATCTGAGATACAAAAATCCTGGAACCGCGACGATGCACAACAATGGGCTGAGGTGTACACCAAGATTTTCCCGGCCTATCAGTTACTGATCGAAAGCTACATGAGGGCTCAAGACGTAGCAAAAAACAATGAAGTGCTGGATTCCCAGCGCAAGTAATCGGGTACGTCATGGGGGGAGTTCCCCTCATCAGATGAAGCCCTCGGGGCTTGCGTTGTTCACCAGGAGAATGAAAATGTCCACTGCCTATAAACGTCTGGATAAAGATCAAGCGGCTGTGTTGTTGGTCGACCATCAGACCGGTCTGTTGTCGCTGGTCCGCGACATCGACCCGGACAAGTTCAAGAACAATGTGTTGGCGCTGGCCGATCTGGCCAAGTACTTCAAACTGCCGACCATTCTCACCACCAGCTTTGAAACGGGGCCGAACGGCCCGTTGGTGCCGGAGTTGAAAGCGTTGTTCCCCGAAGCCCCCTACATTGCGCGTCCAGGCCAGATTAATGCTTGGGACAACGAGGATTTCGTCAAGGCCATCAAAGCCACTGGTAAAAAGCAACTGATCATCGCCGGGGTGGTGACCGAAGTCTGCGTAGCATTTCCAGCACTGTCGGCGATTGAGGCCGGTTTTGAAGTGTTTGTGGTGACCGACGCTTCCGGCACCTTCAATGCCCTGACCCGCGATTCAGCCTTGAACCGCATGTCGTCTGCCGGCGCACAACTGATGACCTGGTTCGGCTTGGCCTGTGAGCTGCACCGCGACTGGCGCAACGATATCGAAGGGCTGGGAACGTTGTTCTCCAACCACATTCCGGACTATCGCAACTTGATCACCAGCTACACCAAGCTGACTTCCGACAAGTAAGTCCGGAGCAGGGCGGCATCAGCGCCGCTGGCTTTTTGTAAGTGTCGAAACAGGCCCTGCTCTATCGGGGCCTGTTCCTGTCGGGAGTTGAGTTCAAAGCCTGGCCACAGGAGAGATAAAAATGAGCAATCAAGAACCCGAATGCCAACTGTCGAACTCATCGGATTGCCCGATGCAAGCCGGTGGCCGGACAATCCAGCGCATTAGCGCACGCTCTGCGCAAGTCGGTGGGGGGATCACCGTCAATCGCCTGATGCCCTCGCGCCAGCGGCGGATGATCGGTGCCTGGTGTTTTCTCGATCATGCGGGTCCGGCAGTGTTCCAGAGCCATGCCGGCCTGCGCGTCGGCCCCCATCCCCATATCGGCCTACAGACCTTCACCTGGATGATCAAAGGTGAAGTCCTGCACCGCGATAGCCTGGGTAACGTACAGGTGATCAGCCCCGGGCAAGTGAATCTGATGACTGCCGGGCGAGGTATCACGCACACCGAGGTTTCGTTGCCCGAAGAGCATCATCTGCATGCTGCGCAGCTATGGATTGCCTTGCCCGATGCCCACAAGGACTGCGCCCCGGCGTTCGATCACTACGCACAACTGCCGGTCTGGGATGAAGGCGCGATGCGCTTCACCTTGTTGGCGGGACATTTCGCCGGTCATACAGCGCCCAGCCGTATCTACTCCCCGTTGGTTGGGCTGGATGTGTGGAGCCAGGGCGCGAGCAGCGTTCGATTGGCCGTGGAGCCCGAATTCGAATACGGCATCCTGCCTCTCGAAGGAACGTTCTCGATCAATGGGCAGGCCTTTGCCAGCGATGAGTTGGCCTACCTGGGACGTGGCCTCAACGAGATTGAACTGTCATCGACGGCGGGCGCTCGCGCCTTGTTGTTAGGCGGCGAACCCTTTGAGGAAGAAATACAGCTGTGGTGGAACTTCGTCGGCCACAGCAAACAGGAGATTGCCCAGGCCCTTGAAGCCTGGAACAGTCGCGACCTGGAGCGCTTCGGGGACGTTGAAGGTTTCGACGGTGAGCGCCTCGTGGCCCCGCCATTGCCATGGCAGCGTGGGTAATGCCAGGGAATAGCGCACGTTCATGCAACCACTGATCAACTACTTCAAGGTCGTGTTCAACCCCGGGCTAGGGGTGCTGCTGTTTGCCTTGCGCACAGTCGCCGCCGGCCTGTTGACGCTGTACCTGGCGTTCATTTTCGATCTGGATCAACCGAAATGGTCGGTGATGGCGGTGATCATCGTCAGCCAGCCGCTGGGGGGCATGGCTCTGCAACGAAGCTTTTCGCAGATCATTGGCACCACGGCAGGGGCGGCGGTGGCGGTGCTGATCATGGCGATCTTTCCTCAGGCGCCACTGCCATTCATCATCACCCTGGCTCTGTGGTTGGCAATATGCACGGCCGGGGGCACCCTGCTGCGCTACACCAGTTCACACGCGTTCGTGCTCAGTGGCTTCACTGCGGTAGTGGTGGCGCTCCTGGCAGTGCCCGAGCAGGACAACACGCTGATGTTGGCCATTACCCGAATTACCGAGACCTTGTTGGCGGTGGCCTGCGTCTGCGTGGTCAGTCTGTTGACCGCACGCCCGGAGGCGGTGGCCCGGGGTTACTTCGCCAAGGTCGATCTAGTGCTCAAGCTGATGGCGCAACACGCGGCGGCAGTGATCCGTACCGAAGAAAGCGAGGCCGACTTTCATAAGCGTCAACTGCAACTGCTGGGGGAGATCAGCGCACTGGAGGGCTTGCGTCGGCACTTGTATTTCGATGCCCCGCGCTTGCGCAGCGCCAACGGCCTGGTGCAGTTACTGGGTAATCAGTTGGTGTTGCTGACCTCGCGCCTGACGGTCCTGCGCCATCAACGCAAACTGATCGCCGAGCGCTGGGAAGGCGAGCTTCCGGAGCATATCCAGCGCTTACGCGAAGACGAATTATTGTTTCTCGACGAGTTGGCCAGTCAGGGTCGTTCGCTGTCCAGCGAAGCCCGGCATCAGTTCAAGGTGCTCCAGCAGCGCTTCGATCATCTGGCGGAAAAAGCCGAGCGACTGAGCGAAAACCTGCCGGCCACCTTGCGTTCGCTGGCGTGGGCACTGCGCTGGGAACAGGCTCGGCTGCTGCAACAACTGGAGGAAATCCTCGAGCTCAGTGACGCGATTCAGAACGGTCGCGAGGCCAGCTGCGTCTACCAGCAGCCCCGCAGCAATCCACTGCACCTGGACTTTCGACTGGCCGCGATGAATGCCGTGCGCGCCTTTACCGCGTTGCTGGTATCCGGGCTGATCTGGATCGAAACCGGGTGGGATGGGGCCCGTGCCGGGATGATTCTGGTAGGTATTCTGTGTTCGTTGATGGCGACCTTTCCACGGCCATTGCTGGCCAGCCAGAACTATGTACGCGGCCTCGGCCTGGCGCTGATTGTCTCGGCGATCTACCAGTTCATGCTTGTGCCCGCGATCGCTGATTTTGAAATGCTCGCGCTGATTCTCGCACCGCTGCTGTATGTGATCGCGGTGGGATTGGCCAGTCCGGCGACTGCCGGAATCGGCATGGGCCTGGGCCTGTCGACCTTTCTGATGGTCGGCCCACAAAACATCGGGGCCTGGCAGAACACCGCCATCCAGTGGTTCGAGTTCAGTGGCGCCTATGTCTGTGCCGGTGTGCTGTCTTTGCTGGTGTATTCGTGGGTGTTTCCCTTCAATCCGGCACAGCGTATCAATCGGCTGTTTCGTGAGACTCGCGAACAGGTGTATTTGCTGCTCAAGACCTCGGCCGCCGATGAGCAGCAGTTTGCCTTTGAAAGCCGCATGGTCGATCGTCTGACAATGATGCTGGGGTTGCTGCCGGCGGCCAATGACCCACGCAGCAATCAACTCTATGAAGTCAGCCTGGCGTGCATGGCGCTCGGAGTGGCCCTCAATCAGCTCAAGCAGCAAGGGCAGGGCAATGCGCTGATGAGCCCGCAGCTCAAGGACCGATTGCAATCAGTGCTGCAGCAGTCCGGGCGCCTGGTTGCGGATCGCCCTGGGGTTGACCTGCAGCGCTTGACCGCAGAGTTGCGCCAACTGGGCGACGAACTGGACCAACTGCATTCCGGTGAATTGGCAGCGGGGCATGAGCACCTGTGGTCGGTCTTCCGCATCCGCGTGGCCCTGCTGATCGTGGCCGCGTTCATCGAGCGTTATCGCGAGTTTCTTCAACCTGTGGACACAGGAGTCCCGGCCCTTGCCCATTGATTTCGAAGTAGGCGGGGTCTACTTGCCGCCCATTGCCCAGGCCTTGCTGTTGGCCTTACCGATTTTCCTGTTGCTGGACTGGGGGTTGCGCCGGGTCGGGTTGCTCAGGTTTGTCTGGCATGAAGCCCTTTTTGAAGGTGCGCTGTATGCCTGCGTGTGTGCGGTGGTGATTTTGCTGATGGGTGCCTCATGAGAATGAACAAGAAAATCGTCGCCCAACTGGTGACCGTGGTCGTTGTCGGACTGGCGGTGGTGCTCGGTTGGTTTGCCTGGGATCACTACACCCGTTCGCCCTGGACTCGTGATGCGCGGGTTCGCGCCGATGTGGTGACGCTGTCCGCCGATGTCTCGGGGCGCATTGTCAGCCTGCACGTGCAGGATAACCAGCACGTGGAGAAGGGCCAGTTGCTGCTGCAAATCGATCCTGCGCGCTACGCGTTGGCGGTCGAACATGCCAAGCGCTCAGTCGAGGTGGCGAAGGCGACGCAGGGTCAATCTCAGGCAGCGATCATCTCCAGTGAAGCACTGCTCAAGCAGCGCCAGAGCGAGGAACGCAGGAGAAGGACCCTTAAACAGGGTTTTGCAATCTCCGGCGAAGAGTGGGAGAAGGCCAGCACTGAAGTCGCGGTTGCCCGTGCGGACCTGCTGAGCAACCAGGCCAACCTGGGCCTGGCGCAAGCCAATGTGCAATTGGCCATTGCGGCATTGACCCAGGCCGAACTGGACCTGCAACGAACTCGGGTGACGGCACCTGTCAGCGGTTACGTGACAAACCTGCTGACCCGCGAAGGCGATTACGCCAGTGCGGGTAGCGCGCTGCTGGCGCTGGTTGACAGTGACTCGTTTTATCTCAGTGGCTACTTCGAGGAAACCAAGCTGCCGCGAATAGCGGTGGGCGACCGGGTACAAATCCACCTGATGAGTGGCGAGGCGTTCGGCGGAATCGTGCAGAGCATCGCCTTTGCCATTACCGATCGGGAGAACTCTCCGGGCAATCGCCTGCTAGCCAACATCAACCCCAGCTACACCTGGGTGAAACTGGCCCAGCGGGTACCCGTCAGGATCCAGATAGACCCGCAATACGCTCGCAAGGGCAGCCTGCGTGCGGGCACCACGGCCACCGTGACGGTGCTCGAAAGGTAGGCGTCGCGGCTACATCGACAACGCGTTGGCAAAAGGTGCTCATCACTGGGGGCGGGTCAAACGCCGATGGGTACCGCGTGATTGTGGATTATCCGTTCAGGATTTTTTACCAGCAACATAAGAAGGCATGACATGCGCCAACAGGCAGGGTTTATCAAGGCCATCGGCATCGGCTCGTTTTTTGTTTGCCTATCGAGCGAGGCCGATAGCGTCAGCTTGCCGCCCTT
>Ga0247804_10001631_pt1 | contig 10386 bp, 9 predicted proteins | sample UWRJL029104C1_FD_181142 | JGI IMG/M metagenome (GOLD analysis project Ga0247804, IMG submission 181142) | Plant litter microbial communities from Arlington Agricultural Research Station in Wisconsin, United States - UWRJ-L029-104C-1 | ecosystem: Environmental > Terrestrial > Plant litter >...
TCCGACGGCCCCAGCACGTTGCCAATCGGCCCGCCGATGTGCGGCGCCTGGTTGTCGATGCCATCCACGAGCTGCACGAAGCGCACGTTGGTGGTGTTGGTGAAGCCCCGCGCATTTATCACCTTGAAGCCCAGGCTGGGCGTAATCACCTGCACGCCCTTCAAATGCTCGATGGCATCGAAAAACGACGGCGCCGGCGTGAGGCGCAGGGCGCGCGGGTTGAGCTTTTCCACCGTCACCGGGGATTGCAGGATGCTTTCTTCTACCCTGGAAGCCGACACAACAACTTCGGTGAGGTCGATTTTGGTGGAGTCGGGGAGGGGCGGGCGGCGCGGAGTTTGGGCGGCGGCCAGGTGGGGAAGGAGCAGGGCGGCGCTGGCGAGCTGGAGAGTGCGGGGTAAAGGGTGCGTCATAAAAGCATGTGGGATGTGGTAGTACGAATCGCCTGCAGGGCTTCGTACTACCTCTTGGTCGTTATTATAACTGCGCAGGCGACAGACTGGTAGTGCGAACTACTGCGCGGAATTCGTACTACCATCGCAGGCCCGCCTCTACGGTTGTACCGTCACCATGCGCAGGCTCGTCACCTGGCGCACCCAGCGCGTCGGGCGCTTCTCCTGGGGGATGATAATCTGGTAGGGGCCCTGTCCGGTGGCCAGGGGCTGGCCGTCGCGCTGGTCGGCCAGCAGGATGGTGCGCTCGGTGAAAGTCGGGTCCAGCTCCGGCAGGGCGAAGATTACTTTGTAGCCGTCGGCGGCCGTCACCAGCAGCGCTTGGCCCAGTACGGGGCCGTGCAGGTCTTTGCCCTGCGGCGCGCCGGCCAGCCTCAGCAGCTCGCGTAGCTCGATGCCCCGGTAGCGATGGGTTTTGCCTTCCTTGTCTTTGGCTTTCTGCTCGACGTGGGGCAGGGCGGCCAGCTCGGCGGCGGTGAAGCTGCGGGGCTGCGGCACCTGGCCTTCAATGCGCAGGGCCGGGGCCGTCTGGGTGTGGGCGGCGAGTGGCAGCGCCGCGAAAGCCGCCGCAATCAAGATGTGAAAAACGCGGGCCGGGTAGAAAACGGGCATTGAAACGCGGTTAGGGGTTATATCGGGCCAGATATAACGGCGGCGCCAGCGCATTGTTTGGCGCGGGCGCCGGATTTCTTTCCCAAACTCTACGGTAGTAGTCTGCTACTCGCGCAAGCGCCGGGTTTCCTCGACCAGAAATTCCTGAAACCGCGCCTGAATTCCCCGGAACTCGGCCAGCGCCTGCGCGCCCTCGGGCGTGACCACGGTGCCGCCGCCGCTTTTGCCGCCGGTTTGGGTGGCCACCAGCGGGCGGGCCGCCTGCGCGTTCATCGACTGCACCAAATCCCAGGCCCGCTTGTAGGACATGCCCATCGCCACGGCGGCCTTCGAGATGGAGCCCGTGGCCTGGATGTGCTCCAGCAGTTCCAGCCGGCCGATGCCGAGGAAGCGTTCCGTGGCACCCTCCACCCACACGCGGCCGGTGAGGCGGAAAGTGGCGGCGTCGGGGAGGAGGTTTTTCATAGAAAGAATTACAGTTGCTGTGGCTTACGACTGGCAGGCTATTTCAATCAGCAGCCCATCCAAAGCCGTGAAATAGAAGCCGAAGCTGCCGTGTACCATGCGCGGCTCCAGTTCCACGGCCCAGCCGGCGGCTTGCAGCTCGGCGTGTTTGGCGCTGACTTCATCCCGCGTTTCGCAGAAAAAGCCGAGGTGAAACGGGGCCGGATACTGCACCGGCGGGGCGCTGCGGGCCAGCACCAGCACGAAGCCGTCGCGGCCTTCCAGGATGGCCATGGCCTCGGCCCCGCGGGTGAGCTGGTGGCGGAAACCGAAGTGCGTTTGGAAGAGCTGCCGGGCGGCAACTACGTCGGGCACGGCCAGGTTGAGGTGGTTGAGTTTCATAGGGTGGGGCGAAGCGGGCCGCGAAGATACCGCTAGAGGGCCCGGAAGGGATGCCCGCCCCGGGCCAGCTTCTCGGCCATCTGCACGGCGCGGCGGGCGCGGGTGTCGGCGGTTTTGGCTTCCTCAATCTGGCGCACCATGGCCCGCTTCATGGCGCCGTTGAGGGGCTCGTAGGCGGCCTGGGCCTCGGGCCAGGCGGCGAGGGCTTCGAGCAGCTCGTCGGGCAGGTCCACGCGGTCGGGGTCCGGGTCGGGGGTGAGGGTGACAGTCAGCTTCTGGCCGATGTCGATGCCCAGCTCCCTGCACAGGCTTTTGCGCAGCATGAGGTAGCGGCCGCCGCCCTCCAGCGGCAGCAGGCCCAGCCGCTCGGTGTGGGGGCCGATGGTCATCAGCACGCGCTTCAGGCTCTTGCTGCCCAGGGCTTCGCGCACGGTTTCGGGCACCACGAGTATCTGGGTGGGCATGAAGCTGGGGCCCCCGTGCTCGAGCACGGCGCGAAAGGTGACGACGGGAGAATCAGGCATGGTGGCAACGAAATACGCCGCAAGCTAGCGCGGGGCCGGAATACTTCGCTCGTCAGCTCCTTTCAAAAAAATACCAAGGCTGCCGCGCACTACGGCAGCCTTGGTATTTTCCTCAGCGCTTAGCGGCAAACCTTCGGGTGGCCCTTGCTTGTTATCGCAGCCACTCATTCCCTCGCAATCTTATGAAAGTTGAAATCTGGTCCGACCTCGTATGCCCGTTCTGCTACATCGGCAAGCGCCGCTTTGAAGCGGGCCTTCAGGCCTTTACCCATGCCGATACCGTGGAAGTGGTGTGGCGCAGCTTCGAGCTCGACCCCAACGCCCGGCCCGAGCCTGGCCGCTCCGTCCACGAGTCATTGGCCAAGAAAAAGGGCATTTCCGTGGCCCAGGCCAAGCAAATGGGCGCCCACGTCACCCAGATGGCGGCCGAGCTGGGCCTCAGGTACGACTTCGACCGGGCCGTGCCCACCAACACCTTCCTGGGCCACCAGCTGGTGCATTTTGCCGCCCACCACGGCCGCCAGGATGCCATGAAGGAGCGCCTGATGGCCGCCTACTACACCGAAGGCCAGAACCTCAACGACCTCGCCACCCTCGCCAGCCTGGCCGCCGAAATCGGCCTTGACGCCACGGCCGCCCGCCAGGCCCTGGAGGCCGGCACCTACGCCAACGAGGTGCGCCTCGACGAATACCAGGCCCAGCAAATCAACGTGCGCGGCGTGCCCTACTTCGTGTTCGAGGACAAGTACGCCGTGTCGGGCGCGCAGCCCATCGAGCTGTTCACCGAAGTGCTGCAAACGGTGTGGAACGAGCAGCACCCGGCGCCCACGGTGCTGGCAACGGGCGAGGCGTGTGATGTGGACGGCCAGAATTGCTAGGCAGTAGCGCGGACTTTGTAGTCCGCGAGTTGAATCGCCAGAAGTTCAGACTCGCGGACTACAAAGTCCGCGCTACAATTCACGCCCGCCGCATCGGGATGTGCGGAATCCCATCCTCGATGTATAGCGGCCCGCACTGCTCGTAGCCGAAGTCGTTGTAAAACCGCTCCAGGTATTTCTGCGCGCCAATCTTGTTGGGCTGCGCGCCGAACAGCGCCTGTGAATAAGCCAGGGCCTGGCGCATCAGCTCGCGGCCCAGGCCGTAGCTGCGGTAGGCCTGCGCCACCACCACGCGGCCGATGCTGGCTTCCTCATAATACTGACCCGGGCCGAAGAGGCGGGCGCCGGCCACTAGCTCGCCGGCTTCGTTGTGGCCGAGGAGGTGAAAGGCATCCAGGTCGCGGCGGTCAATGTCCTGGTAGGGGCAGTTTTGCTCCACCACGAACACCTCGGAGCGCAGGCGCAGCATGTCGTAGAGAATGAGGGACGGGAGGGTATCGAAGGGCAGGCAATTCCAGTGAATAGTCATGCGGAAGGGGCGGCGACGGCGGCGCACTTCATGTGGCCGCTACTTTTGCGGGTGTAAACTCGGGCTAATTTAAGCCGGCGGGGGCGCATCAAACTTACTTATGGCAGCAAAGAAGGTACTGGCGCAGGAGCCACAGGCAGTTGGTCGGCGGCAAGCATGGAAAAACGTGGCGGGGGGCATGCTAGTGCTGGGCGTGGTGGCCACCGCCGCCTTCCGGCAGCTGCCGGCCGACGAAGGCGTGGTGCGCCGCGTGCTGCAGCAAGTCGGCGACTACTACGCCAACACCCTGCCCGAGAAAGCCTACCTGCACCTCGACAAGCCGGTATACGCCACCGGCGAAACCATCTGGTTTAGCGGCTACGTGGTGGATGCCCAGCGCCACCTGCCCGACTCGCTCAGCAAGGTGCTCTACGTGGATTTGCTCTCGCCCGAGCGCAAGGTAGTGGCCCGCCGCACCCTGCGCCTGCGCCAGGGCCGCGCCGAGGGCGACATCGCGCTGGCCGACTCGCTGACCGCCGGCACCTACCTGCTGCGCGCCTACACCAGCTGGATGCGCAACGCCGGCGACTACTTCATCTACAGCCGCCGCCTGCAGGTGTGGCCCGCCTCGGTGTGGACTAACTCCGAAACCACCGCCGCCAAACCTGCCGCCCCCGCCCCCGCCCCGCCCGCCGGCCGGCCCGACGTGCAGTTCTTCCCCGAAGGCGGCAGCCTGGTGGCCGGCCTGCCCGGCGTGGTGGCCTGCAAAGCCATCGACGCCAGCGGCCGGGGCCTTACCGTGCGCGGCCAGGTGCTCGATGCGCAAGACAAAGCGGTGGTAGCCAGTTTCAGCAGCCGCCACCTGGGCATGGGGCGCTTCAGCTTCACGCCCGCCGCCGGCCAGAAATACCGCGCCCACCTCACCCTACCCGACGGCAGCACGACCGACTACCCCCTGCCCGCCGTGCAGCCCGGCGGCTACACGCTGCACGCCGTGGATGGCGGCGATTTTTATACCGTGGAAGCGCGCCGCCAGGGCCCGGCCGCCGCGGGTGCCGTGTGGCTGCTGGCCGAGGTGCGGGGCTTCCTGGTGTACCCTGGCATGCGCAGCTGGGGCCCGCCCGCCGCCCCGGTCAGCTGGAAAATCGAGAAAAAGCAACTGCCCAACGGCATCCTGCACCTGACGCTATTCGATGAGCAGGGCACGCCCCAGGCCGAGCGGCTGGCCTTCGTGCAAAATACCGTCACCGCCCTGAAAGTGAGCATCACCACCGACAAGCCCAGCTACGGCCCGCACCTGCCGGTGCAGCTCACGGTGCGCGTGGCCGATGCCGCCGGCCAGCCCGTGGCCGCCCAACTGTCGGTAGCCGTGGCCGAAGCCAGCCTGCACGGCATCGATGCCGAGGCCGAAACTATTGCCTCCAACCTGCTGCTGACCTCCGACCTGGCCGGCTACGTGGAAACCCCCGGCTACTACTTCCGCAACCCTACGCCCGAAACCAACCAGCACCTCGACGACCTGCTGCTCACCCAGGGCTGGCGCCGCTTCGTGTGGAAGCAGGTGCTGAGCGGCACCCCGCCGCCCGTACGCTACGCCGCCGACAACAGCCCCACCCTCAGCCTCAGCGGCCAGGTGGTGGGCGAATACGGAACCCAGCCGATGGCCAACGCGCCCATTACCTTCATGCAGAGTCGTCCCAATCGGGTCGTGGCTTCCGCCACGGCCACCGCCGACGGCCTGTTCCGCTTCACTGGCTTCGATGGCCGCGACACGGCCGTGGTGACTTTGCAGGCCCGTCGTGCCCAGGGCACCAACCCCGTCCGCATCCTGCCCGACCTGGGGCCCGCCACTACCGGCCCGGTGCTGCCCGCACTGCCCGGCACCCAGTCGCCCGCCGTGGCCGACTACGTGCGCCGCAGCCGCCAGCAGCAGGTGGATGAGCACAACCTGCACCCTGAGGACGACATTCGTAACATCCAGCTTAGCAACGTGTCGGTGACGGCTAAGCGCCTGCAGGCTTTTGAAAATGACCCGCGCCACCCGCCCGGGGCCATTCCCAGCACCACCATCAACATGGCCGATATTCTCTCGGCCGCGTCGGGCCAGTCGCTGTTGCAGCTGCTGCAGGGCCGGGTGGCCGGGCTGGTCGTCAGCGGCCAGGGCCCCAATGCTACGGTGCAGATTCGCGGCCAGGGCTCACCCATGATTTTGCTCGACGGCATGCCCTCGTCGCTGGACGTGGTCCAGAACCTGCCAGCCAGCGAGTTCGAGTCGGTCGAAGTGTATAAGGGCACCGACGCCGCCATCTTCGGCAGCCGCGCCAGCGGCGGGGCCCTGGCCGTGTACACCAAGCGCCGTAATCCCAATTTCAAAGCCATGGCAGCCAAGCAGCCCGCTGCGCTGGGCCTGGCCATCGTCAAAGTGCCGCCCTTCTACCAAACCCGCGAATTCTACCAGCCGCGCTACAACGCCCTCGTCGTGAACTCGCTCACCGACCCGCGCCGTACCACCCTCTACTGGAACCCCAGCGTCCGCACCGACGCCAGCGGCGAGACGAAGCTCTACTTCTTCACCGCCGATGCGGGCGGCACCTTCCAGGCCGTAGTCGAAGGCGTGTCGGCCACCGGCCAGCCGGCCCAGGCCAGCACCACGCTGGTAGCGCGGCCCAAATAAAAAAGCCAGCGGAGTGGCTGGCTTTTCACAAATCCTGAGTGAGAATAGTTTTAGCTCGCCTTATTGAATACGGCTTCTTCCAGACGCTGAAAGCGGGCTTCGTAGGTTAGCAGGGGGGTGGTACGAACTTCCAGCGCGTCGGTCCGGCGACTATTATGCACCATCAGGTCCAGCAGTTGCTGCTGCGCCGTGAGCATTGTCCTGATGTTTTCCTGGGTGGCATCGATACGTGCCTGATTGGCATCGGTGCGCTGACCGATTTCCCGAATTTCAGTCAGCATAGCATCCTGCCGTTCCTCGGCGCGGGTTTGCCGCGCATCCGATATTTTCAGGATGTCGATGACGTGGTCCATCTGCTCGGCCTGCCGGTCCATCTGTTCCGCCTGCCGGTCCATGCGGCGCAGTAGGTCGGCTAACATTGCTTCAATCTGTCCGAAACGCTCGTTATGGTTCACCTGCCTGTGGGATTAAAGAGCTGAATTTTGAGCAGTATACGACTAATAATTGCTTTTTCGTAAAATAACTACTCCTTTGGCATCCGGGCCACTTCTTCCATCGTCACCACCCGATATGGGATACCCATGTGGGTGGCATTGGCTTCTACAGTGGTCAGGAAACCGGCTTTCCGTCGCCGTTCGTTCACCTGCGCGGCGTTTTTGATAGGCCAGATAAACGGCGGCTGGCCCTCGCGCTGGCCATTCTGCGGATTGGTCACGTTGTAGCTCAGCGCCTGCGTGCCATAGAGCTGAGGCTTACCGCCGCGCATCAGCTGGCGGTCGAGCATCTGGGCGTAGAGGTAGTAAGGTAGTTCGCCCTTGCGAGCCGCCTTTTTTATCTGTGGCAGGTAGGTGTCAATGTTATCCGAATGCTGGACGACGTACCAGGCCGCTTCGTTGGTCGGCTCACCCACCAGGGTTTTGCCAGGGTAGCCGTACTGCTTGATAATAGCCTTCACGCGAACCTGATTCGCGGCATCGGTGGCGTTGAGTTGCTTGTTGAGGTAGGGGTAGAGCTCCTCGCGGCTTTTGCCCAGCGCCCGGGCCAGCGAGTCGGGGTTGCGGTTCACCCGCGAGTCGAAGAGCAGCGTGCGGTAGCGCTGGTCCACGGTGTAGATGCTGTCCAACTCGTGCTTCAGGCGCGGGTTGAGAGCGGTTTGGGCGGCGGCGGGCAGCGCGAGCAGCAGGAGGAAGGGGAGGAGTCTCATACAGAAATAAAATTACACCGTCACTTCTGCGCTGCCCAGTTCCGTCAGCACCTTCTTGGCCTGATTGATAGACCGCACTTCCTCGAACGTCACAATCAACTGCTCCTTGCGCTCCTTCAGCGAGGCCGTGCGCGGGTGCGTCTGCACGTAGTTGAGAATGTCGCCGAACTGCTCGCCCTGGAAGTACGGTTTGTGCTCCTCGCTGGCCGGCAAAAAGCCCTTCAGCGTGTCGCGCTTCAGCGTAATTTTCTCGAAGCCCAGCTGGCACGCCTGCCAGCGCAGCCGCACAATGTCGGCCAGCAGTTCCACCTCGGGCGGCAGCGGTCCGAAGCGGTCCACCATGCCATTCAATACCTTGCGCAGCTCCTCGGGCTTCTGGGCACGGTCGAGCTTGGCGTAATATTGTAGGCGCTCCGACACGTTGCTCACGTACTTGTCGGGGATGAGGATTTGCATGTCCGTCTCCACGTTGCACTCGCGCACCCGGCCCACGCCGGCGGCGGCTTGCAAACGTTGGTTCGAGTCGCCCATAAACAGGTCGCGGAACTCCGTCTCCTTCAACTCCTGCACCGCCTCGTCCAGAATCTGGTGGTAGGTTTCGTAGCCCAAATCGTTGATGAAGCCCGACTGCTCGCCGCCCAGCAGGTTGCCCGCGCCGCGAATGTCAAGGTCGCGCATGGCCACGTTGAAGCCCGCGCCGAGGTCCGAAAATTCCTCCAGCGTGCTCAGTCGCTTACGGGCATCCGAGGGCAGCCCGGCCACCGGCGGCGTCAGCAAATAGCAGTACGCCTTGCGGTTCGAGCGGCCCACGCGGCCGCGCATCTGGTGCAGGTCGCTGAGGCCGTGCATGTGGGCACGATTGATAATGATGGTGTTGGCATTGGGAATGTCGAGGCCCGACTCGATGAGGTTGGTGCTCACCAGCACGTCGTACTCGCCCTCCACAAACTTCATCATGCGCTTTTCCAGCAGGTCGCCCTCCATCTGCCCGTGAATCATGGTGATGCGCGCATCCGGCACCAGCCGCAGAATCATGGCCGCCTGCTCGTCCAGGTCTTTCACCCGGTTATGCACGTAAAATACCTGCCCGCCGCGCTTCAATTCCCGCGCCACTGCGTCGCGAATCAGCAGCTCGTCAAACACATGCAGTTCCGTTTGCACCGGCTGCCGGTTGGGCGGCGGTGTGGCAATCACGCTCAGGTCGCGGGCCCCCATCAGCGAGAAGTGCAGCGTGCGCGGAATCGGCGTGGCCGACAGCGTGAGCGTATCTACGTTCACTTTCAGCTCCTTGAGCTTGTCCTTGGTCTTTACCCCGAATTTCTGCTCCTCGTCGATAATCAGCAGACCCAAATCCTTGAACTTGATGTCCTTGTTCGTCAGCCGGTGGGTGCCGATGAGGATGTCCGTCTTGCCCTCGGCCACGCGCTGCAGCGTCTCCTTTATCTGCTTCGTGCTCTTGAAGCGGTTCACGTACTCCACCGTCACGGGCAGCGTGGCCAGCCGGTCGCGGAAGGTCTTGTAGTGCTGCATGGCCAGGATGGTAGTGGGCACCAGCATCGCCGCCTGCTTGCCATCGACCACGGCCTTAAACGCCGCGCGAATAGCTACTTCGGTCTTGCCAAAGCCCACGTCGCCGCACACCAGCCGGTCCATCGGGTGGGGCTGCTGCATGTCCTGTTTCACGTCCTCGGTGGCCTTGGCCTGGTCGGGCGTGTCTTCGTAAATGAAGCTCGACTCCAGCTCAGCCTGTAGGAAGCCATCCACCGAGAAGGCGAAGCCCGGCGCGTTTTTGCGCTTGGCGTAGAGGCGAATAAGGTCGGCGGCAATGTCCTTCACCTTCTTCTTCACCGACTTCTTCTTGTTCTCCCACTCCGGCGAGCCCAGCTTGCTCATCGTGGGGGGCGCGCCCTCCTGGCCGCTGTACTTGGCAATCTTGTGCAGGGCGTGAATGCTCACCGTCAGCACATCATCGTCGCGGTACACCAGCCGGATGGCTTCCTGAGTCACGCCGTTGATTTCCACCTGCGTCAGCCCCGCAAATCGGGCAATGCCATAGTCCTGGTGCGTCACGTAGTCGCCGGGCTGCAGGGTTTTCAGCTCGCGCAAAGTCAGCGCCTTTTTCTTCGAAAACTTGCGCTGCTCCTGCGCCCGGTAGTAGCGCTCGAACAGCTGATGGTCAGTGTAAACGGCCAGCTGCAGCTGCTCATCCACGTAGCCCTCGCGCAAGGCCAGCAGCAAATGCTGAAACTGCACGTTATGGTCCAGCTCGTCGAAAATCGTGCGCAGCCGGTCGGCCTGCCGCACCGTGTCGGCCGTGATGATGGTCGTCAGGTTGCGGTGCTGGTTTTCCTGCAGGTTCTTCACCATGCGGTTGAAGTCCTTATTGAAGCTCGGCTGCGGCTTGCTCGTAAACTGGAATTCCTCGGTATTCTTGAAGAAAAACCGCTTGCCAAACTCCACCACCGCAAACTCATCGAGCCGCTTCTTAAAATTCCGGCCCGACTCGAACAAATCGGCCGGCTTGCTCACAATCTGCATCCCGCCGCCCTCTTCCAGCACTTGCTTAAAGCCGCTCTCGGCCTTCTCAAACAGTTCCGTTACCACGTCCACCGTCTGTCGCACATCCTTAAACCACAGACAGCTGCCCGCCGGCAAAAATTCCAGAAAAGCCTCCCGCGTTTCCTGCAG
>Ga0247804_10001632_pt1 | contig 10386 bp, 6 predicted proteins | sample UWRJL029104C1_FD_181142 | JGI IMG/M metagenome (GOLD analysis project Ga0247804, IMG submission 181142) | Plant litter microbial communities from Arlington Agricultural Research Station in Wisconsin, United States - UWRJ-L029-104C-1 | ecosystem: Environmental > Terrestrial > Plant litter >...
TGAGCCGCCGCGGTAGCCGCTCTTATCGGGCAACTGGGCGAAGCGCTGGAAGATGCGCTCGTGGTGCTCGGCGGCGATGCCGGGGCCGTGGTCGCACACGCTTACCTGCACGAAGCGGCCCGCCACCGTGGCCCGCACCTCCAGCGCGGCGCCCAGCGGCGAGTAGCGAATGGCGTTGGCCAGCAGGTTGATGAGCACCCAGGTGGTTTTCTCCACGTCGGCGCGGGCGGCGGGCAGGTCGGCGGGCACCTGGGCGGCGAGGCGCAATTGCTTGTCGGCCAGCTGGGGCTGCACGGTGGCCGTGGCGTAGCCGATGACTTCGGCCAGGCTGGTGGCCTGCAAATCGAGCTGAATGCCGGCCCCGGCATCGAGGCGCGACACGTCGAGCAGCTCGGCCACCATGCGCTGCAGGCGCTGGGTTTCCTGCCGGATGTGGGCCGCCACGCGCAGCCGCTCGTCGGCGGGCAGCCGCTCATCCTGCAGCAGCTTCGCATTGAGGCCGATGCTGGATAGCGGCGTTTTCAGCTCGTGCGATACCGTGGCCAGGAAATTGGATTTCAGCTGGTCGAGCTTCTTGAATTCCGACACGTTGCGCAAAGTCAGAATCTGACCCACGAATTCCAGCTTGCCCAGCTCGTCATTGAAAGCCACCAGCTCCTGCACCGCCAGCCGGTAAAACGCCTCCTCGCCCTGCTGCGCGATGCGCAGCAGCGGCGCCTCGGCCACGGCCTGGGCCCGGCGGCCCGGCTCGGCCTCCAGCGGCTGCAGCAGCTCGCGCAGCAGGTCGTTGCCCTCGGCCACGGCGGCGGCGGGCTGCCCGATGAGCTCCTCCGCCGGCTGGCTCAGCAAGGCACAGGCTACTGGGTTGGCCAGGATAATGCGGCGGTTTTCGTCCAACAGCAGCAGGCCTTCATCGAGCCCGTTCACGATGCTGGCGGTGCGATTGCGCTCCGTAATCAGCTCGGCCAGCGTGGAGCTGCGAAACTCCCGCAGCTGCCCCAGCATGCGGTTGAAGGCCCGGGCCACCCGGCCAAACTCGCTGCCGCTTTCCACCGGAATGCTGGCCGTGAAGTTGCGGTCGGTGGCGTGCTCCAGGGCGTTGGTGAGCTGTTGCAGGGGCTGCACGGCCGCTTCGGGCACGCTCATTACCAGCAGCGAAGCCAGCAGCACGGCCACCACCACGCACACCACGAGGTTGCGCTCGGCGGCAGCCGTGGTGCGGGCAATCTGGTCGTTTTTGCGCGTCAGAGCGGCCGTGTTCAGGCGAATCATGCGGTGCGTCTGGGCGCGCAGCTGGCTTAGCGTGGCCGGGGCGGGCTGGCGCTGGTAGGCGGCCAGGTTTTGCGTCAGGCTGTCCACCACCTGCTGCTCGCCGGGCTCAGTCACGTTGCCGGTTTCCAGGCGCAGCGCTTGTCCGAAATGGTCGAGGCCGGCGGTGGGTTGGTCGAGCCCTTGCAGCATGCGCTGGCCCAGCTCCACGGAGTAGAAATTGGCTTGCAGCACGTTGCGGGCGCGGTGGTCAATCTGGCGGATGCTGTAAAAGGCGTAGCCGCCGATGGCGAGTAGCAGGGTCAGCAGACCCAGCAGGCCCAGGGTGATGGTGGTGCGTAAGCTCATGGATGATGAAAGTAGCGCGGACTTTGTAGTCCGCGAGTGCGAACGTTCAGACTCGCGGACTACAAAGTCCGCGCTACATCGCGTTACTTAATAAGTTACCAGATACACGTCCGTTTCCGGCGCGTCACGGGCCACGGCCCGCAGCAAGTCATTCGTCACGCCGCGCCGCAGCAGCCGCGCCCACCAGCCCTTGGCGCGGGTGACGCCGCACACCAGCAGCGTGGCGTCTTTCTCGGCCGCCACCCGCCCGATGGCCGCCACCACATCGTCGTCCTTTACCCTAAGTATCTGCGCGCCCAGCTCCACGGCCAGCTGCAGGTTATTGAGCAAGTGGCGCTGCGTGGCCAGGCCGATGCGCTCGGCGGTTTCGCGGCCGGTCTGCACGTAGAGCACGTACCAGGCGGCCGCCCCCAGCTGGTCGGCCAGGCGCGAGGCTTTACGGATGATTTCGCGGGCGGCCGGCTCGTTGGTGTTGATGCAGGCCAGCAGCCGGTCGTCGTTGCGGCGCGGGGCGGGCGTGTCGTCGCTTACCTGGCGGTTGAGCAGCTGGGCTACTTCGCGCACGGCCAGGCGGCGCAGCTGCAGCAGGTTGTCGGCGCGGAAGAAGTTATTCAGCGCGGTGGGCACCTTGGCGGGGTCGTATATTTTGCCTTCCTGCAGGCGGGCGCGCAGCTCGGCCACGGTCAAATCCACGTTCACCACCTCGTCGGCCTGCTTCAGCAGCTGGTCGGGGATGCGCTCGGTCACGTCGGTGCCGGTTATTTTGAGCACCTGGTCGTGCAGGCTTTCGAGGTGCTGCACGTTCACGGCCGTAATCACGGCAATGCCTTGCTGCAGCAGATATTCCACATCCTGCCAGCGCTTGTCGTGGCGCGAGCCGGGCACGTTGGAGTGGGCCAGCTCATCCACCACCACCACCTGCGGGCGGCGCTGCACGATGGCGTCCACGTCCATTTCCTCCAGCGCCCGGCCCTTGTAAAAGATGTGCTTGCGGGGCAGCAGCGGCAAATCGGCCAACCCGGCCACGGTGCCGGCGCGGCCGTGGGTTTCCACGTAGCCCAGCAGCACGTCCACGCCGTGGCGGCGTAGCTCGTGGGCTTCCTGCAGCAGGCGGTAGGTTTTGCCCACCCCGGCGGCCAGCCCCAGGTACACCTTGAGCGTGCCGCGCCGCCGCGCCTGCACTAGGCGCAGAAACCGCTCGGCCGACTGGTCGCGGAGGTCGGTGGTGGGGTTCATGGATGGTTGATTTGCGGATTGGTGCTGGCGCGCGGCTCCGACGTTAAAACGAAAACGCCACGCTCCCCGTCACGTTCCCGTAGCTGCGGTTATCCACGTCATCCGCCCGCCCAAATACGCCATTAATCCCGTTCAGATACCGCCCCTCCACTCGCACCAGCACCCGCGAAGTGGGCGCATAATCGAGGTTGAGCGAGCCGCCCGCCACCCGGAAATCGGCCGCCAGCGCCGCCGGCATAATGCTGCTGACCACCACCCCGCGCTCGGCGTAGTAATACTCGCCGCGCACCGTAGCCGAGAGCTTTTCCGCCAGCTGCTGCTTCACAAACACCGCCCCGCTGTGCCAGGTATCGTAGCCGCGCTGGCCGGCGCTCTGCTGCTTGCCCACGTCAAACACCAGCGCCAGACTGGTACGACTACTGGCTGCATACGTGATGTAAAAGTCGTGGAAATACCGGCGGCGAATAATGGAGTCCTGCGGCTGCTCATTGCCATAAAACGTGCTGCTGTTGATGAGAATCTTACCCGTCGGCTTCCACTGAATCTGGGTACCCAGCGCCTTGGCCTGGTTGGTTTCGCGGATGTTCTGCCAGCCGTTCAGCACCAGCCCGGTCAACGTCAGCTTCGGGCTCACTTCGTAGGTAAAGCGCGCCCCGGCCTCGTAGTAGGGCGAGTTTTCGGCCATCAGCGAGCGGGTCAGCGTCCAGTTGTCCTTCGAGATGGCCGACTCGAAGCCGATGTGCGAGCCGAAAATCCCCACGTCGAGCCAGGCCTTCTGAAAGGGCCGGAAGCCCGCGTAGGCCTCATACACATGCCGCAGCACCGGGTCTTCGGCGGCGTAGTTGGCGCTTACGTAGGTACCGGCGTGCAAACCCAGCGCCCCGCGCACCCGGCCATCGTCGTAGCGCAGCCCCACCACGCCCTGGTTGATGGTGAACTCGTTCTGACGACCGTGTGAGTACAGGAAGTACTGCCGGTTGTTGCCGTTGGCGTGGTCAAAGTCGTAGCCGAAATAAGCATCCACGTAACCGTAGTAGCTAAGCGGCGCGGTGGCCGCGGCCGAGTCGGGCGCGGCTGATGATTGGGCGGAAGCGGCCAGCGGCAACACCGCCAGCAGCCCGAAAGCAAGAAATTTCATGGGAAGTAAGCGGAACAAAACTAACGACCGGCCAGCTCGTCGAGGGCCAGGTTAAGCTGTAAGACATTCACTACGTCGGGGCCGAAGAGCACGGCCGTGGTATAGCGCGGAATCAGGTTGCGCACCTCCTGGGCACTCAGGTGGCGCACGCGGGCAATGCGGGCCACCTGCACCAGCGCCCCCTGCGGCGACAGGTGCGGGTCGAGCCCCGAGCCGCTGGCGGTGAGCAATTCAGTGGGCACTTCGGCCGCTTTCACGCCGGGATTTTTCACCAGAAAAGTATCCAGCCGGGCCTTCACCACGGCCAGATACTCGGGGTTCGACGGCCCCTTATTCGAGCCGCTGCTGGCGTCGGCGTGGTAGTCGGCCGCCGAGGGGCGCCCGTTGAAATACTCGGGCCGGTCAAACTTCTGGCCCACATTAGCGAAGCCCACCACGCGGCCAAAGTGACTAAGAGTAACGCCCGCGCCCCCACCGGGGGCCAGCTGGGCGGCAGCCCACACCAGGGCCGGGTAAAGCCCGCAGCACAGCAGCATCAGGGCCAGGGTGAGGCGCAGGGCGGGAAGGAGTTGAGTTTTCATGGTAAGTTGTTGAAAAATAAAAAGGAGGGCGACAAACTCCCCTCCTTTCCAAGGAGGGGATGTTGCGGCACAGCCGCAACGGGGGTGGTTCGCCCGGTCGCGCCGTTAGCGCCGGTTGGAAAAAAAGTTACTTATTCAGACGGGTCGTTCTGCCGGCGCGACCGGGCCAACCACCCCCGTTGGCTTCACCGAACTTCGTTTCGCGCCTCTTCGGCGCTCACATCCCCTCCTTTCCAAGGAGGGGAGCTTATCACATAAACCACCCCACCACCACGTCAATCAGCTTAATCCCCACGAACGGCACCACCACCCCGCCCAGCCCGTAAATCAGCAGATTGCGCCGCAGCAGCGCCGAGGCGCCAATCGGCTTATAAGCCACCCCATTCAGCGCCAGCGGCACCAACGCCGGGATGATAATGGCATTGAAAATCACGGCCGAGAGAATAGCCGACTGCGGCGACTGCAGCCCCATCACATTGAGCGCCCCCAGGGCCGGGATGCCCGCCATAAACAGCGCCGGCACGATGGCGAAGTACTTGGCCACGTCATTCGCAATCGAAAATGTCGTCAGCGTCCCCCGCGTCATCAGCAGCTGCTTACCGATTTCGACCACTTCGATGAGCTTGGTGGGGTCGTTGTCGAGGTCCACCATGTTGCCGGCTTCCTTCGCGGCGGGCGTGCCCGAGTTCATGGCCACCCCCACGTCGGCCTGGGCCAGGGCGGGCGCGTCGTTGGTGCCGTCGCCCATCATGGCCACCAGGCGGCCCAGGCGCTGCTCGGCCCTTATGTACTGCATTTTATCCTCCGGCTTGGCCTCGGCGATGAAGTCATCGACGCCGGCTTTCTCGGCGATGAATTTTGCCGTCAGCGGGTTGTCGCCGGTCACCATCACCGTTTTGATGCCCATGCTGCGCAGCCGCCCAAACCGCTCGCGGATGCCGGGCTTGATAACGTCCTGCAGTTCCACCACGCCCAGCACCCGGTCGTTTTCGCTCAGCACCAGCGGGGTGCCGCCGTTGCCGGCTACTTCGGCCACGCGGGCGGCCACCTCGGCGGGGTAAGCCTGCCCGGCGCGCTCGGCCAGCTGCCGGATGGCATCGGCCGCCCCCTTGCGCAGCCGGCGGCCGTCGGCCAGCGTCACGCCCGAGCTGCGGGTTTCGGCCGTAAACTTGATAAGCTCGGCCCCGGTCAGCTGGGGCTGCATAGTCAGGGCCTCCACTTTATGGTCGCGCGCCAGCTCCACGATGCTCTTGCCCTCGGGCGTCTCATCGGTGAGCGAGCTGAGCGTGGCCTGCTCCACGAAATGTAGCATCGCCACGCCCGGCGCGGGCCAGAAGTGCGTCGCCTTGCGGTTGCCGATGGTAATCGTGCCCGTCTTGTCCAGCAGCAGCACGTCCACGTCGCCGGCCGTTTCCACCGCCTTGCCGCTCTTGGTGATGACGTTGGCCCGCAGCGCCCGGTCCATCCCCGCAATGCCGATGGCCGACAGCAGCCCGCCAATCGTGGTCGGAATCAAACACACGAACAGCGCAATAAACGCCGCCACCGAAATCGGCGTGCGGGCATAATCGGCAAACGGCGCCAGCGTCACGCACACAATCACGAACACCAGCGTGAAGCCCGCCAGCAGAATCGTGAGCGCAATTTCGTTCGGCGTTTTCTGCCGCGAGGCTCCCTCCACCAGCGCAATCATCTTGTCCAGGAACGACTCGCCCGGCTCCGTGCTCACCCGCGCCACGATGCGGTCGCTCAGCACCTTCGTGCCGCCCGTCACCGACGATTTATCGCCGCCCGCCTCCCGAATCACCGGCGCCGACTCCCCCGTAATCGCCGATTCGTCAATCGTGGCCAAGCCCTCGATAATCTCGCCATCGGTCGGGATAATCTCGCCCGCCTCCACCACAAACACCTGCCCCTTGTGCAACGCCGCCGAGCTCACCGCCTCCAGCGTGCCATCGTCCAGCCGCCGCACCGCCGGCGTATCCTGCCGCGTCTTGCGCAAGGAGTCGGCCTGCGCCTTACCCCGCGCCTCGGCAATGGCCTCGGCAAAGTTGGCAAACAACAGCGTGAGCAGCAGCACCAAAAACACCGTAAAGTTGTAGCCGAAGCTGCCCTGCGCCGCGTCGGGCCGCGCCAGCAGCCCCAGCGTCACCACCAGCATCACCGCCGTGCCCAGCTCCACGGTAAACATCACCGGATTGCGCACCAGCGTGCGCGGGTCGAGCTTCACAAATGCCTGCCCGATGGCCTCCCGGATAAGGGCCGCCTGAAATAAAGAAGGAGATGAAGTTGCCATTGGTTAAAAAGAAATCAGAGAGAAAAAGCCCGGCGGCCCTATGAGTACCCGCGTGGCGTTTATGAGCAAGCGCGTGATGCCTATGAGCAGGCCCGGGACGCTTATGAGCAAGCCCGAGGGCCTTATGAGCAAGCAAAAGATGCCTATGAGCAAGCCCGAGGGCCTTATGAGCAGGCAAAAGATGCCTACGAGCAAGTGCGTGGTGCCTATGAGCAGGCAAAAGATGCCTATCAGCAGGTACGTGGCACCTATGAGCTTCTGCGACGGCTCGGCAGCAGCTGGTTAGTACAGCGTAAAATGCTCGGCCAGCGGCCCCAGCGCCAGCGCCGGGAAGAAAGCCAGCGCCGCAATAATCCAAATCACGAAAAACACCAGCACCCCGAACGTGGCCGTATCCGTGCGCAGCGTGCCCGCGCTTTCCGGCACCGGCTGCTTGCGCGCCAGCAGCCCCGCAATCGCCACCGGCCCGATAATCGGCAGGTAGCGCGCCAGCAGCATCACCACGCCGGTGCTGATGTTCCACCACGGCGTGTTATCCCCCAGCCCTTCGAAACCCGAGCCATTATTGGCCGCCGACGAGGTAAACTCATACAGCATCTCCGAAAAGCCGTGGTACCCCGGGTTCGCCAGCCAGCCTGCGTATTCCGCCGGGTTACTGGTATAAAGATGAGCCGATAACGCCGTGCCCACCAGGATGAGCAGCGGGTGCAGCAGCGCCACCAGCACGGCAATCTTCATCTCCCGCGCCTCGATTTTGCGCCCCAGAAACTCCGGCGTGCGCCCCACCATCAGCCCGGCAATGAATACCGCGATAATCACGAACACGAAGAAGTTAAGGAAGCCCACCCCCACCCCGCCATAAAAGGCGTTGGTCATCATGCCCAGCAGCTCGGCCATGCCCGAGATGGGCATGTGCGAGTCGTGCATCGAATTCACCGAGCCGCAGGAAATCACCGTGTTCGTCACGCCCCAGAAGGCCGAAGCCGCCGCCCCGAAGCGCATTTCCTTGCCTTCCAGCGCGCCCAGCTGCTGGTCTACCCCCAGCCGGGCAATGGCCGGGTTGCCGTGCATTTCATAGTACACCGTGGGCGCCAGCAGCAGCAAAAAGCCCGCCGTCATCACCCCCAGCACCATGTACGCCAGCCGGGGCCGCCGCAAATAGTGGCCCAGCGCAAACACCAGCGCCAGCGGAATCAGCATCAGCGCCACGTTCTCCACCGCATTCGTCAGGTAAGTGGGGTTCTCCAGCGGGTGCGCCGAGTTGGCCCCGAAGAAGCCGCCCCCATTGGTCCCCAGCTCCTTGATGGCAATCATGGCCGCCGCCGGCCCCCGGCTCACGCTGATGGAGTCGCCCTGCACGGTCACGATGCTGGCTTTGCCCGCCCAGTTCATTGGCGTGCCTTGGAATACCAGCACCAGCGCCACGCCCAGCGCCAGCGGCAGCAGCACCCGGGTAATGCTCTTCACGAAGTAGTTGTAGAAGTTGCCGAGCTTGTCACCCGCCCCGTCCCGCAGCGCATTGAACACCACCACGCAGGCCGCCATGCCCGTGGCCGCCGTCACAAACTGCAGAAACGTAATGGCAAAGAGCTGCGAGAAATACGTCGCCCCACTCTCGCCCGAGTAGTGCTGCAAGTTGCAGTTCACCAGAAACGAGATGGCCGTATTAAACGCCTGGTCGGGCGTCATCGAAGGGTTGTGGTCCGGGTTCAGCGGCAGGCTGCCCTGCGTACACAGCACCAGCATGGCCCACCCAAACCACGCCACGTTAATCGTGAGCAAAGCCACCAGATGTTGCGGCCAGCTCATCTCCTTCGCGGGGTTCACCCCGCCGAGGCGAAACAGCAGCCGCTCCAGCGGCGCCAGAAAGTCCGACCAGCTTTTGTCGCCCCGATAAATCGTGGCCAGGTAGCGGCCCAGCGGCACCGCCAGCAGCAGCGTGCCGCCGAAAATGACGAGGATGCCGAGAAGTTCTTGAGTCATGACCGATAATTAAAATTTCTCCGGTTTCAGCAGCACGTAGCACAAATAGCCGAACGTGGCCAGCGAGAGCAGCAGCAGGGCGAGCATCATGGCAGTAAGAATGAGAGATGAAATCAGATGCGCTCGCAGAAATCGACGGCGCGGTAGAAAAGCCAGAAGCCCGCCAGGCCAGTGGCCGTGAGCAGCGGAATGAGCAGGGAGGAAGGCATAAGCAAGGGTTCGTTTTGGTTGCCCAAGGCCCTTTGCCAAACGCGGCCCACAAGTGGAGCGCAGCGCTTATCCTCCTATTGCAGCTTTGATAATCAACCGCTAAAATTTATTCACCGCCAATAACCGATATGCCCAAACGCAAAAAACCGGGTCATCCTGACCCGGTGCGTCGGTCAGAATAACCCGGTTGGAATGTTGGGAGCACCGCGAAGCTCCAGCTTCGCGCTACAGCCCGTACTCCTGAATTTTGCGGTACAAGGTCTTGGTGCCGATGCCCAGCTGGCGGGCGGCCTCCATCTTATTCCCGCCGACTTCTGCCAGCACCTGCCGAATCTGGCGTTTCTCCAGGGCCCGCAGGCTGCGGTCGTGGGCCTCGTCGAGGCCCGGCGCCGGCGGCAGGTGGTGAAATTCGGGCGGCAAATCGTCCAGCGTCAGCATATCGCCGTCGGCCAGGATGGCGGCACGCTCCAGCACGTTCTTGAGCTCGCGCACGTTGCCGCGCCAGTCGTGGGCGCGCAGCTGCGCCAGCACCTCGGGCTCAAAGCCGCGCAGGCGCCGCCGCAGCTGGCTGCTGAAGAATTGCAGGAAGTAAGCCGCCAGCACCGGCACGTCGTCGCGCCGCTCATTGAGCCCCGGCACCGGCACCGTGAACACGGCCAGCCGGTAGTACAAATCGGGGCGGAAGTGCCCGGCCTCGGCCTCCTGGCGCAGGTTGCGGTTGGTGGCGGCCACAATGCGCACGTCGATGCTCGTCGGCCTGGTATCGCCCAGCTTCACGAACTGCCGCGTCTCCAGCACCCGCAGAAATTTGGCCTGCACGTTCAGCTCCAGCTCCCCTATCTCATCGAGAAACAAGGTGCCACTGTTAGCCTCTTCCAGCAAGCCCTTCTTATCCGCCAGCGCCCCCGTGAAGGCCCCTTTCTTGTAGCCAAACAGCTCCGATTCCAGCAAATCCTTCGGAAACGCCGAGCAATTCACGGCCACAAACGGCCGGCTCCGGCGCGGACTGGCCTGGTGAATGGCCTGGGCAAACAGCTCCTTACCCGCGCCGGTGGGGCCCTCCAGCAGCACGGTGCTGTCGGTGGGCGCGGCGCGCTGGGCCAGGCGCTTGGCCTGCTCCAGGGCCGGGGCGTGCCCAATCATCGAGTCGAAGCTGTGCTGGGCGCCCACCTGCCGCTCCAGCTCGGCCACGCGGCGCTGCAGGCGGGCCTTGTCGGCGGCGCGGTCCACGGTCACCACCAGCTGCTCGTCGGCATCACCCTTGGTGAGGTAGTCGAAGGCGCCTTCCTTCATGGCCCGCACGCCGTCGGCGATGGTGCCGTAGG
>Ga0247804_10001633_pt1 | contig 10385 bp, 8 predicted proteins | sample UWRJL029104C1_FD_181142 | JGI IMG/M metagenome (GOLD analysis project Ga0247804, IMG submission 181142) | Plant litter microbial communities from Arlington Agricultural Research Station in Wisconsin, United States - UWRJ-L029-104C-1 | ecosystem: Environmental > Terrestrial > Plant litter >...
AAAAGTACCGTCGCGACGGACGACGTTATCTCCGTCTATCCAGGGCTGCTTTCAATTAGTTAATTTCTATTGATGCTGATCAATTAATGAATTTGATGGTGTCATGTTCCTGGTCAATACTCCTTCTCAGCCGATTAGCCGGCAGTTTCCAAGACTGAAGAGGAAGATTGTGCATGAGCCAGAATAAAACGCTGACTACCGCCAGTGGCGCTCCCGTCGCAGATAACCAGAATTCCCGTTCCGCCGGTCCACGCGGCCCGCTGCTGCTCGACGATTTTCACCTGATCGAGAAGCTCGCCCACTTCAACCGTGAAAATATCCCTGAGCGCCGCGTGCATGCCAAGGGCTCGGGTGCTTACGGTACCTTCACCGTCACTCGCGATATCACCCAGTACACCAGCGCCAAGCTGTTTGCCGCCGTCGGCAAGCAAACCCCGACCTTCCTGCGGTTCTCCACTGTCGGCGGTGAGCGCGGCTCGGCGGACACCGAACGCGATCCTCGTGGATTCGCTTTGAAGTTCTACACCGAAGAAGGCAACTGGGACATCGTCGGCAATAACACGCCGGTGTTCTTCATTCGTGATCCGCTGAAGTTTCCGGATTTCATCCACACCCAAAAACGTCTGCCGCAAAGCAATCTGAAAAGCGCGCAGATGATGTGGGATTTCTGGTCGCACTCCCCTGAGGCGCTGCACCAGGTCACTATCCTGTTCTCCGACCGTGGGATTCCTGATGGCTACCGTCACATGCACGGCTTTGGTAGCCATACCTACAGCCTGATCAGCGCCAGCGGCGAGCGGCATTGGGTGAAATGGCACTACAAGACCCTGCAGGGCATCAAGAACCTGGCGCCGGCCGAAGCTGCGCGTCTGGCCGGGACTGACCCGGATTACGCCCAGCGCGACCTGTTCGGCGCCATCGAGCGCGGTGACTTCCCGAAATGGCGCGTGTGCATCCAGATCATGAGCGAAGCCCAGGCAGCGGCGCATTACGAGAACCCGTTCGACGTGACCAAGACCTGGTCGCAGAAAGAGTTTCCGTTGATTGAAGTCGGCGAGTTGGAGCTCAACCGTAACCCGCTGAACTACTTCGCCGAAGTCGAGCAGGCTGCGTTTGGCCCGAGCAACATGGTTCCGGGTGTCGGCCTGTCGCCGGACCGCATGCTGCAAGGCCGGGTGTTCGCCTACGCCGATGCGCACCGCTACCGTGTGGGCACCAATCACCAGCAACTGCCGGTGAACGCACCACGCAGCCCGGTCAACAGCTATCAGCGCGATGGTTCCATGGCATTTGGCAGCAATGGCGGCGCGGCGCCCAACTACGAGCCGAACAGCTACGTGGAGTCGCCAAAGCAGGCCCCGCACTTCGCTGAGCCGCCACTGGCGTTGAGTGGAGCGGCTGATCGTTACGATCATCGCGAAGATACCGACTACTACAGCCATGCCGGTGCGCTGTTTCGCTTGATGAGCGCTGAACAGAAAGCCCTGTTGGTCAGCAACATTGCTGGCGCCATGGCCGGGGTTTCCGGTGATGTGGTCGACCGTCAACTGCAGCACTTCTTCAAGGCCGATCCGGCGTACGGAGAAGCAATCGCAACGGCGTTGGGTGTACAGCTTAACGAAGTCTAAACGAGAAGCAGAACCGCCCTCAATTGGGCGGTTTTTGCGTTATTTAAACCACTTTTCTCAGAATATCTTCGCTTTTATCTCGCGAATCGAGTGACCAAACGGGCGCCTTGGTTCAAACTACAGACTTTCAAGCAGGGAGATGTAGGGCGATGCAAGGTCACCCGGACGTAATCGATTACCTCAACACGTTGCTCACGGGCGAACTGGCAGCGCGTGATCAATATTTCATCCATTCGCGGATGTATGAGGACTGGGGCTTTACCGAGCTCTACGAGCGCATCAATCACGAGATGGAAGAAGAAGCCGGGCACGCCGATGCGCTGATGCGCCGGATCCTGATGCTGGAAGGTACGCCGCGCATGCGCCCGGACGACCTCGACGTCGGGACTACCGTGCCGGACATGCTCGCCGCCGACCTGCGCCTGGAATACAAGGTGCGTGCCGCACTGTGCAAAGGCATTGAGCTGTGTGAGCAGCACAAGGACTACATCAGTCGTGACATGCTGCGTATCCAGTTGGCCGATACCGAAGAAGATCACACCTACTGGCTGGAAAAGCAGTTGGGCCTGATCAAGTTGATCGGTCTGGAAAACTACCTGCAATCGCAGTTCTGATTCTGCTTTGTAGGCGCACGGTTTGCCGGCGATGGCGTCCTTGAAATCGCCATCGCGAGCACGCTTCGCTCCTACAGACGCAAGACACAAAAAAGCCCCTGTCACCGATAACGTGACAGGGGCTTTTTCATGTGACGGTGTCAGGCCCGGTCGCGTTCCAGCAGTGGCTTGAGGTAGAAGCCAGTGTGCGACTGCTTCATCTCGGCCACTTCCTCAGGCGTACCCACGGCGATGATCTGGCCGCCCTTGGAGCCGCCTTCCGGCCCCAGGTCCACCAGCCAATCGGCGGTCTTGATCACGTCCAGGTTGTGCTCGATCACCACTACGGTGTTGCCGTGGTCGCGCAGGCGGTGCAACACGTCGAGCAATTGCTGGATGTCCGCGAAGTGCAGGCCGGTGGTCGGCTCATCGAGGATATACAGGGTCTTGCCGGTATCACGCTTGGACAACTCGCGGGACAACTTGACCCGCTGTGCTTCACCGCCCGACAGGGTGGTCGCCGATTGCCCGAGCTTGATGTACGACAGGCCGACATCCATCAGCGTCTGCAGCTTGCGCGCCAGGGCCGGTACCGCGTCGAAGAACACCCGGGCTTCCTCGATGGTCATTTCCAAGGTTTCGTGGATGCTCTTGCCCTTGTACTTGATCTCCAGGGTCTCGCGGTTGTAGCGCTTGCTCTTGCACACGTCGCACGGGACATAGATGTCCGGCAGGAAGTGCATCTCGACCTTGATCAGGCCGTCGCCCTGGCAGGCTTCACAGCGTCCACCCTTGACGTTGAACGAGAAACGACCCGGGCCATAGCCCCGTGAGCGCGACTCCGGGACGCCTGCGAACAGCTCACGAATCGGCGTGAACAGCCCGGTGTAGGTCGCCGGGTTGGAGCGCGGCGTACGACCGATCGGGCTCTGGTCGATGTCGACCACCTTGTCCAACAGCTCAAGGCCCTTGATGCTGTCGTGGGCTGCGGCTTCCAGGGTCGTCGCACCATTGAGCGCGGTGGCGCTCAGGGGGAACAGGGTGTTGTTGATCAGTGTCGACTTGCCTGAGCCGGACACGCCGGTCACACAGGTCAGCAGGCCCAGGGGGATTTCCAGGTCGACATTGCGCAAGTTGTTGCCGCGGGCACCTTTGAGGTGCAGTGCCAGCTTCTTGTTGCGCGGCGTGCGTTTGGCGGGAACGGCGATCTTCACCCGGCCCGACAGGTATTTGCCGGTCAGCGAATCCGGGTGGGCCATGACTTCGGCCGGTGTGCCTTCGGCGACGATATGCCCGCCATGCACGCCAGCGCCGGGGCCGATGTCTACCACGTAGTCGGCGAGGCGAATGGCGTCCTCGTCGTGCTCGACCACGATCACCGTGTTGCCGATGTCGCGCAAATGCTTGAGGGTGCCCAGCAGTCGGTCGTTGTCCCGCTGGTGCAGGCCAATGGAGGGCTCGTCGAGGATGTACAGCACGCCCACCAGGCCGGCGCCGATCTGGCTGGCCAGGCGAATGCGCTGCGCCTCACCGCCGGACAGGGTGTCGGCACTGCGGTCCAGGGACAGGTAGTCGAGGCCGACGTTGACCAGGAACTGCAGGCGTTCGCGGATTTCCTTGAGGATCTTGTCGGCGATTTCGCCGCGTCGCCCCGTCAGTTTCAGGGTGCCGAAGTAGTCGCACGCATCGCCGATCGGCAGGTTGGTCACCGCCGGCAGGGTTTTCTCGCCGACCCACACGTGCCGGGCTTCACGGCGCAGGCGGGTGCCGCGGCAATCCGGGCAGGGCTGGGTGCTGAGGAACTTGGCCAGCTCTTCGCGCACCGAAGCAGACTCGGTTTCGCGGTAGCGGCGATCGAGGTTCGGCACGATGCCTTCGAACGGGTGCGAACGCTTGACGATGTCGCCCCGGTCGTTGAGGTATTTGAAATCGACGTTCTGGCTGCCACTGCCATGCAGGATGACTTTCTGCTGGTCGGCTGGCAGCTGGTTGAACGGCACTTCCAGGCTAAACCCATAATGGGCGGCCAGCGAGCCGAGCATCTGGAAGTAATAGACGTTGCGCCGGTCCCAGCCGCGAATCGCGCCCTCGGCCAGGGTCAGTTCGCCGTTGACCAGGCGCTTGATGTCGAAGAACTGTTTGACCCCCAGGCCGTCGCAGGTCGGGCAAGCGCCCGCCGGGTTGTTGAAGGAGAACAGCTTGGGTTCCAGTTCACTGATGGCGTGGCCGCAGATCGGGCAGGCAAAACGTGCGGAGAAAATCATCTCCTCACCCGGCTCATCGTCCATCGGTGCGACCAGCGCGATGCCGTCGGCCAGCTTCAGGGCGGTCTCGAACGACTCGGCCAGGCGCTGCTGCAGGTCCTCGCGAACCTTGAAGCGGTCGACCACCACATCGATCGAGTGCTTCTTCTGTTTATCCAGCTTCGGCAGCTCATCCAGCTCGCACAGCTTGCCGTTGACCCGGGCACGGACGAAACCCTGGGCCCGCAGTTCTTCGAAGACCGACAGGTGTTCGCCCTTGCGCTCACGGATCACCGGGGCCAGCAGCATCAGCTTGCTGCCCTCAGGCTGGGCCAGCACCAGGTCGACCATCTGGCTGACGGTCTGGGCTTCCAGGGGGATGTCGTGATCCGGGCAGCGCGGAATACCCACGCGAGCGTAAAGCAGGCGCAGGTAGTCGTAGATTTCGGTAATGGTGCCAACCGTCGAGCGCGGGTTGTGGGAGGTCGACTTCTGCTCGATGGAGATGGCCGGTGACAGGCCTTCAATCGTGTCGACGTCGGGCTTTTCCATCATCGACAGGAACTGCCGGGCATAGGCCGACAGCGACTCGACATAACGCCGCTGACCCTCGGCATACAAGGTGTCAAAGGCCAGGGACGACTTGCCGGACCCGGACAAGCCGGTGATGACGATCAGTTTGTCCCGTGGCAGGGTCAGGTCGATATTCTTCAGGTTGTGGGTTCGAGCCCCACGAATCAGGATCTTGTCCAAGGTGGCCTCGCTCGGCGGGCGTAAACGTAGGAGTATAAGGCCAAATACTGGATGGATGCACACTATCAAATGTGCACGATGGTGCCTTACATGAAGACTCTGTCATCCGTGCGCGGCAAAGCGTCGCCCTATACCCCGTCAACCGATGGGACTGATAGAATCGCCGCCGGTTCACATGAGGTAATTCCATGCACGATCCCCACAGCGAACGCATGAGTGGTAGCGAGACCCGCGCAGCGAGCGGTCTGGCCCTGGTGTTCGCGTTCCGTATGCTTGGCATGTTCATGGTGTTGCCGGTACTGGCGACCTACGGCATGGACCTGGCAGGCGCGACCCCGGCCCTGATCGGCCTGGCGATTGGCGCCTACGGCCTGACCCAGGCGGTGTTCCAGATTCCCTTCGGGATCATTTCCGACCGTATCGGGCGGCGCCCGGTGATTTACCTGGGTTTGATCGTCTTTGCCCTGGGCAGCGTGCTGGCGGCCAACGCCGATTCGATCTGGGGCGTGATCGCCGGACGCATCCTGCAGGGCGCCGGGGCGATTTCCGCAGCGGTCATGGCCTTGTTGTCCGACCTGACCCGCGAACAGCACCGCACCAAGGCCATGGCCATGATCGGCATGACCATCGGCCTGTCGTTCGCCGTGGCCATGGTGGTCGGGCCACTGCTGACCCGTGCCTTCGGCCTGTCCGGGCTGTTCCTGGCGACCGGCGGCATGGCATTGCTGGGGATCGTCATCGTGATGTTCATGGTGCCGCGCTCCACGGGCCCCTTGCAGCACCGTGAGTCCGGGGTCGCCCGCCAGGCCTTGTTGCCGACCCTCAAGCACCCGGACCTGCTGCGCCTGGACCTGGGGATTTTTGTGTTGCACGCGATGTTGATGTCGAGCTTCGTCGCCTTGCCGCTGGCGCTGGTGGAAAAAGCCGGGCTGCCCAAGGAACAGCATTGGTGGGTGTACCTGACCGCGCTACTGATTTCGTTCTTCGCCATGATTCCGTTCATCATCTACGGCGAGAAGAAACGCAAAATGAAACGAGTTTTACTCGGTGCCGTCGCGACGCTGATGCTCACTGAGCTATTCTTCTGGCAGTTCGGCGACAGCTTGCGGGCCCTGGTGATTGGTACGGTGGTGTTCTTCACCGCGTTCAATCTGCTGGAAGCCTCCTTGCCGTCGTTGATCAGCAAGGTTTCACCGGCAGGCGGCAAGGGCACGGCCATGGGGGTCTACTCCACCAGCCAGTTCCTCGGCTCGGCACTGGGTGGCATCATGGGCGGCTGGATGTACCAGCATGGCGGTCTGTCGGTTGTGTTCCTCGGATGCGCAGGTCTGGCTGCCCTCTGGTTGGCCTTTGCTGTTACCATGCGCGAACCTCCCTATGTGACGAGCCTGCGCTTGCCGTTATCGCCCGAAGCGATCCGCGAAGCCGGTCTGGTTGAGCGCCTGCTGGCCGTCGTTGGGGTAACCGATGCCATCGTGGTGGCTGATGAAGCCGCCATTTACATCAAATTGGACACCGAACTATTGGATCGCACCACCCTCGAGCGCCTGGTCAACAACCCGGCGCCGACAGCGTGCGAAGCCTAGGAGAACGTTATGGCCCGTGGGGTTAACAAAGTCATATTGGTCGGCACTTGCGGCCAGGATCCCGAAGTTCGCTACTTGCCTAACGGTAACGCCGTGACCAACCTGAGTCTGGCGACCAGCGAACAATGGACCGACAAGCAAACTGGCCAGAAAGTCGAAAAGACCGAATGGCACCGTGTATCGATGTTCGGCAAGGTTGCAGAGATCGCCGGCGAATACCTGCGTAAAGGTTCGCAGGTCTACATCGAAGGCAAGCTGCAGACCCGCGAGTGGGAAAAAGACGGCATCAAGCGTTACACCACCGAAATCGTGGTCGACATGCAAGGCACCATGCAACTGCTGGGCGGCCGTCCACAGGGCGACCAGCAAGGCCAGGGCGGCGGCGGTAACAACTACCAGCAAGCCGCTCCACGCCAGCAGGCACCGCGTCCGGCTCCGTCGCAACAGCCACAGCGTGAGTCGCGTCCAGCGCCACAGCAACAGGCCGCACCGCAGCCGGCTGCAGACTTCGACAGCTTTGATGACGATATTCCGTTTTAACGCAGCAACAAGCTTCAAGCCACAAGCTGCAAGCTGAAAGAACCCGCGTTTCGGTCCACGAAACGCGGGTTTTTTGCTTTCGCTTGCCGCTTAACGCTGGGCAAATCGCAACATATCCGCATTCACCTGCGCTTTATGCGTATCCGTCAGCCCATGGGGAGCCCCTGGGTAGACGATCAGTTCGGCGTGTTCGATCAAGCGTTTGCTCTCAAGCCCCGCGGCCTGGATCGGCACGATCTGGTCGTCGTCGCCATGGATGATCAGGGTAGGGATGTCGAATTTCTTCAGGTCCTGGCGAAAGTCGGTTTCCGAGAAGGCCTTGATGCTGTCGAGGGTGTTTTTATGGCCGCCCATCATGCCTTGCATCCAGAATGCGTCGATCAGCCCCTGGGACGGTGTGGCGCCGGGGCGGTTGAAGCCGAAGAATGGGCCGCCGGCAACGTCCTTGTAGAGTTGCGAGCGATCGGCGATGGAGCCGGCACGGATGCCGTCGAAGACTTCGATTGGCAGGCCCTTGGGGTTGGTCTCGGTTTTCAGCATCAGCGGCGGCACCGCGGAAATCAGCCCGGCCTTGGCCAGTCGTTGAGTGCCGTGCCGGCCGATATAGCGGGCGACTTCACCGCCGCCGGTGGAGAAGCCGAAGAGAATCACGTTGTTCAGGTCCAGCTGTTCGATCAGTTCGGCGAGGTCGTCGGCGTAGTGATCCATGTCATTGCCGTCCCACGGCTGGCTGGAGCGTCCGTGCCCACGTCGATCGTGGGCGATGGCGCGAAAGCCATTGTCGGCAAAGTGCAGCATCTGTGATTCCCAGCTGTCACTGGAGAGCGGCCAGCCATGGCTGAAAACTACCGGTTGCCCACTGCCCCAGTCCTTGTAGTACAGGGTGTTGCCTTCGCGAGTCGTGAGAGTAGCCATGTCGATCGTCTCCAATGAATGCTCAGGGAATGAGGCTTAGGGCTGTGCCGCCAGGAACTCTGCGGTGGACACCACGCTGGCGTAGGCAAAACCCAGGGCCGACATGAAGGCGGCGTGCACTTGGGCGGCGGGTACCACCTGGCCGTTGAATTCCAGGTCGCGGGACGCGCAGGCGTCGTGGATCACCGTGACGTTGTAGCCAAGGTCCGCCGCAGCGCGCGTGATGCCGTCGATGCACATGTGGCTCATGCTGCCGACCACCACCAGGCTCTCGATGCCTTGCTGGTCGAGGATTGACTGTAGTTCGGTTTCGCGGAACGAGTTGACGAAGTGCTTGAGCACCACCGGCTCGTCGCTGCGATTCAGCACCTTGGGGTGCAACTTGGCGCCATCGGAGCCGGGGGTGAAGAACGGGGCGTCACTGGAAGTGAACTCGTGGCGGATGTGCACCACCGGGTGGCCGGCTTCGCGGAACGCCTGGAGCAGTTTTACCGCGTTGTCGGCAGCGGCATCGGCGCCGACCAACGGCCATTTACCCTGGGGGAAGTAGTCATTCTGGATATCGACTACGATGAGTGCTTGCTTGGCCATGGGTGTTTCCTCTGGAGTGGGTGTGGGCGCCAGTATTGCCGCGCACGGACGCTACGAGGATTGGCCGCACCGACAATAGAAGGGGGAAAACTGACAATGGGTGTAGAACGCGCAGTCGCCGAGTTGGGCGTGCTGATCTATCCCGGTGCGCAGATGGCGGCAGTACACGGCTTGACCGATCTGTTTGGCGTCGCCAATCGCATTGCCGCCGAGCACCAGAGCGCGCAGTTGCCGTGGTTGCGGGTCAGCCACTGGCAGGCAGAGCCCGGACACGCTCCGCAGCGTGTCTACGACAGTCATCCTGGTCCCGATGCGGGCTTGGTGGCGCTGCTGATTCCGCCGTCGATCGGCGGTTTTTGCGAAGGGCAGGCGTCAGCGCCGCTGATCGGTTGGTTGCGCCAGCAGCACGCGAGCGGGGCAACCTTGGGTGGGGTCTGCGTGGGGTCGATTCTGCTGGCTGAAAGCGGTCTGCTCGATGGCCGTAGCGCTACCACTCACTGGACCTCGGCCAAGCAGTTCGCCGAGCGTTATCCCCAGGTCAAGCTCAACGCCGACACCCCCATCGTCGATGATGGCGATTTGATCACCACCGCCGGCCTGATGGCCTGGTCCGAACTGGGCCTGCGCCTGGTAGACCGTTTGCTCGGGCCGAGCATTGCCACCGGCACGGCGCGGTTCCTGGTGGTCGAACACAGTGACAGCGCGAGCCAGTGCGGCAGCAACTTCGCGCCGATCCTCAGCCATGGCGACGCGGCGATCCTCAAGGTCCAGCATTGGCTGCAAGCCAACGGCGCGGTGGAAGTCTCGTTGAGCGTGATGGCCCAGCAGGCGGGCCTGGAGGAGCGGACTTTCCTGCGCCGCTTCCGCACGTCTACCGGCTTGAAACCTACCGAATACTGTCAGCACCTGCGGGTGGGCAAGGCTCGGGAGATGCTCGAGTTCACCAACGGCACCATCGACCATATCGCCTGGACCGTCGGCTACACGGACCCCAGCGCGTTTCGCGCGACCTTCAGGAAAATCACCGGGCTGGCGCCCAGCGATTACCGCAGCAAATTCGGGGTGTCGCCAACGGCGGTACTGGCGCGGTAACAGCGTGGATCGATCGTGCAAAATGCCGGAGCGTTGGCGCTGGTCGTGCAGAATAAGACAAGCCAGTTGCCAGCCGTGCCCCCCACAGCACGCGAATCGACCGCACATCCGCCAATAGCCAGGGTTGGCCTGATCCCTGCACCGCCCTGAGCTACATTCATCAAGCGCAGATGGCAGGGGGACGCATGACCCCGACTAATCGCAACAAACTGGTGGTGGCCCATTCCGTGCGGCCCCAGGCGCCGCAGCACGAGGTCGAGACCAACCGGGCGCTGGCGCAGTGGCTGGCGCAGATTCTCGGCTGGCCATATGGCGGCAGTTACGACGCGGACACCCATGCCGGGCGCGACCTGTACCTGCTGCCCACCCAGACCCTGGTCGGAGGTGCGGCGGCCCGTCAGTTGGGAGTCAAAGGGCCGGACGATCTGTGGGGCGGCTACGTCG
>Ga0247804_10001634_pt1 | contig 10374 bp, 12 predicted proteins | sample UWRJL029104C1_FD_181142 | JGI IMG/M metagenome (GOLD analysis project Ga0247804, IMG submission 181142) | Plant litter microbial communities from Arlington Agricultural Research Station in Wisconsin, United States - UWRJ-L029-104C-1 | ecosystem: Environmental > Terrestrial > Plant litter >...
ATCTTCGCCCCTCATCTTGTATGTATCGGGGAAAAGAAGAGGGCGCGATACACAGGTCTCACCGGCAAACGAAAACTGAACTGTTTTAGGTACTAGATAGGTGAGTATGAGGGCAACGATAAAAGCCGAGGTAAGTAAGACCCCGACCGCAGAAATAATACGTATGTTCTTTGGGGTGTTTTTTATTTTGTTAATAACAGATGAGTTATTATGTTTCTTTTTCACTCTTCTATTGTACCAAGATACTTATGCTTGTGCGGTATCTAGCCAGATTCTGCCCGACGATACATATATAGGAGGAATTAAAAACGACCGCTCTCGCAGAGACGGTCGTTCTTGGTTTGAATCTAAATTTGGAGTTCAAACAGGTGCTTATTTATATTATCGCACAGGGTGAATATATGCAACACTAGCATAACCATAAAAATACGCTTACGTATATATTGACAAAACGCATAAGCTATGATACAATGCATAGCATACACATACCATGTGTGAGGTATAAACGAGGGTTTCCAAGCGAATATATGCGTGGAAATCTTTTTAATTAAGAGGAGAACTCTAAAATGGCAGGAACAAAAGCCGGCGGCCAGAAGGCTGCAGCAAAGAACCTACAACGTGATCCTAACTTTTACGCCAAGATTGGCGCTAAGGGTGGTAAAAACGGTCACACCGGCGGATTCGCCGCTAACCCAGAGCTAGCTCGCGTTGCGGGTGCTAAGGGTGGACGAATTTCACGTCGCCGTAGCAAGAAAACTGAAGCCTAAGTCTTAGGTCTCAAAACGAAATACCCCTCAGGTTTCTGAGGGGTATTTTAGTTGTCGTTGGTGCAATTATTTCGTAAGGCTATAGCGCTTGAGACCACATAGGCGCGCTTCATTGACGCGCCACTCATGGAGGCAGGCGACACACCGGTAGGCTTCTTTGCCTGTCTGGAACCCCGTCGCTTCGCAGGAAGGACAAGTACTCCTTGCATGGAGCCACTCTCGATATGTATCAAGGTGGTCCTGAATAAGATCTTCGTCGATAGATACTCCGTACTGGGTACCGATCTCTCTCGCTTTTTCCCATGCTTTGTTTTCGATCGCAACAAGCTCGATATCTTTGTCGTACTCATGGTGATCGAGAAGCCCGTGGGCTAATTCATGGAGCAACAGGGGACTGTGCGGCTCGGACTCAACGTAAAAGACGGTTTTATTGCTCGGTGACCACAAGAATTCCTCGCCAGCAATAAATGTTACCTCTGGGAAGTCGGCAATAACCTTAGGCAGTAGCGACGGCGTCGAGGGCATAGTAGTAGCATCCATAAATAACGGCAAGTTCGGGGTGTTGGGCTTGGACGATTTTTGGCATCACAATGTGGTCAGGGAGGTGTTCTTTCAAGATACCTTTAAGATCTTTCTCGTACTGAGTAAAGTATGTTCCGATGCTTCCACCGATGATAATGACTTGGGGTTGCAAGACAGGGATGATCGCGAGGAATCCACGGCTAATGCGGTCAGCGATTTGATGCCAGGTTCGTTTGCTCTTGATATCCTTTGCGTATTTACCGTAGATGTTGTAAATCGCCTTACCGGAAGAGAAAGTTTCCCACTCGCGAACCATGCCGTCGTATTCTACAAGTGACCGGCCAGCTTCGCTATTACGAAGAGCTGGGTTAATCACTCCGTCGGTGATAATACCGCTACCGATACCCGTACTAACAGTGACGTATAGCGACAGCGCAGGGATGTCATTTAGCTGCCTTGTTTCGGCGAGTCCAGCAAGATTGGCATCGTTTTCGATAAAGATGGGTGCATTCCCGAGAACGCCTTTTAAGGCTGATTTAACATCAAAGTTTTTCCATTTAAGATTGTTACACCAGATAGCAACGCCGTCTTGCACGATACCGGGGATCGCAACAACGATCGCTTCAACGGTTTCGGTACCAAAATGTGATTCAAGTGCGTCTATAAGGGCTTCGGTGTACTCGGCGGTGTCTTTAGGGGTGGGGAACTTAAATTGTTCTCCAATGCTGCCATCCTCTAGAAAACTAGCGATTAACGTTTTTGTCCCACCTGTGTCTACCGCCACTAACATGTCATCAGTTTAGCATGGCTTTGGGATAAAAAATATCCCCACTGTTTAAAAAACTGTGGGGGCACCGGTGGTTCCGATGACTCGCCGCTTCCCTTGAGGGAGGCGACTTTTGAACGTCTACCCATCGTTGCCGACAGGAGTGTTCGTGGGACTGGTGAAGTCAAAGACTTCGGCAATCACCATTGCCTTGGGGTCGCGCGGAATGCGGACCGTGATGATGTTGGTGTCGTTGACGAGCTTGACGGAGAGTTCGCGTCCGAAGCGTCGAGATCGAATCTCGCGCACCTCAGCCGTGATCTCTTTGTCGGCCTGCTTGAGCTGGATCGTCAGAGTTGGGTTAGTGTCGAGCATTGCTGCTGCGACACGTGTCCTGAGCTCATCGGGAGCTCCTACGACCTCATCAATGGCAGGCGAACCTGCACCAGAGGCGTTCATTATCTCACTTTCTGTTAGAGGGGAGGATGAACTCCATTATAATAACACAAAAGTTGTTAAAAAGCAATGATTATGCTAATGATTTCTTGATTCCAGCGATGTCTTTAACGAGCTGAGGAGTTTTGAGCTCGAGCGCATGGTCTGTCATGCGGAAGGTGCCGTTTTCGTAGTCGGCAGGAGCGTCGTATGGGTAAAGAATAGCGCGTCCAGATTTCACGAAGTAGGATTTTGTAGATGTTGCATCCGCGCCAGACTTGAGGAATTCATTGAGCGAGCTTTTGACATCGATAGAGATGTCACCCTTGAGGACGTAGTCGATGCCCTTAAGGTCCTCGTCGGTCGTTGCGCGACGGAAGGGGATGTTTGCAGCGGTCATTTTTTGCTCAAATCCAAGCTCTGTACGGATGCCTTTTAGGATAACTTCCATATTTTCGGCAACTTCGCCGCTAAAGGCAGGGTCAATGCCACGAGAAGCAGCTTCAGTAAGGAGCTTAGCCATCGTTGCATAGGGAACATCAAGGTTGTCGCTGACATAATCACGGACTAATGAGTTAAATTCACTCGTGGTGCGAACGTATTCTCGCTTTGTAGGGTAGTCGAGATAACTATCATCTTTGAGGATAAACTGCTTAATACCAGCGTCGGGGGCAGCGGCAACAATACGCATAACTTGATTCATTTCTTTTGTTTCAGGGCTATCAACGAGCGTATCTTCTGCGACAGATTGGACCGTTTCCCAGAATTCAAAGAGGGTATCATCGTAAGGAATGCCTCGTTCTTGGAGGCGCGAGATGAAGACACTATTGTCCTGGATATCTAAAACGAGTTCGCCGGCGGCGTCAAAAGCCTCTTTGGTGTCGCGAGTGGCGCGCTCCATGTTGATGGTTGAGTGTTCGCTTCGTTCGTTGTCGCCGGGGTTAATTGTGGTGGTGGGCATAGTGTTTCCGCGTGTTTATTTTTGATGTGCTGTTTACTCGACATTATCATGCTTAAGCTATTTTGTCAATAGCTCTAGCGTTGATAAGGGGTAGATGGTCGTGTACAATAGGGGTCATAGTAAACGGGTGGCTAAGGGAGAACGTATCATGGCAATGTTAGGCGGGTGGCGATTAACACGAGCAGGGATTTTATTCATCGTTGGCGTCATTGTACTAGGGGTACTGACGTTCGCTACCGTTTCGTTTATCGTTCAGCGTGGCGAACAGGCACGTCGCAATGAAGCAGTAGAGATTGCTTCCCAGCAACTCGAAGAGCAATCTGAACCGATTGCGTCGGAATCTGATCGTACAGAGAACACTCCAAGCGAAGAGAATACCGAGTCTGAAGCCTCGACAACTCCTCAGCCAACAAACTTGCCAGAAACTGGCAGTGAGCTTGGGGGAGTGCTAGCAATGAGTGCTTTGGCGCTTTCTGTGGCATTTTATGTGACCTCTCGTCGCGCCGTTCGTGAGGTGTAGACTTTTACGCTTATCTGGGGTAAAATAAGGGCAATCGTGGAGGCGTACTGAATTTTTAGTATGCCCAACCGAAAATACATTTCAGAAGGGAGTCTTTAAATAGACTTATGGCAAAAGCCGCAATAACAATGGACGAGTTGCTCGCAACCGAGGACGCAAGCCTCAAGCAACTCACACAAGGAGAGGTCGTCGATGGAACGGTCCTTACAATACGTAAACACGAGGTTCTTATCGACCTCGGCCCCCACGGAGTTGGACTTGTTCCACGCCGAGAGGTAGGGTTCTCACGAGCACTCGCAGAAGGTGACCAAGTTACCGCAAGTATCGTTGACTCAGAACTCGAGAACGGTCAAGTGCTTCTTAGCCTGCGTAAAGCAGCTAAGGACAAGGGCTGGGACGAGCTCGCTGGCAAGATGGACAGCGGAGAAATCATCGATGTATCACCATACGACGCCAACCGCGGCGGACTATTGGTTGAATACGATGGTGTCCGTGGATTCCTCCCAGTATCTCAACTATCTGCAGAACACTACCCACGTGTTGGTAGCAGCGACAAAGAAGAAATTCTTCAGCGTCTTAACTCACTTATCAACCAGACCCTTAAGGTTCGTATCCTCGATGCTGACCGCAAGGCAAACAAGTTGATCTTTAGTGAAAAAGAAGCTGTCAAAGAAGGCCTCGCGGCTCGATTTGAGAAGCTCGCTATCGGTGACACTGTTAAGGGTGTTGCAACGGGTGTTGTCGATTACGGTGTATTCGTCAACGTTGAAGGCATCGAAGGCTTAGTTCACATTAGTGAAATTAGCTGGGAACGTGTCAACAACCCTGGTGACTACGTAAAGGTTGGCCAAACTATCGAAGCGAAAATTATCGCTATCGACAAAGACCGCCTTAGTCTTAGCATTAAACAGCTAAGCGAAGACCCTTGGATGAGCGAAGTTGACCAATTCAAGTCTGGCGACAAGGTTGAAGGAACAGTCACTCGGATCACTCCGTTTGGTGCTTTCGTCCAAATCAGCCCAGCAGTTGAAGCCCTTGTGCACGTGAGTGAACTTGGTGAAGGCGACACCGCTGACCCTGAAAAAGTCTTTACTCTCAACGAACGCAAAGAATTTGTTGTTCTCGATGTTGAAAAAGAAAGCCGCAAGATTTCACTGGGACTCCCAGGCAAATCTGCCAAAAAAACTAAATAATTTACATAGCATGAACGTTATGTAAGAAAGAAAGGAGCGTCTTATGGCTGAAAAAGTCCTCACTATTGCTGATTCAATTACTGTAGGAGAACTAGCCGAGACGCTCAACCTTTCGGTTACGACGTTAATTGGCGAGCTCTTCAAAAATGGTATCGCTGCGACGATCAATCAACGTATTGATTTTGAAACAGCGACCATTATTGTTGAAGAGCTTGGACTTGATGTTGAACTTGAGAAAAAGTCGACCGAGGGCGCAGGCCCGGAGCGACGAGTTCATGAACTTACCGACAATGCTGTCGATCGCCCGCCAATTGTTGCGGTGATGGGTCACGTTGATCATGGTAAAACGAGCCTTCTTGATGCCATTCTTGGCCAAAAGGTTGTTGACGGTGAAGCCGGCGGTATCACGCAGCACATCAGTGCGTACCAGACAGTCCGAAACAAGCGTTCGATTACACTTCTTGATACACCTGGCCACGAAGCCTTTGCAGCCCTCCGTCAACACGGTGCGGCGCTCACGGACGTTGTTATTATCGTTGTTGCAGCTGACGATGGCGTAAAGCCACAAACGGTTGAAGCGATTCGTTTTGCTCGTTCTGCAAACGCCAAGATTGTTGTTGCGATCAACAAGATCGATAAAGAAACCGCAAATGCACAACTCGTAAAGACGCAGCTTGCGACCGAACACAGCCTAAACCCAGAAGAATGGGGTGGTGATGTTGTTATGGTTGAGGTCAGTGCAAAGACAGGCCAAAACATCGATAAACTCCTTGATATGGTCCTCCTTGTTGCTGATATCGAAGAACTGAAGGCAGACATTGATGTGCCTGCTGAAGGTCTTGTCATCGAGGCGCACATGGAAACAGGCCGTGGAGCAGTTGTTGGACTTCTTGTTGAACAAGGAATGCTTCGTCCTGGTATGTTCCTTGTTGCGGGTACTTCGTACGCGAAGGTTCGAACGCTCCTTGATTTTACCGGTAAGCCAATGAAAGAAGCGGGTCCTTCAACACCTGCGACCATTACTGGATTTAAAGAAATTCCACAATTCGGCGACAGCTTTGAAGTCTACAAGACCGAAAAAGAAGCCCGTACTCGTATTGCTCAGGCAAAGATCGAAAACGAACGTAACGCAGCCAGCACGAATGTGACCGGCGCGGATATGTTGAAGCTCATGACTCAAAAAGATGAAACACCAGACTTTAATGTCATCGTGAAAGCTGATGTTCAAGGATCACTCACCTCTGTTATGGACAGTCTTCGTTTGATCGAAACCGGCGGACAGGTAAACCTCCGTGTTATTAGCAGCAGTGTTGGTAACATCACTGAAAATGATGTTCGCCTTGCGGCTGATGGCAAGACAGTAATCTACGGATTCAACGTTGAGCTTCCTCCTGCGGTCAAACGACTCGCGACTCGTGAGCGCGCTGAAGTACGTATGTACCGAGTTATCTACGAACTGCTTGATAACGCCAAAGATTCAATGCAGGCGCTTCTTGCCCCTGAGGTTGTTGAGTCAGAAATTGGTGCACTTAAGATCAAGGGTGTCTTCCGTACATTGAAAGACCAAGTGATTGCTGGTGGTGAAGTGATTCGCGGTAAGGTTGTATCGAACGTGCTCGTTCGTGCAAAACGCGGCGATGAAGTACTTGGTGAAGCTGAAATCACAAGTGTGCAGCGTGAAAAGACTGAAGCAAAAGAAGTCTTTGAAGGCGATCTTTGTGGAATTAGCCTCAAGACACGTCGCAAGCTTCTCCTTGAAGAAGGTGATGTGCTCGAATTCTTTACCCGCGAACTTGTCCAGCGAACCCTTTAGATCTCGTCTTATCCTGCAGGCTCGTGCTACAATAAAGCCATAAGCAAGGAAAAACAATAATGTTCCAACTCGATGATCAATTTCTTATAGATGTCGGCCTCGCCGATCTTCCAGAAGACCAGAAAAAACCTTTTCTTCAGCACACGTATGACCAGCTTGAATACCGGGTTGGTATTCGCCTGAGCGAAGGCATGACCGACCAGCAGCTCGAAGAGTTTGAGGCGATCATTGACCGTAAAGAAGAAGTGGTGAGCACATGGCTTTCGCAATTTGCACCGAACTACCAAGACGAAGAAGTCTTTCAGCGTTTGATGCAGGCAAGTGGACTACAGGCTGGCGACCCTGGCCTTCGTGCAGAATATGCTGCAACGAAGTGGCTCGAGATTAACCGCCCTGATTATCGAGACGTCGTCGCAAAGACACTTGAGGAGATCAAACAAGAGATCCTTCAGAGTAAAGACGCGATCGTGGGTGACACGAACGCTCAGCCGCCTGCTCAGGCAGCCGCGTAACCGTTTAAAAAGTCTTTTCCGGACATTTTACGACCACTTGGTCCAGTAAGTTCATCGACAATTAACCATGTGTTATTACGGCACACGACGCTCGGGAGTAAAGCATCTTCGCTCCCGACATGCGCTTTTAAAACCGTCACGAGCTGACCCGAAAGGGTCAGTTTTGTTTTAGGGAACTCGAGGTAGGCACGGATGTGGCGCTCAGCTTCGACGGCTGTGATCGATTGCGGATTAATAAGTGCATCGGATTTCTTAAGGAGGTGAGTGTAGGTGGCCTTGTCGTCTTGCTGAGGAGTTGGTGCAAGCGAACCAGACATAATATCGGGTAGAACGCTGATAAGTAGCTCACTTCCTTTGGCTGAAAGGGACTTGTACAGCGTCGTCTGTGTTTCAGATCCATTAAGCGGGTAGGTTTCTTGGGTATAGATTGGGCCTGCGTCCATGGCGGCGCTCAGTAGCATGATCGACACACCAGTTTGCTTGTCGCCGTTATAAATAGCCGTTTCAATAGGGGATGGTCCGCGATACTTCGGGAGGAGCGATGGATGAATATTGACGATACCTGGGGTAAAAAGGTCGATGATAGCTTGGGGAATAATTTTACCGTAGCTAGAGAGAATGCCAAGCAAATCACCCGATTCTTGGCGAAGCGCACTGATGTCATCGGCAATGTCCGAGAGCTTTTCGGGCTGCCAGACGGGGATGTCATGCTCAAGCGCAACCGTCTTCACAATTGGTGGCGTCATCTGTTGTCCGCGCCCAGAACGGCTATCTGGTTTTGTGACAACTGCACCTACGAAGTAGCCCGCATCAATGAGTGCGGTGAGTGCTGGCGCGCTGAAGGAATCAGTCCCAAAGAATATGATTGTTTTTGATGTTTTCGTCATAATCAAGTGGTTGTAGCTCGCCCTTCTCGTCTAATCGGTAAAACGCTTTGTCGTCGTCTTTGATATGGTCAATGAATACGATACCGTTTGTGTGGTCGATCTCGTGTTGGATGACGCGCGCAAGGAAGCCCTCGGCCTTAAAGCGAACTTCATTGCCATCAACATCCCATGCTTTGACGCGGATCTTGCTATAGCGGGGCACCATGCCGTAGACATCTTTCACACTCAGGCACCCTTCGTAATCAGAAGTAAGTGTCCCTTCATATTTAACGACTTCTGGGTTGATGAGGGCAGTAAAATCACGAGATGCTTTGTCGTCGAAGTCGCTACGAACGATCACGACACGGTCGAGTCGATCGATTTGAACAGCAGCAAGCGCTGCGCTAATCTCGTGCGGCCTTGAAGCTTCCCAGTCAAGGGCAGCGGCGTTCATGTCTGCGACTAACTCTTTGATATCGGCAACGTCGCGGACTTTAGCGGATTTTTCGCGGAGGTGTGGGTTCGGCAGGGTGATGATGTCGTCTTTTGTCATTATCGCCATTATACATGAGACCGACAGGGGTATCTAGAGGAGACTGGCAGGATCGAGCTCACTTTGCCAATGAGTGGGTGGAAGGTGCTTCAGCGCATCGATTAAGTACTCGCGTTTCGGGCTTTTAAGTGTGAGTTGCCAGCGATATGTATCATGTTGGCGTTCGTAGAACGCTGGGGTCGGCCCAAGAAGGTGAACGTCTGGGTGAAGGCTCTTTTTGAGTTCGCGGGCAAGTGCCTGGGCGGATCGAATGGCTGCTTGCTCGGTCTTGTAGATAGTCGTTAGCTGCAGAAGGTAGGTAAATGGCGGGAAGTAAGCTTTTTTGCGTATTTCAAGGGCGTACTGATAGAAAGATTCGTAGTCTTGTTTGAGTCCGAACTGAATCGCAGGGTGTGTTGGCTGGTAGCTTTGAACGACAACCTCCGATGCGTGTTCGTCGCGACCCACTCGGCCGACTACCTGGGCGAGCAGTTGAAAGGCACGCTCACTCGATGCGTAGTCGGGGAGTGCGAGTCCGCTGTCGGCCTGAATCACTCCGACGGTCCGTAGGTGCGGGAGGTCGAGTCCTTTTGCGACAACCTGGGTGCCAATTGCGATATCAATCGTGCCTTTATAAAGGTCATCGTAGAGGCTGCTCACCGTTTCGTCGGCCTTGTTGTCTGAATCAAAGCGTGCGATGCGGCTCTTTGGAAAGAGCTTTCGGAGCTCAGACTCAATAAGTTTCGTGCCAATACCTTTATGGATAATATCCGCCGACTGACATACAGGACAATGTGTTGGTACTTTTTCGTTGTGTCCACAGATGTGACACGATAGCTTGAACATATCACTATGAAGGCTGAGCGGAACGAAACACTGCGGGCAGAATGCGGTCCAGCCACAGTTTTCGCAGAGTGTCGAGGCGGCGCTTCCGCGGCGATTGTGAAAAATAAGTGTTTGCTTGCCGGCGGCAATATTTTTTTCGATACTGGCAACAAGGGCGTCGGATATAAAGCGATGCCTATGGAAGTTTTCGCGTTTCGTCATATCGACGAGTGTCACGGTTGGTGCTTGGGCGGCAATACGTGCTGAGCTATCGAGACGGATAATAGGTCGTCCAGTGACTTCTGCAAGGTAGCGATCCGCGATAGACGGTGTCGCGCTCCCTAGAATAACTTTGGCGTGCGATGCACCCGCGAGGATACTTGCTGCACGGAGCGCAGAGTAGCGCGGTGCTTGTTCTTGCTTGTAGCTTGGTTCGTGCGCTTCGTCGATAATGATTGCGCCAAGCGCCATGACGGGCATAAAGAGGGCAGAACGAGGGCCAATAATAAGTTGTGGGGTTGTGGCGTCGAGTGCTCGCTTCCAGGCAAGGTGACGTTCGGCTTCGGTCATGTGAGAGTGGGTCACGATGACGTCGGGGAAGTCGTGAAGGAATTCGCTAATCAGCTGACTGGTCAGGCTAATCTCTGGCACGAGGACGATTA
>Ga0247804_10001636_pt1 | contig 10369 bp, 4 predicted proteins | sample UWRJL029104C1_FD_181142 | JGI IMG/M metagenome (GOLD analysis project Ga0247804, IMG submission 181142) | Plant litter microbial communities from Arlington Agricultural Research Station in Wisconsin, United States - UWRJ-L029-104C-1 | ecosystem: Environmental > Terrestrial > Plant litter >...
GATGCGCCGCGTCGAAATCCCGAACCCCAAGGACGTGAAGGCGCTCTACTCTTTCGTCGACCCGATGCTGGAAACCTTCACCCGGGGCTTCTTTGCCGATGGCAACACGCTGAGCAAGGACGACTCCAAGGTCGGCACTTTTTACCTCATCCTCACGGTGCTGGGCTTGCTCTTTATGCTGCTGCCGGCCCTCAACCTGGTGAACCTGAACGTGACGCGCATCCTGGAAAGGAGCGGGGAAATCGGGGTGCGTAAGGCCTTCGGGGCCACGGGCAGCAACCTGGTAGGGCAGTTCCTGGTCGAGAACGTGGTGCTGGTGCTGGTGGGCGGGCTACTGGGCCTCGCGCTGGCCGCCGGGGCCCTGGCCTTGTTGAATGAGGCCCAGGTGCTGGCCTACGCGCACTTCACGCTGAGCTGGCGGGTGTTTGGCTGGGGCTTGCTGCTCACGCTGCTCTTCGGGCTGATGAGCGGCGTGTACCCGGCCTGGAAAATGTCGCGCCTGAACCCCGTGGCCGCGCTGCGGGGCAGCGGCGAGCAGAAATAGAACGTCAAACCAGAACGTCATCCTGAGCGCAGCGAAAGGACCTCGCCCGCGCCTCGTGCAGCAGTAATCAATCATTGTTGCGAAGCATAATCACTACCCCAGAGAAGCGGGCGAGGTCCTTTCGCTGCGCTCAGGATGACGTTCTTTTTTTCTTTCGCTCCTTCTTCCGCCATGTTCCGCCATCTCTTCAAACTCATCTGGAACCGCAAGCGGCACAACGTGTTGCTGCTCTCGGAAATCTTCTTTTCCTTCGTGGTGCTGTTTCTGGTGGGCACGGTGCTCATCACCTACGGCACGCACTTTCTGGAGCCGCACGGCTTCGACTACGAGCAGGTGTGGCGCCTGGAGGTGCGCGCCGGGCAGGGCCAGAAGATGCCCCGGGCCGAGCTCGACGACGTGTTGCGGCAGGTGCAGGCGCTGCCGGGCATTCAGCAGGTGGCCCTCACCAGCGGCAACGTGCCGTTCATCTTCAACAACAACAATTCGTTCCTGAAATACAACGGCAAGAAGTCGGAGCTGACCGACATGTACGACGCCGACGACCGCTACGCCGCCGTGATGAAGCTGCATCTGCGCGAGGGCCGCTGGTTTGCCAAAACCGACGACGGCAGCCACTACCGCCCGGCCGTCATTACCCAAAACCTGCGCGAGGCGCTGTTTGGCAAGGGCCCGGCGCTGGGCAAAATGATACACTACGACTGGGACAAGAAGCCCAGCGAGGTGAAGCCCGAAGACCAGTTCATCGTAATGGGCGTGGTGGACAACGTGCGCATGGGCAATGACTTCGGCGAGGCCACCTCGTCGCTCTGGAAGCGCCTCATCCCCTTCGACACCACGCACTGGGAAACGGCCAACGTGGTGGTGCGCGTGGCTCCCGGCCAGGGCGGCGCCTTGCAGGAGAAAATAGCCCGCACCGTGGCCGGCGTCACCCGCCAGTGGACCACCATGGTGCGCGTGATGGACCAGGACCGCCTGCATAAGCGCCGCTACACCCTGGTGCCGATGGTGGGGCTGGTTATTGTGAGCGTGTTTCTGATTATCAACGTGGCGCTGGGCCTCTTCGGGGTGCTGTGGTACAACATCAACCAGCGCCGGGCCGAGATTGGCCTGCGCCGGGCCATGGGGGCCACGGGCCCGGCCATCAGCCAGCAGTTTTTGGGCGAGATGCTGGTGATAACCACCCTAGGCGTGGCCCTGGGCGCCCTGCTGGCCGTGCAGTTCCCCCTGCTCGATGCCTTCGAACTCGACCCTGGCTTCTATCTGGCGGGCATGGGTGCGGCGGTGGTGGCCATCTACGTGCTCACGGCCTTATGCGCCTGGCAGCCGAGCCGCCTGGCAGCCAGCATCCAGCCGGCTGTGGCCCTGCGGGAGGACTGATGCGCAGACAGGGAGGATGGCAGAGCGAAATTCCCCTCCTTGGAAAGGAGGGGATGCAAGCCGCGAAGAGCGGCGAGCGGGGGTGGTTGAGCCGGTCGCGCCGTCTGGATTCCGCATAGCTTTTACTAATTGTCTGTCATCTATGAGGAGACTGCCTTTGTACATCTACATGCTTGCCGTGCCCTTTGCAAGCATGTAGTTGCGTTTTGTGAGAGCGTAGTTGCCCATTGCGAGAGCGTAGTTGCGTCTTTTCGACGTGCAGTTGCCCATTGTGAGTGTGTAGTTGTGCCTTTTCGACGTGTAGTTGCCCTTTGGCGACCTAAAATGTGCTTTAGAATACCTTTTGAGTAGCGTCTATCAGAATCTTACGGCGCGACCGGTTCAACCACCCCCGTTCAGCCTGCGGCTGAACATCCCCTCCTTTCCAAGGAGGGGAGTTTTCGTTCTGCTTACCTTCGCCCTGCTGCTATGATACTCATCATCGACGACGACATCGCCATCCGTACCTCGCTGAAGCTGCTGCTGAAGCAGGCCGGCTACCCGGCCCAGGCCGTGGCCACTCCCGCCGAGGCCCTGCGCACCATTGCCGACACGCCGCCGCGCCTGGTGCTTATGGATATGAACTTCTCGCTCGACACCAGCGGCGACGATGGCCTGGCATTGCTGCGGCAGGTGAAGCAATTGCGGCCCGCGCTGCCCGTCATCCTCATCACCGGCTGGGGCAGCATCGCGCTGGCCGTGGAGGGCATGAAGGCCGGTGCCGCCGAGTTCGTGACCAAGCCCTGGAACAACGAGGCGCTGCTGCAAACCATCGGCACGGTGCTGAGCCTAGCCGAAAGCCCGGCCGACACCCCCGCCGCCGACGGCGCTACGCTCAGCCGGCGGCAATTGGATAAGCAATTCAAATTCAGCAGTATCGTGGGGCAGGACGCGCAACTGCTACACATCCTGCGGCAGGTGGGGCAGGTAGCGGCCACCGATGCCTCGGTGCTCATCGAGGGCGAAAGCGGCACCGGCAAGGAGCTCATTGCCGAGGCCATCCACCAGAACAGCCACCGCCGCCACCAGCCCTTCGTGAAGGTGAACCTGGGCGGCATTTCGAGCAGCTTGTTTGAAAGCGAGATGTTCGGCCACCGGCGCGGAGCTTTCACCGATGCCAAAACCGACCGCCTCGGCCGCTTCGAGATGGCCAACGGCGGCACCATCTTCCTCGACGAAATCGGCGAGCTGGAGCTGGCCTCGCAGGTGAAATTGCTGCGGGTGCTGCAGGACCGCACCTACGAAGTGCTGGGCGACTCGAAGCCGCGCCGGCTCGACATTCGCGTCATCGCCGCCACCAACCGCAACCTCGCCGAAATGGTCAGCCAGGGCCGCTTCCGCGAAGATTTGTTTTACCGCATCAACCTCATCACCGTGCGCCTGCCCGCCCTGCGCGAGCGCGCCCAAGACATCCCGCTGCTGGCCCAGCACTTCGTGGATGGCCTGCGCGCCACCTACCACCGCCCCGCCCTCAAGCTGAGCACCCGCGCCCTGCACTGGCTGCGCGACCAGCCCCTGCCCGGCAACATCCGCGAGCTCAAAAACCTGGTAGAGCGCGCCGTGCTCGTGAGCGGCAAGGAAGAGCTCGGGGCCGAAGACTTCCAGGCCCACAGCCAGCGCGGCCCCGTGCCGCCCGCGGCGGCCGGCGAGCTCCCCGCCCCCGGCACCATGACGCTCGACGAGCTGGAGGCCCAGATGATTCGGCAGTCGCTGGCGCATTATGAAGGGAATATCAGCCGCGTGGCGAAGGCACTGGGGCTTAGCCGCGGGGCGCTGTACCGGCGGCTGGAGAAATACGCCATCCCGTTTGATGAGTAGCCGCCCCCGGTCTGACGCCCTAGGCGTCTGACCGGTTGAGCGGTCCCGCACCGGTTGAACGGCCCCAGCTGGCACTCGAAAGACCACCCCGGCCGCTGCCCCTTCGCCCTCAACCGGTCAGACGCCTAGGGCGTCAGACCGGGGCCGCGCCATTACTTTGCAGTCCATGTCCCTCCGCCTCCATTTCATCCTCACCTTCGTGCTGCTGCACGGCGTGCTCATCGCGCTGGCCTGGCAGCTGCGCAGCATCAACGTGCCGCTGTTCATCGGGGCCGAGGCGTTTTTGGCGGTCAGCATCATGCTGTCGGTGCGGCTGTACACGGGCTTCGTCAAGCCCTTCCACCTCATTGCGGCGGGCACGGCGGCCATTCGCAGCAAGGACTTTAGCATGAAGTTCGTACCCGTGGGCCAGCCCGACATGGACGAGCTCATCGAAGTGTATAACGTGATGATTGACGAGCTGCGCCAGGAGCGCGTGAGCCAGCACGAGAAGAGCTTCCTACTGGAGCGCCTCATCGCCGCCTCGCCCGCCGGCATCCTCATTCTCGACTTCGAGGGCCGCATCGACAGCGCCAACGCCGCCGCCGCCCGCTTCCTGGGCCTGCCCGAGGCCGCGCTCACCAAGCAGTGGCCCGCCGCCCTGCCCGGCGACTGGGGCGCCACCCTGGCCACCCTGCCCGAGGGCCATACCCGCACCCTGCGCCCCGCCGGCCTGCCCACCTACCGCGTGCAGGCCTCGCACTTTCTGGACCGGGGCTTCACCCGCCGCTTCCTCATCATAGAGGAGTTGACGCAGGAACTGATGCAGCAGGAAAAGGCCGCCTACGAGAAGCTCATCCGGATGATGTCGCACGAAATCAACAACTCCATCGGCGCCATCAACTCCATCCTGGGCAGCTTCCGGTACTACGCCCCGCAGCTGCACCCCGACGACCAGCCCGACTTCACCCAGGCCCTCGACGTGAGCGTGGCCCGTAACACCCAGCTGGCCAATTTTATCGGCAACTTCGCCCACCTCGTGCGCCTGCCGCCGCCCACGCCCGCGCCCACCGATTTGCACGCCCTGCTGCGCGGCATCGGCCGGCTGCTGCAACCCCAGAGCGAGCAGCGCCGCATCCAATGGCACCTGGTGTTTGGCCCCGAGCCACTCCTCGTCAGCCTCGACCAGCAGCAGCTGGAGCAGGCTTTTCTGAACATTGCCAAGAACGCCCTCGAAGCCATCCAGGAGGACGGCAACGTATGGGTGCGCACCACCACCCACCCCCTCACGGTGCAGATTGAAAACGACGGCCCGCGCCTAGCGCCCGAAGTCAGCCAGCGGCTGTTCACCCCATTCTTCAGCACCAAGCGCGACGGGCAGGGCATCGGCCTCACGCTGGTGCGGGATATTCTGCTGGCGCACGGCTTCGGCTTTCGGCTAGAAGCGGGGGCGGCAGCCGGGGCCGTGTTCACGGTAGAGCTGGAGCAGAAGTAGGGGCGGGGCCTGGCTGCGCTGGAGTAAGACGATGGTTTATATGTGGAAAGCTTTGCCTATTTTTGGCTGATGCTGAACACCTTTCCACTATGAAACATCCTGCTACCCTCTTGGCCGTACTGGCGGCTCTGCGTTCATTTTGCCCGAAGGGGTGGCACGGCTTGAAGCTGGCCACCGCGCTGCTGGCGTTGGCCAGCCCATCCCTGGCCCAGCAGCGGGCGGCCCCGGTGTTGTTTCAGGAAGACGCGGCCGCCCGCACGGCCGCCCAAACCTCGCCGCTGGCCGCCATGCTGCGGCAGGCCCGGCCCTTCACCCTCGAGCCCGCCGCTGTGCGCGCCGCCCTGGCCACCGCGCCACTGGAAGGCGCGGCCGGGGCCAGCGGCCCGCCGGTAGTGCTGGCTTTGCCGTTGCCCGACGGACGCACGGCCCGCTTCGCCCTGCGCCAAACGGCCGTGATGGCCCCGGCCCTGGCGGCGCGCTACCCCGCCATCCGCACCTACTCCGGCGCGGGGCTGGATGATGCTACGGCCAGCCTGCGCCTCAGCCTTGACCCGGGTGGGCTGCACGCACAGGTGCTGTCGGCTACGGCAGGGCCTGTATATATAGACCCCGCCAACCTCAGCGATGCTACTCATTACCTTAGCTATGCGGTGAGTGAGCGGCGGATTACGGCACCGCTACCGGACTGCGCGGCACCGGCCGCTATGGCCGCTGGCGCCCCCCTGAACCGCCCGGCCCCAGCCGCGCCGTCCGAGCCCGGCACCGCCGCCCGCAGCAGTGGTCCGCAGCTGCATGTGCTACGCCTGGCCGTGGCCACCACCGACGAGTACACCGCCGCCCGGGGCAATACCGTGGCCAGCGCCCTGGCCGGCGTGGTGACGACTGTGAACCGCGTGAGCGGTCTGTATGAACGCGAATTAGGCATCCGCCTGGAGCTGGTGGCCAACAACGACCAGCTGATTGCCGCCAACACGCCCGGCGCGCCCGACACCTTTTCTAACAACAATGCCATCCCGGGGGCCTGGCTTGAAAACCAGCTGCTGCTCGACCGGATTGTCGGCACGGCGGGCTACGATATCGGGCACGTATTCGGAACCTACGGTGGTGGGTATGCCCAGATTAGCTCCGCGTGCGACCCCGACTTCAAGGCCCAGGGGCAGTCGGGCCTGAGCTCGCCGGTGGGCGACGGGTTCGACATTCAGTTTGTGGCGCACGAGATGGGGCACCAGCTGGGCGCCACGCACACCTTTAACGCCGACAATGCCGGCAGCTGTACGGCCCTGCAACGCGCTGAAAGCACGCCCTTCGAGCCGGGCTCGGGCTCTACCATGATGGCCTATCCCGGCACCTGCGGCAGTGAGAACCTGCAGGGCTCGCGCGATGCGTACTTCCACGGCGCCAGCTACGCCCAGATTCAGGCCAAGCTGGAGTACGACGCCTGCGGCCGCACTTTGCCCACCGGCAACAGCGCGCCAGTGGTGAGCACGGGCAGCCTGAGCAAAAAGGTACCTATTGGCACGCCCTTTCGCCTCACGGCCTACGCCAGCGATGCCGAGAACGACGCCCTGCTGTATAACTGGGAGGAGATGGATGCCGGGGCAGCCGTGAGCCTGACGGCGCCGCAAACTACCAATGCGCGCTGGCCGCTGTTTCGCTCGTATCCGGCCAGCAGCAGCGCCACCCGCTACTTCCCCCGCCTAAGCACCCTGTTAGCCAACGGCAACGACGTAGCCGAGCGGCTGCCCAGCGTGACGCGCACCCTCACTTTTAGCTGCCTCGTGCGCGACCTGCACAACGGCACCCAGGGCGTGGTGGGCGGCGCGGCGCAGACTTCCGGCCTCCCCCTGAGCTTTACGGCTGCCGCCGGCCCCTTCGTGGTAACGGCGCCCAACACGGCCGTGAGCTGGCCCGTGAGCTCGACCCAGACGGTGACCTGGAACGTGGCCGGCACCGACGCCAACGGCGTGGACTGCGCCCGCGTCAACATTCGCCTGAGCACCGACGGCGGCCTCACCTACCCGCACCTGGTGCTGGCCAGCACGCCCAACGATGGCACGCAGACCATCCTGGTACCCAACGTGCCCGGCCCCACCGCCCGCCTGCTGGTGGAAGGCGCTGACAACGTGTTTTTCGACATTTCGAACAGCAGCTTCACCATCACGCCGCTGCCGGGCGCCCCCAGCCTGAGCAGCCTGAGCCCCAACGCCGGGCCTGAGGGCAGCACCATCACCATCAGCGGCAGCAACCTGCTCGGGGTCACCGCCGTGGAGTTTGAGGGCGTGAGCGCCAGCTTCACTAACGTAACGGCTACCAGCCTGACGGCCACCGTGCCCAATGCCCTGACCAGCACGGCAGCCGTGACGGTGCGGACGCCAGCTGGCCTCAGCAACAGCCTGCCGTTTACGCTACAGCCGATGATTGCCAGCATCAGCCCCACCAGCGGCTACCTGGCTACCAGTCAGCTGGATGGCACCACGTTAACCATTACGGGCAGCGGCTTTTTCGGGGCCACGGGCGTGCGGTTCAACAATCCGTATTTCTTTGCCTACGGGCTGACGGTGGATGCCACGGGCCAGCACATTACGTTCGAATTGCCTTACGTAATCGGCCAAACGCTCCCCGCTTCCGGCACCGTGACGGTGCTGACGCCCAGCGGCGAAATCACCAGCACGTTCACTTTCACCGTGCTGCGCAACCCCTGCCGGCCCCCGCGCACCCTCACCGTGGGCAGCATCACCAGCACGTCGGCCCGCATAGGCTTTACCCGGAGCCTGGGCGACCCGTTGGCTTACGTGCTGAGTACCTCGCCGCCCACCATCGTGGACCCTGATTTTGAGGCCGGTGAAATGCTAACCGGCCTCACCCCAAATACCACCTACACCGTGCGCCTGGTGAGCGACTGCGGGGCCGGCGACAGCTCGCAGGCCGTGACGGTGCGCTTCAGCACGCCGCCCGGCGGCTTCACTAACGACGAATGCCCCGGGGCCATCCTGCTGGTGACCAGCGCGCCCGGCGAAACCTGCGTGCTCACCAGCGGCCAGCTGGGCACGGCCACGCAGTCGCGGCCGCCGGTGTGGTGCAGCGGTACTGCCATTGCCACGGCTCCCGATGTGTGGTACCGTTTCGTGGCCACCGGACCGGTGCATACCGTCACCATCGGGGGCGGGTTTAATGGGGTGCTGGAGGCTTTTCAGGGCAGCTGCGGCAATCTGGTGAGCCTGGAGTGCGTGGATTTCAGCGGCACCGGCGAAAGCCTGACGCTGCTGGGCCTGACGCCCGGCGCCACCTACTGGGCACGCTACTACACGCGCACCCTGAATAGCGCCACTACCATCACGGCCTGCGTGAGCACGCCCAGCCTGGGGGCGGCCTCCTGCCCCACTTCACCCAGCGGATTAGCCATGAGCAACGTGCTCACCACCAGCGCTACGCTCAACTTTGTACCCGTGCCGGGCGCCATGTCTTACACCATCAGCTTCGTGCCGCGCATTACCACCCGCACCGTCAGCGCCGGGCCGGTAAGCCTCACGGGCCTGCAAAGCGGCACCCGTTACGTAGTGAGTGTCAGTAGCACTTGTGCCGATGGCAGCGTGTCGGCGCCAGCGCTGCTGGCGTTTACCACGCCGCTGCCCGATATAGTGGTCAGCACCTCCGCCAGCTTCGCAGCCCGGGCCTATCGCAACGTGACCATCACCTCGACCGGCGAAGCCAGCCCGCTGTTTGCCAACCAAAGCTACCGCATCTGGATAGGCGGCACGATGCGCATCGAGCGCGGCGGCAAGTACTTCGACAACGGGGCGTCGATAGAAGGCCCCGGCAGCTTTGTGCTCGAACCAGGTGCCACGCTCAACATTTCGCATCCCGGCGGCATTAGCCAGAGTGGCCCCAGCGGCATGGTGCAGGTGACAGGCAGCCGCACGTTCGGCAACAACGCGAATTTCAATTACAACCCCTTGGTTGAGAACGCGCCCGGCGTAACGGGCACGGGCCTGCCCGACACGGTGCAGACCCTGGCGTTCTACGGTCCCCCAAACTCCGACTACACCCTGAGCCGCAGCGTGGCCGTGCGCGAGCGACTGGAAGCTTACGACGTCAACCTATTGCTGGGCAGCGCCAACCTGCTGCTGCTCTCAGACCATCGCCGCACGGCCTACGTGCTGGATTACAACGCGCGGGTGCGCAACACCGGCACCGGCCGCGCCACCATGCAGCGCTACGTAAGCCCCAGCACCAGCTACCGCGGACCGGGCTACCGCCACTATAGCTCGCCGGTGGGCGGGGCCACGGTGGCCAGCCTCACGCTGCCGGGCCGCTTCGTGCCGCTGGTGAATGCGGCCTACAACGCCCAGCCCGTGCCCAGTCTACCGACCGGGCTATTCCCTACCGTGTTTCGCTACAATGAGAGCCGCCTCACGGCCGCCTTCCCCGGGTTCGACGATGGCTGGGAAAGCCCGGCGAATCTGGCCGAGCCGCTGGAAATCGGCCGGGGCTACACGGTGAATATCGCGCCCGGTGCCACCGTGGCCCTGACGGGCGAGCTGAACTCCGACAGCATCAATACCGGTCCGTTGCGCGCCGGCCCCGGCCCCAACGGCGGCTGGCACCTGCTGGGCAATCCGTATCCATCGCCCCTAGTCATTGGCAGCTATCAGATTGACAGCCTGCGCAACGGCCTGGCCCACGCGGTATATGTATTTGAACCCAGCAGCCAGTACGGCGGCTTCTACCGCTCCTACGTCAACGGCATCACCACCGATGGCAGCGGCTACCTGATACTACCGGCCATGCAGGGCTTCTTCATGCGGGCGCTGCAGGATGTGCCCGAGGGTTTCACTTTCACCCCCGACATGCGAGCTTACGGTAAAGATACCATAGCTTTCCACCGCAGTAGTCCGGTTGCCGCGCCGGTGCGCCCCACCCTGCGCCTCCGCCTGAGTGGCGCCACTGGCTCCGACCACGCCGTGGTGTACCTGCAGCCCGGCGCCACCACCGCCGGCACCGATGCCCGCTTCGACGCCGCCAAGCTCATGAACCCCGGCGACGCCCCGCAACTGGCCAGCCTTATGCCCGGTCCCGGCAACGAGCCCCTGGCCATCAACGGCCTGCCCGACCTTACC
>Ga0247804_10001638_pt1 | contig 10366 bp, 10 predicted proteins | sample UWRJL029104C1_FD_181142 | JGI IMG/M metagenome (GOLD analysis project Ga0247804, IMG submission 181142) | Plant litter microbial communities from Arlington Agricultural Research Station in Wisconsin, United States - UWRJ-L029-104C-1 | ecosystem: Environmental > Terrestrial > Plant litter >...
GCCCGGACCGAGCGCGTCGACCTGCGCCTGGAAGGCCTCCTCCTCCGAGTCGTGCAGAAGGGTGAACGAGTGCGCCGCGGTGCCCATGGTCGGGATGCCCCAGCTGCGGCCGGCCTCGAGGTTGCTCGTGGCCGCGAATCCCGCGATGAACGCGGCGCGTGCGGCGGCGACGGCCGAGCGCTCGCCGGTGCGACGCGATCCCATCTCAGCAAGCGGTCGGCCGTCGGCGGCCGAGACCATGCGTGCGGCGGCGCTTGCGATCGCGCTGTCGTAGTTGAGCACGCTGAGGGCGAGGGTCTCGAGGATGACTGCCTCCGCGAAGGTGCCGTCGACCACGAGGATCGGCGAACCGGGGAAGAAGAGCTCGCCCTCGCGATAGCCGGAGATGTTGCCGCGGAACCTGTAGTCGGCGAGCCAGTCGAGGGCCGCGGCATCCACCACGGCGTTGTCGCGGAGCCAGGTGAGCTCCTCGTCGCCGAACCTGAACTGCTCGACGAGTTCGAGCAGCCGGCCGGTGCCGCCGACGACGCCGTAGCGACGGCCCTCCGGCAGGCGGCGGGCGAACACCTCGAAGATGCACTCGCGGTCGTGGCGGCCGCTGCGCAGGGCCGCGTCGAGCATCGTGAGTTCGTAGCGATCGGTCAGGAGGGCTGTGCTCATGAGAGCGAGCCTAGTGAACGCGGCTAAACTTGCGATCGTGACTGACGCGCCCATCGGAGTTTTTGACTCGGGCGTTGGCGGACTCACGGTGGCGAGGGCGATTATCGACCAGCTGCCGCGCGAGTCGATCACCTACGTCGGCGACACCGCCCACTCGCCCTACGGCCCGAAGCCCATCGCCGAGGTGCGGCGCTACGCGCTCGACGTCATGGACGACCTCGTCGCCGAGGGGGTCAAACTGCTCGTGATCGCGTGCAACACGGCGAGCTCGGCGATGCTGCGGGATGCCAGGGAGCGCTTCACCGACGGGTACGGCATCCCCGTGGTCGAGGTCATCCAGCCCGCCGTGCGCGCCGCCGTGCGCCAGACCCGCAATCACCGGATCGGCGTGATCGGCACCGCAGGCACGGTCAAGTCGCGGGCGTACGAAGACGCGTTCGCCGCGGCATCCAGCCTCGAGATCTTCACGCAGGCCTGCCCGCGGTTCGTCGAGTTCGTCGAGAACGGCATCACCAGCGGACCGGAGCTGTTCGCCGTCGCCGAGGAGTACCTCGCGCCGCTCAAGGCCGCCGACATCGACACCCTCGTGCTCGGCTGCACGCACTACCCCTTGCTCGCCGGAGCCATCCAGTACGTCATGGGGGAGCAGGTGACGCTCGTCTCGAGCGCCGAGGAGACCGCGTACGACGTCTACCGGATGCTTGTAAAACACGGTCTCGAACGCACATCCCCAGAGAAGCCCGTCTACACCTTCGAGGCGACGGGCAACTCGCAGGCCGACTTCCTGCGGCTCGCCTCCCGCTTCCTGGGACCAGAGGTCACCACGGTCGACCTCGTGGAGACCGGGGCCATCCACCTGCCACCATCGCTCCACACGAAGGAAACCAATGACTGACACCCGCCGCGACGGCCGGACCAACGACGAGCTTCGCCCGATCACGATCGAGCGGGGTTGGAGTGCCCAGGCCGAAGGCTCGGCCCTGATCTCGTTCGGCGACACGAAGGTGCTGTGCACGGCATCCTTCACCAACGGCGTGCCGCGCTGGCTCAAGGGCAAGGGGACCGGCTGGGTCACCGCCGAGTACTCGATGCTGCCGCGCTCGACCAACGACCGCATGGATCGCGAGTCGGTCAAAGGACGCATCGGCGGTCGCACCCACGAGATCTCCCGGCTCATCGGGCGCTCGCTGCGGGCTGTCGTCGACATGAAAGCGCTCGGCGAGAACACCATCGTGATCGACTGCGATGTGCTGCAGGCCGACGGCGGCACGCGCACGGCGGCAATCACGGGTGCTTACATCGCCCTCGCCGACTCGCTCGAGTGGGGTCGTGACAAGGGCTTCATCGGCAAGAACTCCAAGCCCCTCGTCGACAGCGTCGCCGCGGTCTCGGTCGGCATCATCGACGGCGTCCCGATGCTCGACCTCGCCTACACGGAGGACGTGCGCGCCGAGACCGACATGAACGTCGTCGTCACGGGTCGCGGGCTGTTCGTCGAGGTGCAGGGCACCGCCGAGGGCGCGCCCTTCGACCGCAACGAGCTCACCGCCCTGCTCGACCTGGCCGTCGGGGGAGCAGCGGACCTGACAGCGCTGCAGGTGGCCTCGCTCGCCTCCTGATCCCATCGCGCACAGCCGCGGCGCAAGACGTCTCGCGCCGCGGACTGCGTGAGCGGCTACTCCGCAGCGAACGCCGCCGCGACGTCGACGCTCCAGGTCACCCCGAAACGATCGGTGAGCATCCCGAAGCCCGGGCTCCACGCCGACGCGGCCAGCGGCTCCACGGTCGTCGCGCCGACGGAGAGCTTCTCCCAGTAGTCCTGCACCTCGTCCAGGGTCTCGCCGCGCACAGAGACGAAGAACGGCTGGTCGGTGATGGTGGTGCCGTTCTCGCGACGCGTCGAACCGGCAGCGTCGGCGGATGCGCCGGACAGCCCGGGGATGTCGTAGGCCATGATGCGGAACCCGTTGTCGGTCTCGACCTGGCCGAAGACGACCTTGTCGGCGCCGGGCACGCCCTCCGGCATCCCGAAGTCGCCGTAGGTCGCGATGGTGACCGTCCCGCGGAAGACCGAGGCGTAGAAGTCGAGTGCCGCCCTGGCGTCACCGCGGAAGTTGAGGTGGGTGGTGGTTGTGATGGTCATTGCAGCTCCTGATGCGAACGTGGTCGGGGCTTCTCCCAGACACACCCCACGATCGCAGGCGTCTAGGACAGTTCTGGTCCTCGACTGCGAATACCATCGACACATGACGACGACCTCGAGGCTGCTCAGTCTGCTCTCGCTGCTGCAGACGAGGAGGGACTGGCCCGGTGCCCTGCTCGCCGAGCGCCTGGAGATCAGCCACCGCACGGTGCGTCGCGACGTCGACAGGCTGCGGGGGATGGGGTACCGGATACGGGCGACGATGGGTCCGGATGGAGGCTACCGTCTGGATGCCGGCGCGGAGCTGCCCCCGCTGCTCTTCGATGACGACCAGGTCGTTGCGCTCGCCGTCGCGCTGCAGGCGGCCTCGGTCTCCGGCGCCGGGATCGAGGAAGCGGCGCTCCGCGCCCTGACGACGGTGCGCCAGGTGATGCCGTCCCGGCTGCGCCACCGCCTCGACGCCGTGGAGTTCACCGCCATCGCCGCCCGCCCGGGGGATGCAGCCCCCGACCTGGTCACTCCCGGCGTACTGGTCGAGCTCTCGGTGGCGGTTCGAGCCTGCCAAATGCTGCGCTTCGACTATGCGTCCGGCCCGCAGGCCGTCGATCGCCCACTGCCGCGCCGCGTCGAACCGCACCACCTCGTCGCGTCCGGCGGGCGTTGGTATCTCGTCGCCTGGGACCTCGAGCGCGACGACTGGCGCCTCTTCCGGGTGTCCCGCATGGTGCCGCGCCATCCGACGGGCCCGAGGTTCCAACGGCGGGAGATCCCCGGTGGGGATGTCGCCGCCTTCGTGGCGGCCCGGTTCAAGGGATCCGTCGATCACGACAGGTGGCCCTGCACCGGGAAGGTCCTCCTGCACAGACCAGCCTCCTTCGTGCTGCAGTTCGCCGGTGACGGTGTTGTGGAGGAACTCGGCGCCGACCTGTGCAGCCTCGAGGTCGGCTCCTGGTCATGGATGGCGCTCGCCGCTTCGCTCAATCGCTTCGACACGACGATCGAGGTCGTCGGGCCTCCAGCGCTCGCCGAGGCCTTCGGCCGGCTCGCGATGCGCAACGCCGCCACCGCCGCCGCTCATGCGCACGGCACACAACTCGGTACGCTCGAGGCATGAAGCTCGTGCTCGCAACCCACAATGCCCACAAGGTCGAGGAGCTGCGCCGCATCCTCGGTGACCGGCTCGAGGGCATCGAGCTCGTCGGATACGGCGGACCGGAGGCGATCGAGGACGGCGAGACCTTCGAGGCCAACGCGCTCATCAAGGCTCGAGCCGCCGCGGTCCACACCGGGCTGCCGGCGATCGCCGACGACTCGGGAATCAGTGTGGCGGCCCTCGGCGGCGCCCCCGGCATCCACTCGGCGCGGTATGCGGGAAACCGGGATGACGCGGAGAACCTCGACTTGCTGCTCGCCAATCTCGGCGACAGCGCCGATCGCACGGCTGCGTTCATGTGCGCGGCGGCCTTCGTGGACGGCGAATTCGAGCACGTCGAGCTCGCGGCCTGGTCCGGCACCGTGCTGCTCGAGGCCGCGGGTGCTGGCGGCTTCGGCTACGACCCGGTCTTCAAGCCCGACGGGCTGTCCGTGAGCGCTGCGGAACTGCGTGCCGACGAGAAGAACGCCATCAGCCACCGGTCGCTGGCCTTCGGACGGCTCATGCCCGTCGTGCGGGCCCGCCTCGTTCCATAGCGAGCGTCAGCTGCCGGGGAGCGCCCCGACAACGAACCGCGCCGAAGAGCCGGTGCACGTCTCGGTGAGCTCGGACTCGAGTGTCTCCTTCTGCGTGTAGATGACCACATCGTGATCCGGGCTGCGCAGCACACGACACAGGCCGTTGCGGGCGGCGCTGTCGTGGGTGCCCAGCTGCCGAAACGCCGAGTACTCCTCGAATGAGAATCGCCGCAGGGTCTCGTCACCGCCGATGTGGCCGCCCGCGGCATCCAGCGTCCAGTAGTTGATCATCGCCTCGTCCGGCGATTCGGAATCCCAGACGATCGAGACCTCGTCCCGGGCCGAGAGCGCCGAGATCACGGCGACCGCCTCATCACCCGTCTGCCAGACGTTCCCACCGAGGATCAGTTGCGCCGGTGTCAGGCGGCCGGTGTCGGTTGGAATCACCAGGCCGGTGGCGACCGCGGCAATCCCGGCGGCCGCTCCCGCCACAGCGAACCATCGACGACGGTCGTGCTGCACGCTCGCGGCGGCACCCGCGGTGATCGAGCCAGCGACGACGAGCAGCAGCACGGTCGTCAGCCAGAGGAACTTGGCGACGTAGTAGCCGTCCCAGGGGTTGAACAGTTCGGCGGAGAGGGAGAGCAGGATGGCGGCTCCCGCGTACCCGGCACCAGCCAGCCCGATCACCCCGGCGAACACGACGGCCCCGATCCGCCGTCTCGCGAGTGCGGCGAGCACGACCGCGATGGTCGCGAGGGCGAGCGCGAGATACAGCGTCGACGCATAGCCCGTACCGGGGGCGACGAGCGCACTCTGCTGCACCCCGAAGGCGGGAATCGTCAGCGTCGTCGCGATAGCGATCGGAGCGAGTATCGCGAGCGCGGGGAGCGACCAGTTCCAGCCGCGAATCCTCGCGACCTCGCTGCGGTGGCGCACCAGGAGCACCGCGCCGAGCGCAACGGGGAAGAGCAGCGCCGGACTCCACGTGATCAGGAGCAGCGTCGCAATGCCCGCGAGTACGACGATCGCGACGACCGGTGCGCGCGAGGCGGAGAGGAAGACGAGCCATGCGCCGACGAGGAGCGGGAGTGCGATGTGCGTGTTGAAGTAGCCGGCACCGATGGGAAGCCCCGCAACGAGCCAGCCGAACGGCAACAGCGACCCGAGCACGCCGAAGACGACGAGCAGCCGCGGACGCCCGATCGGGATGAGCGTCGTGAACGCGACGGAGCAGACGACGCAGAGGATGGCGAGCAGCAGCGTCCAGACCGCTCCGTACGCGATCAGGTCGGTCATCAGGTCGGTGCCGTCCCTGCGCTCTCCGAGGGCGAGGGCGATGAGCGAGGAGGTGAGCGGCACGGGGTTGGCATCGGCGCCGATCGCGATCCCGTTCTCGTCGAGGAGTCGTCTGGCGAAATGGAGGTTGTTCGTCGCGTCGCCCTCCATCGCCCAGCTCACGACCGAAGCACCTGGCACGACGATCGAGAGTAGCCGGATGAGCAGCCATGCAACCACGCCGGTCGCCGCGGACGACCACACGAGCACGGTGCGGCGTGAGGGCTTCGGCCACGGCCGTTCGCGGGCCATGCGCATGCCTGCGGCGATGCCGACGACGCCGACGACGGCGAGCACGGCGACCACCGCCCAGACGGCTCCGATTCGCAGCACGTGGGTTGCGAGGAGGGCCGCGACAACGATCGCGAGGTGGGCGGTCGCGACCGTCGGAACGCCGAGCGCGAGGCCGAGTCGCGGCGCGACGACCCTGATCCACACCACGATGCTCGCGAGGCCGACGACGCACAGGATGAGGCTCACGCAAGGAGCCTAGCGGCAGGTCCGTGCGCGGCCGGAGCGCCACGGGCCTTGCCCAGCGCCGGTATCGGTCCTAGCCTCCTTCTCGTAGGCAATTCTCGAGATCGAGCCTTGGAGCGATGGTGACCGGACCCGACAGCGCTGGTCTGCCCCCATGGCGCGCGGTGGTCGGAGCCGCAGGGGCAGCGCTGTTGCTTGCCGTCGGTATCGCCGCTTCGACGACTCCCTGGGCGTCTGCCGCGGGGGCGCCGACGTCGTCAACGCCCGACTCGACCAGGTCGTACGACCAGGCGTTCTCAACCGTGGAGATGTCCCCCGAGCAGACCGCGGCGCTCGACGATCGTCATGTCGACGCGGCCGAGTACCTGGCGGGATTCGAGCGCCTCCGCAGTTGCCTCGCCGCGGCGGGGTTCGAGCTCGTCGATGTGGCGGAGTCGAACCACACAAAAAGCTATGGGGTACCGGTCGACGCCGTCGACAGCGGCGTGGAGGGTGCCTGCTACAGCATCGAGTTCGAGCAGGTGGATATGCACTGGCAGCTCGACCACGCCGACACCTCCGAGTCGACCCGGGTCATGCGGGCCTGCCTCACCGAGAACGGTCTCGAGCCCGTCGGAGACGCTGAGGCGATCGGCGAACAGCTGAAGGCCTCGGGGATCGACATGACGACCTGCGGAGCCTGAACCGGCCCGACGTCAGTCGATCCCGAGCGATGCGAGCGCCGCCGCGATCGTCTCCGCCGAGGTGTGCAGCAGGTGTTCCTCGCGCACGGAGTACGGCAGGTCGATCACGTGGGAGACGCCGCTCGCGTCGACGACACTCGGCACCGAGAGGGCGACACCGGACACGCCGCGGTAGTCGGTGAGCACGGAGCTGACCGGCAGGATGGCCCCCTCGTCGCGCAGCACGGCCTCGACGATCCGGGCACCCGAGAGCCCGATCGCATAGTTGGTGGCGCCCTTGCCCGCGATGACGCGGTAGGCGGCCGTCTTCACATCGTTGGCGATGCTGTCGAGTTCTGCGGCATCCAGCCGACGGCCGTCGCCGGACTGCCATTCGAGCAGGGGCACCGGACCGATGCGGGCCTGCGACCAGAGCGGGAACTCGGAATCGCCGTGCTCCCCGACGATCATGGCGTGCACGCTCGAGGTCGAGACGCCCGCACGTTCGGCGAGCAGCCAGCGCAACCGTGACGAGTCGAGCACGGTGCCGGAGGCGAAGACGCGGGATGCCGGCAGCCCGCTGAAGCGCTGGGCCGCAACCGCGAGCACGTCGCAGGGGTTCGTGACGAGCACGAAGACGGCGTTGGGGGCGCGCTCGACGAGACCGGGCATGAGGTCGCGCAGGATGCCGACGTTCGTGGCCGCGAGGTCGAGCCTGGACTGGCCCGGATGCTGCTTCGCCCCAGCGGTGATGACGACGACGTTCGCGCCCGCGACGACGTCGAGGTCGCTGCCCCCGGTGACGCGGGACGAGCCCGTGAACTGCGTGCCGTGGGCGAGGTCGAGCACCTCGGCCTCCACCTTCTCCGTCTGAACGTCGTACAGGGCGACCTCGCGCGCGGAGCGACGAATGAGGGCGGCGTAGGCGAGGGAGCTGCCGACGGCACCGGCACCGACGATGGCGAGTTTGGAGTTCTCGATGACGCTCATGACCCAAGCGTGGCCTATCCGAGTGGTTCGCGACAGGGACGAAGGTCACCGATCCACCAGTCGATAACGGCAATCATTCCTCACTGCGCGGTTTCGTGGAGTCCGCTCGTCCGCCCGCATACGCTGGAGGCATGAGCCGCGAACACGCCCACGACCACGCCGTCGGCGTGACGAATCGGGTGCGCCTGCTCATCGCGATCGCGATCATCGCGGTGTTCCTCGTCGTCGAGGTGGTCGGCGCCATCCTCAGCGGTTCGCTGGCGCTCCTCGCCGACGCCGGGCACATGCTCTCCGACCTGCTCGGGCTGCTCATCGCGTTGTTCGCGCTCATGATCGCCGCCCGCCCGGCGACGGACCGGCAGACCTTCGGCTACCAGCGGGCGGAGGTGTTCGGGGCGCTCATCAACGGCCTGCTGCTCGCCGGAATCGCCGTGTTCGTCGGCGTCGAGGCCGTCAGCCGACTCGTCGATCCGAGCGGTGTGGAGGTCTCGAGCCTGCCGATGCTCGTCGTCGCGATCGCCGGGCTCGCGGCCAATATCGCCGCGCTGCTCGTGCTGCGCGGGGCGTCCAAGGACTCCATCGGGATGCGGGGTGCCTACCTCGAGGTGCTCGGCGACCTCTTCGGTTCGATCGCGGCGATCCTCGCGGCCATCGTCATCCTCACGACGGGGTTCCTGCAGGCGGATGCCGTCGCCTCGCTCGTGATCGTTATGCTCATCGTGCCCCGCGCGCTCATGCTGTTGCGCGACGTCGTGCGCATCCTGAGCCAGTCCGTGCCGGTGAACACCGATGTGCGGGAGATCCGCGAGCACATCCTGGGCACCGATGGCGTGCTCGATGTGCACGACGTGCACGTCTGGGCGATCACCTCCGGGGCACCCGTCTTCTCGGCGCACGTCGTCGTCGACTCTGCGCTGTTCGCGAGTGGCGGCACCGGTGCGCTGCTCGATCGGCTGAGTGGATGCCTCGCCGGACACTTCGACGTCGAGCACTCCACCTTCCAGCTCGAGCCGGCCGAGCACGCGGCCCACGAGGACCAGTTCCACCGCTGAAACGTCGACGGGTCCGGGCTAGTATTTCGGTATGCCGAAATCGTTGACGCTGGAGAGCAGAAACGCTGCTCGTCGGAGGGTCCCGACCCTGTTCCTGCTCGGGCCGGCGTTCGTCGCGGCGATCGCCTACGTCGACCCGGGCAATGTCGCAGCGAATCTCACCGCGGGTGCACGCTACGGCTACCTGCTGCTCTGGGTCCTCATCGTCGCGAACCTCATCGCGGTCATCGTGCAGTACCAATCGGCGAAGGTCGGGCTCGTCACGGGGTCGAGCCTTCCTGAGCTGCTCGGACAGCGGCTGAGAACCGGCCCGCGACGGGTCTACTGGGTGCAGGCGGAGCTCGTCGCCGCGGCGACCGACATCGCCGAGGTGCTCGGTGGTGCGATCGCGCTGCACCTGCTGTTCGACGTGCCACTGCTGCTCGGTGGCGTCATCATCGGCGTCGCGTCGATGGTGCTGCTCACCATCCAGTCGCGCCGCAGCCAACGGGCCTTCGAGATCGTCATCGTGACCCTGCTCGCGGTGATCGTGGTCGGCTTCATGGCGGGGCTGTTCGTGAGCGACCTCGATCCAGCGCAGCTCGCCGCTGGGGTGATCCCGAGGTTCGAGGGCACCGATTCGGTGCTGCTCGCGACGAGCATGCTCGGGGCCACTGTCATGCCGCACGTGATCTACCTGCACTCGACGCTCGCGCGCGACCGGCACGGGGTCACCACCGATCCGGTCCGCATCCGCTCGCTGCTGCGTGCCACGCGGTGGGATGTCGGGGCGGCCCTGCTCGTCGCCGGCGCCGTCAACATCTCGATGCTGCTGCTCGCGGCGGCGAGCCTGCGGGGCGTCGAGGGCACCGACTCGATCGAGGGTGCGCACGCGGCCATCGTCGGGGCGCTCGGTCCGTCGATCGGGGTGATCTTCGCGGTCGGCCTGCTCGCCTCCGGACTCGCGTCGACGAGCGTCGGCACCTACGCGGGCTCGGCGATCATGGGCGGGCTACTGAAGGTCCGTGTTCCGCTGCTCCTGCGCAGGGCGATCACACTCATCCCGGCGCTCGTGGTGCTCGGCATCGGCTTCGATCCGACGAGGGCGCTCGTGCTGAGCCAGGTGGTGTTGAGTTTCGGCATCCCGTTCGCCCTCATTCCGCTCGTGAAATACGCGAGCTCGAAGGCCGACATGGGGGAGTTCGCGAACGCCGCGTGGCTCCGGATCGCGAGTTGGATCGCCACGGTCGCGATCGTCGCGATCAATGTGCTGCTCATCGTGCTGGTGGTGGTCGGCGGATGACGGCCTCGTATCCGATGGCCGTCGAGGACTACGTGAAGGTCATCTACGCACACACCGAGTGGCAGCCGGAGCCGATCACGACCTCGGTGCT
>Ga0247804_10001639_pt1 | contig 10364 bp, 6 predicted proteins | sample UWRJL029104C1_FD_181142 | JGI IMG/M metagenome (GOLD analysis project Ga0247804, IMG submission 181142) | Plant litter microbial communities from Arlington Agricultural Research Station in Wisconsin, United States - UWRJ-L029-104C-1 | ecosystem: Environmental > Terrestrial > Plant litter >...
CTCAACCAGTGGTACGTCGCTGCCCTGGGTTGGGAGTTGAAGGACAAACCTGTGGGCCGAACATTACTCAACAAGCCAGTGGTGCTGTTTCGCAAGGCCAACGGCGAGGTCGCGGCATTGGAGGACCGCTGTTGCCACAGGGCACTCCCCCTGTCGAACGGCACGCTCGAAGCAATGGGCATTCGTTGCGGTTATCACGGTCTGCTGTTCGATGACCATGGAAAATGCATCGAGATCCCGGGCCAGGACAAGATCCCGAGCAAAGCCAAAGTGCCGGCGTATCACGTGCGTGAGCAGGACCAGATCGTCTGGATCTGGTTTGGCAGCGAGGCACAACCTGAGCCTATGTGTGAGCCACCGGCCTACGCCGTGCACAGCAGTGGCAAATACCTGTTCGACGGCAACGTGTACCACTACAACGCGCCCTATCAGTTGATCCACGACAACCTCATGGACTTGAGCCATTTGGGGTATGTCCACCTGCGCACCATCGGCGGTAACGCCAGCATCCACATGAATGCGCGGATGAGTGTGGAAAGCGAAGACAACGTCGTACGGGTGGTGCGCCATATGCCGGACTCTGTTCCACCGCCCACTTACACCGCCGCCTACCCCTTCAAAGGCAACGTGGACCGTTGGCAGGAAATCGAATTTCACGTCAGTCATCTGCGGATCTGGACCGGCGCGGTGGATGCCGGCACCGACTCGCTGGACGACCCCGATCGCGGTGGCTTCCACATGCGCGGGTTCCACGGCGTAACGCCGGAAACCGACACCACCAGTCACTACTTCTGGACCATTGCCACCAACCCGGCGAGTGATCCAGAAACCATCAAGGCCAAGGTCGTCGAGCAAACTATCCTGACCTTCGATGAAGACAAGGAAGTGATTGAAGCCCAGTATCAGAACATGTGCCGGTTCGGTGCGCGTCCGATGATCGACATCCACGTTGATGTCGGCGCCAATCGCGCCCGCCGAATCATCGAGCAACTTCGCCAATCCAATCGTTGAATCCAGTTAAATAAACGCCAACCTTGCTCGCGCCCCACGCACCGCAGCCATGTGCTGCTCGGCCTGGGGCAGCAGGTAGCTGAAAAAGAACCCGGCGGTTTCCAGTTTGACGGCGCGCAGCGGATCGTCTTCAGGCAATTGCCGCGAGACCCGAGCCGCCCGTGCCCAGGCCAGCGCTAGCAAGGTCAGGCCGCATAGCTGAAGAAAACTCCCTGCAGCTCGATAGGGGTACTCGACATCTTCGAGTGATCGCTCACGCACCTCGCCAACCAGCACGTGAAGCGCACTACACAGGTTCACCAGTTGTGCAGCAAAGTCGGCGCACTGTGGCATTTCGGCGCCCAGCCTGGACTCCTCGCGCAATTGCGCCAACAACAGGTCGAAAGCCTGGCCCTGGTCGCCCAGTACTTTGCGTAGCAGCAGGTCGTTGGCCTGAATCTCGTTGCTACCTTCGTAGATCATGGCGATACGGCTGTCGCGCAGGGTTTGCTCGATGGCAAATTCGGTGACGTAACCGTAACCGCCAAACACCTGCAAGGCGTTGCTGGCCTGGCGAAAACCCTGTTCGGTGAAAAACGCCTTAATGATCGGCGTTAGCAGTTGCGCCAGTTGCCCGGCTTGTTGCCGAGCCAGCAGCTGCGGGTCATGTTCGGCCTGGTCCAACAGGTGTGCGACCCAATAGCCAATAGCGCGCATGCCTTCGCTGGTGGCGCGTAACTCGAGCAGGACGCGGCGCATTGCCGGATGGTAGTGGATCGGGTCGGCTGCCTGCGCCACGACCCCGGCCGGTCTTGACGGTGCACGCATCTGCTGGCGTTGACTGGCGTAGCTACGGCAGTTCTGCCAGGCCGCTTCACAGTGCCCCAGGCCTTGCAGGCCTACGTGAAGACGTGCTGAGTTCATCATCACGAACATCGCCTTCAAGCCACGATTGACCTCGCCAATCAACCAGCCCTGGGCCGCCTCGAACACCAGGGAACAGGTGGCACTGCCCCTGATCCCCATCTTGTGCTCGATACCGTCGCAGGCCACGCCGTTGGCCTGCCCTTGATTCAATAACTTCGGCACCAGGAACAGCGAAATCCCTTGGCTGCCGGTTGGCGCTCCCGGCACGCGAGCCAGCACCAGATGCAGGATGTTGTTGGTGAGGTCGTGCTCGCCGCCCGAGATAAACAGCTTGCTGCCACTGAGCCGATAACTGCCGTCGTCCTGAGGTTCGGCGCGACAGCGTAGCAGGCCGACATCACTGCCAGCCTGGGGCTCAGTCAGGCACATGGTGGCCAAGGTTTCGCCACTGATTATCCCGGGAAGATAGCGCTCCTGCAGCCAAGCGGCTGCGTGGGTCTTCAAACACAGGTAGGCGCCGTGGGCGATGCCGGTGTACATGGCCCACGCGTGGTTACTGGCGTAAAGCATCTCTTGCAGCGCCGCGTCGAGCACTTGCGGCAAGCCTTGTCCGCCCAGGGCCTCGGCACAGGCCAGGGCCGGCCAACCGCCTTCGACATAGGCCCGATACGCGTCGGCAAAGCCATCCGCAGTGGTGACCCGCCCCTCAGCCAAACGGCAACCCTGACGATCGCCAATGCTGTTTAACGGCGCCAGGATGCCACTGCTGAAACGCCCAGCTTGCTCCAGTACCTGCACGGCCAGCGGCAAATCCAGCGCCTCGAATACCGAACTCCGACGCCACGCTTCGGGTGCCTGCAGCCAGTGTTCAAGAACAAATTGCATATCGCGCAAGGGCGCCTGATAGCTCCACATGTGAAACCTCATAGGGTAGTGAACAGGTGACATCCGTCGCTACGAGCGGGCTACTGATGCCTCAGGCGCGCCAGGTCGGGTTCTCGATCAGCAGGGCCATGCCCTGCCCGCCGCCGACACAGGCCGCGGCAATCCCATAGCGCAGGTTGTGTTCGCGCAGTTGCCGGGACAGGGTCAATACCAGGCGCAGGCCACTGGCAGCCAACGGGTGACCGAGGGCCAGCGAGCCCCCCTGGACGTTGAGACGGCAGCGGTCCAGCTGCAACTCCTGAGCCACGGCGAGGACCTGGGCGGCTTGGGCTTCGTTGATTTCAAACCTGTCGATCTGATCCAGGCTCAAGCCGCTGCGCTGCACCAACAGACGAATCGCCGGTGCAGGTCCGATCCCCATGAACTCCGGTGCCACTCCCACCACCGCGCTGGCCCGCAGCAAGGCTAACGGTGTGCCGCGGCTAGCCGAAGCAGGTCCGACTAGCGCCGCTGCCGCACCATCGGCTACCGCACAGCTGTTTCCGGCGGTTTGTACGCCGCCCTCGTGCACGGCGCGCAGCCGGGCCAGGGCGGCGAGATTTGCGGGTCGTGGGTGGCTGTCTTTACTCACTGAGTCGACGCCCCGAGGCAAGCGAATACTGCGAGATTGATAGCCTTCAAGTTCGAAGATCTGTGGAGCCACAGCAACAATCTCCGGCGCCAGCCACCCTGTCTGCTGCGCTGCAAACGCCTGCTGATGACTGGCACAGGCATAGACGTCCACGGCTTCGCGACTCAGCCCATAGCGCCGTGCCAGCTTGTCGGCAGTGGCGATCATGTCCACCCCGGGCGCTGGGTCGTACAACGCTTCCCAGAGAAAGTCCTTGAACTGTACCTCGGCGCCAAGGCGGAAACCGCCACGATGGGTATAGGCGGCAATCGGATTGCGTGACATCGACTCGGTGGCCACGCACAGCGCCAGTTGCACACCGTCATCCAGTTGCCTGGCGGCCTGGCGCAGCAATTCGAATCCGGTGGCACAGATGCGCTGTACGCCCAGTGCCGGAACCGATTGCGCCACGCCGCTATACAGACCGATATGCCGTGGCAGCAGGTAGGCATCGAAACTGGCCTGGGCCATGGAGCCCGCCAGCACGCTGTCTACCGCCAGTGGATCGACGCCCGCACGAGCCAGTACTTCGCGCCCGACCTTGATGCCCAGGTCGATCGGCGAAACTTCGGCCAGTGCACCACCGAGGTCCACCCACGGCGTGCGCACTGCATCGAAAATCGCCGCATCGGCAAAGGCCGAGTACTGCCCGCCGGTGTTCAGCACTTCGCTCACGATTTCGCCCCGGCCCGCAGGATGGTCGGATCGAGCCCGCGATACAGGGCCTCGACCTGCTCCGCGCGCCACTGCAACACCGCACGCTGATTGATCGAGCCCTTGTCGGTGATTTCCCCACGATCAATGGAGGCCGGCTCGTCGAGCAAGGCAATCCATTCCAGGCGACTGGCATTGCCGCCGGCTTCGCGATTGAGCCGCTGCAACCAATCGGCGAACCACTCGCGTACCGGCGCGCTTGCCAACACCTGGGCGTCGCTGGCACTGGCCGCCAGCCCCGCCAGGCGTCGGCATTCGTACAATCTCGGGAACACCAGCGCGCCGAGGCATTGACGATCCGGCGCGGTCACTACCAGGTCCTGGACATAGGGCGAACCCTCCAGTACTGCACGATTGCGCAGCGGGCCGACACTGACGAACACCCCTGAAGACAGCTTGAAGTCCTCGGCGATGCGCCCATCGAACATCAGCCCCAGTTGCGGGTCATGCGCGTTGGCCAGCTTGAGCGCATCCCCGGAGCAGTAAAAGCCTTGTTCGTCGAACACCTCGGCGGTCTGCTGCGGTGACCGCCAGTAACCGGGCATGATGTGCGGCCCACGGAAGCGCCCTTCCAGCTTGCCGTCCTTGGGTACCAGCCGAACCTCGCAACCCGGCGCCGGCAAGCCGATATAACCGGCCATGGACAATGGCCCGGTGGTAAAGGTGCAGGAAGGCGCGGCCTCGGTCATGCCGAGCCCGGCCATCATCCGGATGCGTTCGCCACAGTGTTGTTCGGCGACCCGGTCCAGGCGGTCCCAGACGCTTTGCGACAGCCCGGCAGCGGCGAAGAAAAATAGGCTGACGCGCTTGAAAAAACACTCCCGGAGCTCCGCGTCCTGTTCCAGGGCCGAGACCAGTTCTTCCCAACCCTTGGGCACGGTCAGGTAGGCAGTGGGAGATACCTCCTTGAGGTTGCGCAGGGTCTGGGCAAAGCCCTGAGCAGTAGGTTTGCCGTCGTCCAGGTAAAAACTGCCGCCGTTGTAGAGCACGATGCCCAGGTTATGGCTGCCGCCGAACGTGTGGTTCCACGGCAGCCAATCCACTAGCACCGGAGGCTCTTGACCGAACACTGGAAAAGTCTGCAACAACATCTGTTGATTGGCGCAGAGCATGCGCTGGGTGGTGATTACGGCCTTGGGCAGCCTGGTCGAGCCGGAAGTGAACAGAAACTTGGCGATGCTGTCCGGGCCGGTGGCGGCAAAAGCGGCTTCAGCCTCGGCGCCGCCCGGTTGCTCAAGCAGGCTGGAAAAGCTCACCTGGCGGCGGCCCGCGACCTGGCCACGGACGCTGATCAGTGGCGTATCGGCCGGCAGCACAGCCTCGATGGCGCGCTGGTACGCCGGGGCATCACTGACGAACACCAGGCCTGGTTGCAGCAGGTCGCACACATGGCGCAGCTTGGAGAAGTCCTGGGACAGCAGCGAATAGGCTGGCGATACCGGGCAGTAGGGAATGCCCGCATACATGGCACCGAAGGCGACTTGCAAATGCTCGATGTCATTACCCGAAAGCAGCACCAGGGGTTTGTCAGCCGAAAGGCCATAGCCCAGCAGGCATTGGGCGATAGCCCGGACACTGGCGAGCATTTGCGCGTAACTCACCCGACGCCATTCACCGTCGTCCTGGCGGGCGGCGATAAAGGTCTGCTCGGGACGCACCTGGGCCCAATGCACCAGACGGTCGAGCAACCGCCTGGGCATCTCGGCCAACGGTTCGAGGGAGCGCATGTGCAATACGCCCTGCTGCTCGGTAACCTCGACCGCCGCGCAACCGATGGACACGTGGCGATAGCGCGGTGCGCTGGCTTGGGCATGGGGTTGCAAACTGAATTCGGAACTCACCTGTTTCTTCTCCGTCGAGGCACGCTAAACCCAAGCCACACACAGGCGACTCAGCGATAGCGTGGCAGCCGTTGGCTGCAGCCTTGTTATTGTTATTTCGGCCTTGCACACGGGCATTTGACTTGCGGGGGAAGCCAATGCCCGCCTGTTCAGATCGGGTAGTGCCGCGGTCCATTCTGCAAGGTGACCCAACGCAACTGGGTGAAGTGCTCGATGGATGCCTTGCCACCGAAACTTCCGTAGCCGCTGGACTTGACCCCGCCAAAGGGCATCTGCGCCTCGTCGTGCACGGTCGGGCCGTTGATATGACAGATGCCCGACTCGACCCGTTGGGCCAAGGCCAGGGCACGCCCGCTATCGCGGCTGAAAATCGCCGCCGACAAACCAAACTCGGAGTCGTTGGCCAAGTGCAGAAGTGCTTCATCCCCCTCACCGCGCAGCAACACGGCCACCGGCCCGAACGACTCCTCGCGGTACAGGCGCATGCTTGCGTTGACGCCGTCGAGCAGGGTCGGCTGCAAGATGCTGCCGTCCAGTTGCCCGCCGACCACCAGCCGCGCGCCCTTGGCCAGGGCATCGTCGATCAAGCCCTTGATGCGCGTTCCGGCGCTTGCGTCCACCAGCGAACCGAGCACCGACTCCGCAGCCGCAGGGTCTCCCGCGCGCAGGGTGGCGACCTTGGCCGCCAACTTGTCGACAAAGGCATCGGCAACCTTGGCATCGACGATCAGACGCTCGGTGGACATGCAGATCTGCCCCTGGTTGAAATAAGCGCCAAAGGCGGCCGCCTCTACCGCGGCGTCCAGGTCGGCATCGTCGAGCACCAGCAACGGTGCCTTTCCGCCCAGTTCCAGCAACGCCGGCTTGAGGTGGCGCGCGGCGAGTTCACCGACGATACGTCCGACATGGGTCGATCCGGTGAAATTGACCCGGCGTACCGCCGGGTTGGCGATCAGCCGCTCGACAATCGCCGCGGCATCCTCAGGTGCGTTGCTGATCACATTGACCACGCCATCGCCCAGGCCGGCGTCTTGCAATACCTGACCGATCAGGCGATGCACCGCAGGACTGAGCTCGGAGGCCTTGAGCACCACGGTGTTGCCGCACGCCAATGGCATGGCGATCGCGCGGGTGGCGAGAATCACCGGGGCGTTCCAGGGAGCGATACCCAAGACGACGCCGCAGGGTTGGCGCAGGGCCATGGCGAAACTGCCAGGCACATCCGAGGGGATGACTTCGCCATTGATCTGCGTGGTCATCGACGCCGCTTCACGCAGCATGTTGGCCGCCAGCCGCACGTTGAACGCGTACCAGTTGGCCATGGCGCCGGTTTCGCCGGCCGCCTCGATGAACTCGGCACTGCGTGCCTGCAATTGCTCGGCCGCCTTGAGCAAACGGCTCCGGCGTTCATTGGGGGCCAGGGCAGCCCAGGCGGGAAACGCCTTCTGCGCAGCGGCCACCGCGGCGTCGGCATCTTCCAGGGTAGCGGCGGCGACCCGCGACACCAACTCGCCAGTCACCGGGTTACGGCGTTCGAAGGTTCGACCGTCGCGGGCGGGGCACGACTGGCCGCCAATCAGCAGGGGCACGTCCAGCATGGTGATTCCTCTTTATAGTCTTTGTCGGGAATACATAGGAACGAGGTAACCGCAGCTCCCGGCGCATCCGCCTGTAGCAGGATGCGCCCGGCTGCCTGGCGCGGCACCTCAGCGTTTGTACGCTTGCAGGCCCGGCTTGATGCTCTTGTCGTCGAGGAATTGTTTCATGCCCTGCTCACGGCCGCCTTCGGTGTCCAGCAGGCGTGACTGATCGAGCTTGGCGTACAGGTAATCCTCGTTCTGCTCCCACGTCAGTTCGCGGCAACGTTTGAAACCATGCTTGGCCGCACGCAGCACCACCGGGTTTTTCTCCAGCAGGTTACGCGCCAGCGCCACAGTGACTTCCCGCAGTTGTGCCAGGGGTACGCTTTCATTGACCAGGCCCATCTCGGCGGCCTTCTGCCCGCCAAAGGTCTTGCCGGTCATGATGTAGTACAGCGACTGGCGATGGCCCACGGTGTCGGCCATGGCCTTGCTGACCAGGTTGCCCGGCGGGATACCCCAGTTGATCTCCGAAAGGCCGAAGGTCGCTTCGTCGGCACAGATCGCCAGGTCGCAGGCCACCAAGGGGCTGAAGCCGCCGCCGAAGCACCAGCCGTTGACCATGGCAATGGTCGGCTTGGCGTACATGCGCAACAGCTTCCATTGCCATTGCGAGGCTTCGCGGCGGATTTTTTCCTGGAGGATCTCCGGGCCAGCGTCCACTTCGCGAAAGTATTCCTTGAGATCCATCCCCGCAGTCCAGGCTTCGCCCGCACCGGTCAGTACCAGCACACCGGCGTCCGGATCCTGCTCCAGGGTCTCCAGAACATCGATCATCTCGCGGTTCAGGGTCGGGCTCATGGCGTTGCGTTTTTCCGGGCGGTTGAGGATGACCCACGCGATGCCTTCCTCGATTTCCACTTTGACCGTTGTCCAGCGACCTTCGTAATTGCTCATGACGATGCTCTCTTGTTCTTGGTTTGAAGATGACTGGAAATTAAATCAGCCAATTAGTTATGTCAATTAACTATTAATAGAATTAACCAATTTCCTCGCACTGGAAGCTTCCATCCCCCAAACGCCAGGCAACATTGGTCATAGCAATCACCGGTCAACGCCGGCAAAATAGATAGTCTTGTTAACCTCCAACCTTCAGGACTCACCTGCAATGGCCAAGCCCTCCCCCCTCGCCGAGTCGATCGAGGCAGCGTCGACCAACGTCGAGATGCAGGCACCACTCGATTCGGCGTTGAACGACCTGATCGGCTACGCCATGCGCCGCGCACAACTCAAACTGTTCCAGAACCTGATTGGCCGCCTCTCGGCCCACGATCTGCGACCCGCCCAGTTCTCGGCCCTGGCGATCATCAATCAGAACCCCGGCCTGATGCAGGCCGACCTGGCCCGGGCACTGACTATCGAGCCGCCCCAGGTGGTACCTCTGCTCAATAAACTGGAAAGCCGTGCGCTGGCGGTTCGCGTGCGTTGCAAGCCGGACAAGCGTTCCTATGGGATCTTCCTGAGCAAGACCGGCGAGACCCTGCTCAAGGAACTCAACCAGATCGCCGCGCAAAGCGACCTGGATGCCACCGCGGCACTGGACGATCAGGAACGCGAAGAGCTGCTGCGACTGCTGAAGAAGATTTATCAGGAGTGACGCACGCCCCCAACGGGCGTGTCGGTGAGAAGCCTGCAGTCCCCGGGGTTACCAGATCGGCAAGGTGTAGGTCACCAGGAAGCGGGTCTGGTTTTCATCGCGAAATGCTGCGCCGGCCGGGAAATCGTTGCGATAAATCGCCTTGCGCGCCACCAGTCCAACGTTTTTCAGCGGCCCGCTCTGCACCACATAGCCCAGCTCCATCTGGAACTCGCGCTCCTTGCGATCTTCGGCGTTGAAGGCTGCCAGCTCGATATTGTCACCGCGCAAATAACGCAACCGCCCCCTTAGCCCGGGCACTCCGGACGCTGCGAAATCATAGTCATAGATGGCCTGCCACGTGCGCTCCCTGGCGTTGAGAAAGTCCGAAGCCATGGTCAGCTCACTCATCCCCATCAACTCTGTCCCGGAGATGTAGGGCGTCGCCGAGTCGCCACTGGAATGCATGTAGCCGAGGCCCAGGCGATGCCCGCCATAGCGGTAGCTGAACAGCCCCGAGACGTTGCGGTTGTCCACTTCACCGGCCTTGGCACTGCCATCCTCGCGACTGAAAAAACTGCGCAGGTCGCTGGTCAATGTCCCGCCGCCCAGCGGCAGGTCATGCAGCAAGGCAAAGGTATCCTGTTGGTACAGGTCGGCCACCTCGGCGTGGTAGGCACGCAGGCTCAGCGTCTTGCTGACCTGATAATCGCCCCCCACATAGGCCATGTGCGAGGTCGTGGCAGTCGCGTTGAAGCGCCGGTTGGGCGACGCGATGGTCATCGCCTCATAGTTGGTGGAATTGCGCTTGTCGATGCGATCGATGTACCCGGTGTTCAGCGTCAGGTCATCGATGTCCCTGGAGCTCAGGATGGTGCCGCGAAAGGTTTGCGGCAGCAGTCGCGAGGGGCTGGCAAACGCAAACGGCAGGAAGATCGACACGTCCCCGGACTTCACCGTGGTCTGGGCAAAACGCAGCTTGGCGGTCGGGGCCAGGCGCGAGTACTCATCCGCCGCCCGATTGTCGCTGGCCGACACCGGCAACAACTCAGTGCCGCTGCGATCCGGCGCGGAGTCGAGCTTGACCCCCAGCAGCCCGCGGACGTCCAGTCCAAAACCCAGCGGCCCCTGGGTAAACCCCGACTCCATGTTCATGATGAAACCCTGGGCCCACTCCTGGG
>Ga0247804_10001640_pt1 | contig 10363 bp, 13 predicted proteins | sample UWRJL029104C1_FD_181142 | JGI IMG/M metagenome (GOLD analysis project Ga0247804, IMG submission 181142) | Plant litter microbial communities from Arlington Agricultural Research Station in Wisconsin, United States - UWRJ-L029-104C-1 | ecosystem: Environmental > Terrestrial > Plant litter >...
GTGAAAGTTTGGAGTATCAGTGACTGCGGCGTTTGTGTTATTGGAAGTGGGAAATGTGAGAGAGGTTGGTGTAAGAATTGGAGAGGTAGCGGAGGGAGCCATCTCAACTGGTAGGTGTCAAACTTGACGAACTTTAATGGGAATAGAAGAAGCAATTTTGGGTATAGATAAAAGTATAAGGCAGTTGATTGAAGAACACTAGTTCTCTAGAAGAGCAGTGAAGTGATTGATGAGTGAGAGAGAGAGAGGAGGCCCACGACTTATGTGAGCGGGTTTCTTCCAGTGAGAAAATAAAGCCGCACTTGCGAATGCTTATATACAATTACCATTCCGTGGTACCTTACCGGCTCGTACAAGAAGTAGTGTAGATCAAGACCTTCCATATCTGATAGATAGCGGCGATGGTTACAAAGGAACCAAAGCAAGTGGAACCTGATGAGAGGGACTGAGTGGAAGGACGTGAAGCAGGTTATACACGGAAACCGATGAAAGCCGGGCTAAAGCCGCGCCTTCCGCCCTTCGCGGCCTGCCATTTGGGTCTCTACCATCCGCCGTACCGGGAGATAGGTAGTGTTCGAGTCCCCAACTGATTCGACTTTGGTTGCTTTGATTATCTATCATAGTAACCCATAGTTTGAGGATAGAGCCGAGCTATGTGGAGGCAAGAGCTGGATAGGGTGGAGTGCGTATTGAGGTCACATAACGTGTTAGCCGTAGATCTGCCTCATCGTTAGTTGTTGACTTCCATATGCTTTTACTCGTTCTTGTTCTTTTTCCAGTTTACTCAAGCAGCTATAGTTCATAAGTCTCGTAGCTCGAAATTATATCGAGATCGATTAGTAGATATCCCGTGTACGAAGAAGTTCCTTTGAAAGAAACCTGGTTGCTGCATTCTCACCCTCCTCGTCACTTTCTTCCGTCGACTCCTCAAAACCTACTTGTTGCTCAAAATGGCGAATCTGACAGAACACGACATAAATGTACTTGCAAAGATCAAAGATCCGGAAGCAAATGTAGTTAATCGGGCCAAAATCGATGGCTCACTGGCACCCGATCCACACGTTACTGGCAATGATTATGAAGCTGCTAAGGGTATTGAACTTGATGCTATTCGAAAGGTTGCAAAGAAAGATCGCTTCGGATTTCCTCTAGAACCAGTAAGTGAGATTGACGGGCACAGCATATTCAAGTTTGGCCCACTAACTGTCTTAAATTTTGGGAGACATCCAAGCCAAGGCTCATTCATCTTGAATTCTGAAAGCTCTGAGGTCAAGGTCATTAATTGGACCTAATAGGCTTTATGCATTTCAAGTAGTTTGGATGTCTGAGTCTTATAAGTCGAATCTATGATACAGTTTGAGATAATTGTGGCGCGCTAGTACCTAATTCTTGTTTGCGATTTCCTAGAAAACACAGTGCACATATAAGATACTAATGTTCCATCACCAGTCTTCAGCCGATATAGAGGCCTTGCTAGAAAATTTGACGACGTTAATTAGCAGATATCCGAAATATGCCAGCGCGAGGAATAATCGCGTGCAGTCGATAAGAACGATTTATGGAGATGGGTTGTTAGTGAGCAATACACAGAAGTCTCTGGATCCAGAGCAGGACCGTTCAGATGAAAAACGAAAAAGGGATGCAGCCGAAGTTGCGCTCTCAGATTTGGCAACTGCAATTGATTTACTGTCAGCCGCCTCCCTAAGTAAGTTATCCACGTAACGGATTATACCATATGATCTAGGCCGCAAACCACTCTCGGTACCCATCGTCTCGCAATACTTGACAAATTCAGAAGTTAAAACAGAAACTAGAAAACCTAAGCGTTTGATCAACTATATCTGATCGTGCTTATGAGAATGGGCCGTTTTTTCTCTGACTTATCCTTTGTAATATGTCAATTGTTGTGTCACAAGCGGTGACATATAGCTACTTTTACAGCACAACAGTGCTGGCTGTCATGTACAAACACTTGCTAACATTTAGCAGATACTCCCATCTCTCCACGAAGCGCACAAACACTAGGAAATATTCACACTCAGAAGGCAACGATATACAACACGACAGCAAAGCTCCTCGCCACGTCAGGATCCGCTCTGATAATACCGATTTTGGAGAAGAATGTTGACGGACAGGAAATAGAGCTAAAGAGCATCATGCAGCTAGAGGATCAAGCCCATCGTGACTTTCAATTGGGAGCATGGTACGGCAACGAACTTGCAGAGAAGATGGTAACTGCCACGAATCCGATGGCAAAGCTATGTGGGGAAATTGTTAGTAATGCTATGAGAAAGGAGATTGAGGGTTATGGAACATGATAACCTCGCAGGGGGGAAAGAAATGTTCTGTATTGCTCGAGCTCATCCAAGATGGTGTGATTTCCGAGTACCACTACCCGGGAAGTACCTGACAGGTTAGCCTTTTGAAGGCCAGAGTCCTTACGTCGCCTATACCAGTCATCGTGATATACAAATATAATACAGTCTATATGGCAAACTTTCACAATTTTAATTTGAATGAGCTAGAATGAACCAGAATGAATAGTGAGGAATAGAGAATGACCTTATACAACAGATGTGTAAAGTACTTAATTTGATTAACATCCTAGAAAGCTACCTCATATACCGAAGGATTAGAGCAAATATAGTCGTCATTATATTCAATAATATAGAAACAGCACTCCTGCAACATCGTAATCACATAATATCGGCATATGAGTTCAGAGCAAGCTGACCTCCAAGATGAGCATATAATATCTGAGAACCGTCGGGAAACTCCCCCTTTCTCGCCATATCAATCATACCCGCCAAACTCTTACCTTCGTAAACCGGATCAGTAATGAATCCTTCCATAGATGCACCATATCTCATCGCGTCCATTGTCTGCTGATCAGGAATCCCATAACATCCTGCATGATATCTCCCATCGAGAATCACATCCTCAGGTGATATTGCGTCTCTACCTAGACCGATCTTCTCTGCGGTTCTTCTTGATAATTCTAGCACCGTTGCATGAGTTTCTTCGGGCCTGGCCGACGCATCGATGCCAATGACCTTTCTCTTCTTTTGATCTGGAAAGGTTTCGAGCAGCTTGAACCCTGCTACAATACCGGCCATGGTAGATCCGGTTACCGCACATACAATAATAATATCGAAGAACGTGTTCATTTCATTTTCCTGGGCCGCAACTTCAAAAGCCCACCTGGCAAATCCCAGGCCTCCTAGTGGGTGATCCGATCTGTACTCATCAGAGCATGACGCAAAGGCAACTCGGGAAGACTTACGCTCCTGCGGGAATTAGATACGGTCTTTGACCCTTTTGCTTTAGTTCCTCAATGATGTTTGTCAGTTGATCAGCGGCATCATTATGAACAAAAGCATTTTCGTGCTTTCCATCAAGGGCGACATCTTTCTTCTCGGTACCGATAGGTGCTCCTGTGATGATATTTGCACCCATCATTCTCGAAAGCTGGATGTTGCCAACTTTGTCGTAGAATGAGCCCTCATCTCCGGGAACCCAGTGCAATTGCAACAAGGTGCATTTCATGCCGACTCTTGCAGCAACTGCAGCAACCTGCCGTGTGTGGTTGGACTGGATGCCCCCTACGCTGACGAGTGTGTCGGCTTTCTGTAGAAGGGCATCTGCTAGCAAGTACTCGAGTTTGCGAGTTTTATTTCCACCATAGGCTAGCCCTGAGTTACAATCATCACGCTTGGCAAAGATGCGTACTCTGTGACCGCTTGAACTGAGGTCTGCACTGATTCTGTCAAGAGACTGGATTGGGGATGGACCGAAGAGGAGGCTGGTCCGTGGTATCGAGGCGAATGGATCTGGTAGTGGGAATATAGACATGATAGCTGCACTGGTGAGAGGTTTAGTAAGTTTAAGGGAGCACCGATGACATCAAGTTTATATTCTAAAGTTTGTCGTTTTACTAGGAGCAAGTAATTATCAATTGATGCAGCAGTTTCCGACTTTATATTGAACACCTCCACTTTTGACAGTTGATGTTCTCAGTCATCTGTCAGACCGGGTAACGTAGATACTTCGATACCCGACTTGGAATTTGAGATAACTTGAACTTGTCCGTCTCAAATATATGAATATGACTCAAGAAGGAATTCAAACTTTTAGAAGTTCACGATCTTAGACTATATTCTAAACATCAAATTACCTTGCATAGGTCAGGACAATTGTGATCATACATCCTCCATTATACTGTGGATGGACCAGTCTTTCACTTGACTAGTCAGTAGCGGAATTAGAAATCTCAAGATATAAACACAACAGCCAACAGCCAAAAGATTAAAAATGTAAATTTGAATTGATGTTCCTGCAATGGAAAATGCTTCATAACTGCAAAGGTCATACATATATGGACAGGCGCAGATATATAGAAAGAAAAGAGGTAACGGCCGCATTCGGCGGCTAAATTAAAACTGTTTGTTTTTGTATATAATAGGATTTGGATAAAGAAGTAATCAAATGGTGGAAGCATTACTCTGAGGAAAAATGTATGGAGTTATGTGTGTTGTTGAATATGGGCCTCTAACGCGTCCGCATATTTATTCGTGAGGCTTGCGCCAAGTCAGGCGCGTCTCTCTGTCTAGTGAAACTTCCACCCGTTACGTGAGCATCCCCTCGTACGCTATCAACACTGCGTCGCGCATTACTTTTCCACGCCCATTGCCCCTCACATTGTCATCTACGTATAATTCTCTTCTACGCTACTAATAAAATATAGCGCGAAGGCACGCGACTACGGCTTTTAATTCGCGCAGCGCGTGCACTCTGTTCAAAAATATACCATGGCGCCAGAACTCCCCAAGGGAAGGAAGCCACGAGAAAACCAGTATCTCTTTGATCTGGGTAGGAAGGGGAGGTGAGATACGGGCAGGTCTTCATTTAGCACCTAGGTGACTAATTTATTGCTAGGAAAACTGGCTTAACGCTTCCTGATACTGGAATTCGAGATGAACATGGCATGGAACCAATGGATCACTTATTTTCTTCACCCGAAAAGTCGACAAGGAAGACAAATGGCGTCAATGGCCGGGTAAACTCTACGCTTTCGAGCGATGAAATGGATATAGCAGACAGTAGGTCATTCCAGGGTGAATATACTGGATCGCAATATCTAATACTTGAGACTGTAGGTACTGTTCCAGAACCCATGGCTGTTCTAAGTGCAAGAAATGTTATGCGAATGCCTCTGCCAAAGTCCAAATCTCCAAGGAAAACCTTCTTAAATTCGCCTGCCAGGAGGCACACATCCCTAGGTCCGAGGTCCTCACCAGCACGTGGAGCAGCTGTTACTGGGAAAACCCCCCAAATGACAGCACGGGTGTTGAAGTTTGGAAAGGAAAGTCCTGACGGGAACAATGATTCAGCATACTCAAACCGGTCACCACCAGGGATAGCGGGTGGCTTGATAGATAAGAACTTTGAAAAGCTAACGAGCGCACCACTAATCCACCTCCATTATTCATCGTATGCGGAGGATAACAACGAGGATCTGGATCAAAACCCCATCCTAGATGATGGTGAGATGGACGATAGTGAAGACTCGATGCAAATGCTTGAAGGCGGAGAAGATGACTCAGATATTGGGGATCAAGCGCCGGATGATGAACCAGCAGGACAATCAGAAGAGGAATCCGAGAGAGAAGAAATTCAAGTGGCTTCAATAAAGAAGAAAGGAGGAAAACGCAAGCAGCCGCATACAAACCAAGAGGTTGAGGAGAAACGGCCTAAAAAGAAAACTAGGCGCTCTCTGAGTGAGCTTCCATCAGATGGCGAATCCATGGCACAACCCACTAAGAAGCGTGGACGACCCAGTAAGGCTAATGCTTCAGCGAAAGCTGCTGCAAACCCCAAAAGTACCACGAAGAAGCAGAAGCCCCCCCCTATATCACAGGCAGAATCACCCGAAGTACAACGAGGGCCCCCTCTTCCAAGAAACAATCGTGGCCTGATTATCCTTCGCCGCGAGACCCCCAATGACGCGACAGGATTTCAGACCACACGCTCTGGCCGCAACTCCATCAAGCCAGTCGCTTATTGGAAAAACGAAAGGATAGAGTTCTATGGTGATGAGGCAGCGGATGGTGCCCATGGGAAGATTATATTACCAAGAATAAAGGAAGTTGTGCGAGCTGATGAGCAGGTGGTATATCGACCAAAGAAACCTCATACTAAGTCGAGTAAAGGCAAGAGGCGCGCGGCTCCTAGCTCCGAGTCGGAAGATGATGAAGTTGAGCCGTGGGAGACGGAACCTGGCCGCATTGTTGGCGACGTTGTAGAGTGGGACCTGGAGAATGACAGCAGTGAGATTGAGGAAAGAGAAGATGAGATTGCACTTTCTTCTGCAGCTATCATTACTCGAGATGTGAAAGACGCCAATTTTAAGTTCGCCAAGACTCTTACTTTGCCTTTCTTTGGATCAGGAATGGTTGACCTTCCGCCTGGAGGCATCAAGAAGCCGAAAAACTCGAGGAAAATGCAAATGGTATTTTTCGTATTCTATGGCCGAGTAGAGGTCTCGGTCAACGGCAACGTATTCAGGATTGGGAAGGGGGGGATGTGGCAAGTCCCTCGAAGTAAGTCACCAAGTAGTTCTTTGAATAATACTGGTTACTGACTATGATAGACAACTCTTACAGCATCTCAAATGATTACGACAATCCTGCGAGGATATTTTTCGCGCAGGGTTGTGAGGTGCAAGAAGCAATTCAGCCAGCCAGTGATTAAAGTATCTATGTCAATTGTTGCGAGGTACGTAGCGGGACGGTCTGAATGCCTTTTTGGACAAGGCAAGTTATATAATGATGGATTGATGGGCTTCATGTTGGGCGTTGTTAAATATATCCTCTTGTTAAGCGATGTGATTTCACAGGTTACTCAGAATTGAAACGCTAAGGCTCGATTTCTATAATTCTGCTTACAGAGATAATTCATTTGAGACTAGCTCTGAGTTCAGTTCACAGTTCTTTCATTCCCCGTCGCTACCATACTTTCTGGTCAGTTCCTCCATGATCCTCAATGCACCGCCTTTGTAGCTTCCCCCAAAAATCGAATAATGGTTAAGGTGATGGTATCTTTTCACACAATATTCAGTCAGTCACTCTTCCCAAACACGCTGCACCAACGCAAAAACTCACAGTTCATAAAGGCTAATACGATCTTCAAACTCCTCCACCGGCAAATCCTTCTTCTTGATCGCAAAATACTCTTTCTCGATGCCGCCCAGCCCGCCAAACATTCGCATGATGCCAAACTCGAATTCGCTATGCGACCACGAGGCACTCGGGTCAAACACTACTTCTTCAACTGCCCCATCATCGATACTGCCTCGCCCGTGGTTTCCACTCCACAGATCTCCATGGACCACCGCCGGGCTTATAGGATCACCAGTGTTGGTCTTGAGATGGCCGTCTCGGAGGAGGCGCGGCACGACTTTTGTCGCTGTGCGCTCCACGAGATTGGAAAGGTGGTGGTCGATGCCATGCCTCGACTCCGCCTTGTGTAAAACATGTCGAAGGCGGTTGTCTGCGTAGAACTCAGCCCACGAACGCTTGAACGAGTTATCCTGCTCCGTGTCTCCGCAAAATGTCGGGACGGGGAAGCCGAACATCGGTGTGGTGTGGCCGTCTGGGATGGGTGCTGGTGTGCTGTGGAGTTTGACGAGCTTCTCCGCCAGGAAGAGCTTGCTTCCCGTGGAGGGTTTGGCGGAGGGAGAGAGGTTTAGAAAGTCGGTCGCGAGGAAGAACCCCCCCGAAGAGAGACGACCATGGGCATGGGATTTGGGACATAGGGAGGTAACTGTGGCGTGAATAGTATTCAAGGATGTGTGTTCTCCTATATCATTGGAATCAGTTGAAGATATCACGTGGACTTAGATCTGAAATGTGCAGGAAGCTACTGGTAAGCTGTATTGGGTAGAGTGCTAAAGTTTGGCTAACGTCTTCTTTTTGTTCATGAAAAATAGAGACAAAATGATATATACCCGCAAACATAAGCTCGCGATTCGTCCCAGTGCCAGTTTTGATAAAGAAGAGTTTCTGGGACCCGTCAACCGTGCTGGCAATTTTGGAGGTTGACGAGAAACCGGATCCACCATGGCTTGAAATAGTGGTCTTGGAGGGATCAAGAGACAGTGCTTCTAGGATTGCAAGGTCTAACTTTGCAGGCATTTTTACAAGTTGTTTGCTGGACTTATTGGGATCATCGAATTTGGTCTTCAAGTGATATGTACGAGTTATAAGTTATGACGTAGGATCACCTGATTGTGACGCTGAACTACTCGAAACGGTGATGATGAATTATAAGTGGTCTTGATTGTAATTTCTCGGGTTTTAGGCAGATTATCTAAATTTCCTTAAGAAAACATATAATACATTCGCTGGTGGCGTTTACAATAGAAGAAAGCCTGAAGGTAACCTTATGCACAGGTGGGGCGGCATCCTGAGTTTGGACTACCAAATATGAACCGTTACGCTAACCTGAGAATGATTTCATCTTCCCCGCCAATGAAAGGAAAGGTCTGTAGAAAGAATGAGCTGACACTATTGACACATGATTTCTAATCATACTGTCGGAGATTTGAAAGCAGGCCATGAGCTCACTTGAAGAAGTGACCACACCATTATGAACAAGTCTAGGTTATAGATCTCTCTAAACCTCAACTTTATAGATTAGAGAGTGGTAAGTCTAAAAAGGGTTTGAAAATGTGATTGTTTTTTAAGACGTGAAGTCATATAATCAGGTGAACATATTTCCATACCCGCAACCATTTCTTTCTTTCAACTCCCTGCTAATGAAAGGTATGGGATGGATGAACCGCAAAGAATCTTCCACCTCGGATGCATGTTTGCTGGAAAGAAAGAGGGTAGACAGAACTGTGGCAAAACTTTGCATAGAAAATTCGTTACATGAAGTAATTAAATTAGACGAGACGGAGCTCACCGACTTACCTCTAGAAAGTAGCTCTCAAAGATGAGCAGAAACTGCTTGAATAGGTAAAGCAAAATTGTTCCAAACGACTCCTGGTATACGCTTCCATCTTTAACTTGATCGCAAAACCCGTGTCCAAACCCCAAAACGCCTATAGACCCCATTAAAAGTAGCAACACTGAGCATTCAGGCGCGCCGGTGTGGTAAACCCTAAGGTGAAATGGTCCAGTTTTCTGATCATCTCGATCAACCACCAGTCTACCGGGGGTAAGTCAGGATAACTGATGCTTTTGCCATTTCACATTCGTTCCCTCTCCCATTTCGTACATTAGCATACTACCTGCTGGGTGGAACTTTTATGATAAGTTAGCATTATTGCGACGGTATACCGGAAAAGCTATTGTACCTAGGCAAAGGCTGGTCCTCAGGCCACCCAGATCTTCTGGCCACCTCGCGCTGTAGCCGTCTTCGGTGTCCTCGCGGGATATTGAGTGCCGCAAGCTCGAGTTCGGTGATGGTGGAGAGTTTTTCCCAGGTGTTAAAGCCTGCCTTTTCGAAGGTCCCTAGGTACTGCTCCAGGCTGATTTCTACAAGGACATCCTGGAGGCTAGCCATGGTGGCAACAGGGCTACGAAGGTGAAACTTAAATTCTCGAAGAGGCCAAGACGTATAATCAACACTGAGCATACGGTGGAGCTGACTTTGGTTGAAGATCTTGTACATGCTTAGCAGACCGGAGATGTCTCCCGAATCTTGGAATATATAGCCAGATTTCATCTACTCAGCCCATGGTCGTCACTTCTGGGATTGACTAAGTTTTCATTTCGGCTTCGAACATCTTCCGCCCAATTCGCTCAAAGTAAGTTAGCTGCAGGGTCGTCGCGATCGTGCGATCGAGGGGTTGCACGCTCGGTCATCCAAACAGCGTTCCCCATCGCGACGCAATGGCTGTTGATAATGGAGCTATTTCCAGTGATGGCAGGGCTGAAGCCCAAGACTGTGAGAAGTCCATGGGCGAGCATGTTTTAGAACAATCTAGGCGTGAAGCAAGAGATGAACAAACTTGAACCCGACAACCCGACCTTCCAAGGAAGAGACTTGGAATAATAAGCATAATAAAAATTCCAAGACATTAAGAGCGTGAAGCGAGCCCTGTCGATGCACGACTCCCGTACCCGTTCCCTATGTCCTAGTACCGATCGACGGTGTACGCCAGCTTCCTCTTTGCAACCAGCACCACATAGTCCACAGTCCACAATACTCGGAGTATAGGCTGATGGAATTGTCCGAAGCTACTCTCCTCGTGTGAGATATCTGCATGATGACGGAACGCTGACTCTGACTCGGCGGCACATGGACACCTAGGCTTCAACAGCACGTTGAGAAAAGTAAAGGCCCCTCTGCCCCCGAT
>Ga0247804_10001643_pt1 | contig 10351 bp, 9 predicted proteins | sample UWRJL029104C1_FD_181142 | JGI IMG/M metagenome (GOLD analysis project Ga0247804, IMG submission 181142) | Plant litter microbial communities from Arlington Agricultural Research Station in Wisconsin, United States - UWRJ-L029-104C-1 | ecosystem: Environmental > Terrestrial > Plant litter >...
TAAAACATGAACGATACCGGGCCGATCCACGCCATGGGAAGTATAGAATACGACCAGGATGAACAACAGTATCACCGATAGCCATAACCATTTTAAGTATTTACCGGCGCCCGGTTTTTCTTTTGTCCGCAATAACTCGAACTGGTATTGCTCGCGCTGGTACTGCTCCATCACCGGCGAAGCATTCCGGTGTATCAACGCCGGCAGGCGGGCAGTAAACCGCCCGATCAAAAATCCCCAAAATACATAGAGCAATAAATAAAAACCGATCAGCCACCAGCTAAAATTGTTGTTGCCCGTCGCGAATAATTGCCCGGCCGCGGTGTTGATCGCCTTCCAGATGTTACCGCCAAAAATAAGCGTAACGATGAGTATCTTTTGCAGGGCGGATTCTGCCATGGCCAGCACCGCCAACACAATGGAAGCGATCTTAAAACTGCGAATGCTGCTGTACACGAGCGCGCCGGCAAACCCCTGGAATAAAACCGCCAGGTAAGCGGGCGGCGGCGAATGCGGGCTAACGGCTGCCTTCACCATCAATACTAAAAACATGGCCTGTAGGATGTCTTTATAACTGCGGTTGCTGTACCAGGCGATCAGCCCGATGAGGATCACGGCAAAGCCGCCGACCAAAAAACCGGTGACCGGTAACCCGAGCCCGAACAGTAACCCGCCCAGCCCGGATTCATTCAAGGCCCACAGCGCGGTGAGCCGCGTGATGGCCTGTTGATCGGTGATCGCATACGGTATCGGTCTTGCTTCCATTTAATGGAAAGATACTTAGTAAAAAATAAATTGAATAAAACGAGAATTTGAAGTTACCCTGTTTGCGTTGTATCAAAGAAAACGCGCAAAAAAATCATTTAATTGATAACGGTACCTGACAAACAGCTTATAAAAATAGTCTGTTAATTTCAACGGCAGGAAACGGAACAGGGTTATTAATTTCCAGGGGTAACCGGTAAAAACCAATATCCTGAAGACAGCACGGGAACGGGCGTACTTCGTATCCGCTTCGATATAATAAATCGTTTGCAGATCCACGAACTGAACGCCCAGCCTGCGCAGCAAAACCCTTGCCCCTGTTTCGCGCACGCGCAGGGTTGAAAATGCAGGCTGCTTTTTTTCGCACCATTTTGCAAAGCGGGTACAAAACCTGCACTGATCGTCGTAAATTATGATCCCGGGCGCTAACGGCTTACTTTTGGGCATCGGCCAGGATCAGCTTATAAAAATAATTTCCCAGGTTGGCTTTCCGCAAAATGAACACCGGTTCTTTTGTAAAATTTACTTTGCCTATGTAACTGGCTTCGTATTTTTTCAACTTTGTTTCAAAAGCAGCCGTATTATCCGAATACTCCACTTTTTCCAACTGTACCGTCCTGAAAAAATCCTCCGCCCATACAACCAGGCCCGGCAATCCCAAATAAGTACCCGGGCCGCTCGATACGGGGATCGCGTTGGTGAACCATACCGTCATCAGCAGGTCTTTATTTTTTGATACCGCCTTGGTGCAATCAAAGCCCTGCACCTGCTTTTTTTCATTGGTGATCACCCATTCGATGTCGCCCACGGTACCTATCGTTTTAAACGATTGGTTAAATAGTCCTTCGGATTTGTAGGTGGTATTACCGGCAGGTTTAAAGCAGAAATGGACCTCGTCGCCGGCACTAACGTTATCGCTTTCCCTGCCCCTTACCTTGGTTGTTACCAGCGAATCGAATTCGTAAATAGAAGCCCTTGTTTTAAGGTTAATGAGTAAGGTGTAATAACTTTTATAGCCATTCAGCAATTCAAGAGCCGAGCCTTTGGTGGGTGTACTTACAAGATCGCCTTTCTCGATGCTATACTGGCTCACCGGTATGGTTTTATAAATAATCCTGGCAATCGGCTTTTTGTTGCCCTGGGCGGATGCAGTGGTTGCAATAAAAAAAAGCGTGGTTACAAAAAGAATCAGTTTCATGGTACGGGGTTTAAAATTTATAAATAGTATTTAACAGCAGGTAGCCGATGCGGCTGGTATTTATTATTTGTGTAACAAGGTTACCATTGGAGAAGGTATAGACCGATGAATTATTATTGGCCGTAATATTTAATAAATTAAATAAAGCTTTACCGGCAAGAGCGAAAGAAAGTTTTGGGGTTGCTTTGTACCTGAGCAACACATCAAAGTTGGGGATATGGAATGTTGCCGAAGGAATACGATAATACGCATCTTCCAGGGCCAGCTTCCATTCCATATTGGCCGTATTGCCCGCCATTGAAACGTAAGCGGTATAAACAGATTGCCTGTTGATTTCCACGCCGTCCAGGGCCAGTTGCTGGAAAAAACCTTTCACGCCCAGCTTAATGTCTTTTACAACAAAGGTTTGTAGCTGGAGCCCCGCCTGCACATTGCCTTGCCATACCCGGTTGCGGGATTGTTGTACGCGGTCACCTGTAATCGCCGGAAACTTTTCGTTACTGTAAGAAACACCCCCGCTAAATTCCAGTTTGTGGTACCGGGGTTCCAGGTAAAATGCTTTACTGCCACCCGTGCCAACGGTATGCTTCTGCCTGCGGTCGACTACCTGGTTCCTGAAATAAAAAACATTATTAACAATGGTGTCGAATACCAGTTGTATAAAATCCCGGTTATCGTCATAAACATAAGTAACATATAACGATCTTGATTTTCCCGCGTTGGAATGGTACAAGCCTGCCTCTGCCTTGTTGTCCCTGGAAATATTGTACCTGTTAAAAGGCGCATTGAATATTTTAAAATTATATGATTGCACAATGGTATCGTAGCTGCTGTTGAGGTCGGACAGGCTGGTGCCGCGGTTGTACCGGAAAATAATATTCTCCCGGTAAGTAGGTTTGTAAGTAAAAGAAGCGGCTACCTTGCTGTAGATCCTGCCTGCATTGGCATCCTGTTGCAAATCAAAAAACACGGGGGTGAAATAAGCGCTGTATTCTGTTTTCTTACCCTGGCCCTGCAAGCCCATCATGATATTGTAATTACTAAGATCCCGCCGGATACTTTTTTGAGGAGTGCTTTTGGAAGGGAATGCGATCGTACCTTTTTCTTTCGTTAAGGTATAACCAGCACCGGCCCGAAGCGAGAACGAACCGGAGTATTTCCAGGCTATATCGGTTGAAAGGTTGAGGACATGCCTTCGCAACACTATCTGCTGCCGGATATCATCGGTTGCAAAACCCGAAAGCAGGCTGCTGAAATCCGTTTTCGTTTGTTCCGTAAAATAATCCAGGGTGGCATTCATCAAAATTTTTTTACTCAACAGGCTTGTCAGTTTCGTATTATTGGCAATGCTATAGATCACGGGCCTGTTATTGTTGGATTCGTTGGTGATCACCGGCAAGGGATTGAAGTTAACGGCGTTGTTTTCTGAATTCGCGGTTTGCGAAACGAAAGCTACTGCGGCATTGTTGTTCAATACTGTTTGGCGTTTGAACAGGTAACTGTAGTTCAGTACCGCGGCCAGCAGGCTACCCCGTTGGGTGCCCGTATAAGTCCCCTGCTTTACGATGGTATCGGCGGTGGATACGGTGGTGACGGAATTGCGTACCGTTCTATTACCGGCGAAATTTATCACTGCGCCCATTTTACTGTGGGTGTTTTGTTTTCTCAGCGTGAGGCTATGGTTGCTGTTGAAATCTTTTTCAAGGAGGTTGTCTTCAACAAAAAAAGGGAGCAGCGTGTTCTTGAAAAAAACAGACCCATTGTCAACCAACTGCGCGCTGATATCCTTAAAGCTAAAATCTTTTTCAGAAATATTATTGGTAGCAGAGGTTAAAAATGCGTTCATATTGTCGGAAAAAAAGAAGGCTTTGCCTTTTACCTTGTATGCGTTTTTATAACCGGCACCCGCTTCCGCTGTGAATTTTAAAACACCTTTGAACCGCGCTTTTGTTTTTATATTGATCACGGGTGTGCTGAGGGTATTGAAATCGATGTTGAACCTGTCTTTATAATTATTAAGTACCTGCACTTCATCCATCATCTCGTAGTTAAGATTGTCGAGCGCCACTTTATTCTGATTGATGAAAACTTCCTTGCCGTTCAAAAGTACTTTCACGATCTGCTTGCCGTTGTAGGATATCGAACCGTCCTTCGCTACCATCATGCCGGCTGTTTTATTGAGGATATCGCGCAGCGTACTCTCGCCGGTTAGGTTCATGCTGTCGATGCCGAGCTTTAACGTATCGCCTTCCTTCTTAGCGGTAACGATCACTTCCTTCAATAACTGGCTGTCTGGTTTCATCAGGAGTTGTAGTGTTTTTAAGGTATCGGGTAAAAACATAACCGCCAGTTCAATGTACCCGATTGCCGAAACGGTCATTTTTACCGGGCCCGCATTAGCTTTTATTTTGAAAGAAAAATTTCCTTGTTCATCCGAAATGCAATAAGTAACCGTGTTGCCCGGCGCCGATGCACTGTTAACGATGATATTGGCGAATTCAACAGCCTCCATCTTTTCGTTTTTCACGCTACCGGTCACTGCTTTTTCCTGGGCAAACCCTTTCGGGATGATGAAAAAAAGCAACAGGCTGCTACTGATTATTTTCATTTACTGTTTTTAAACTTGTCAGGCTGCCAAATGCAGAAATATTCCATACGATCATGATGGCTGCGAATGCGTAAAGATCAAGCAGGAAGCCGATGCCGAGGTGCATCACGATTACCAGGATGATGGTGATCTTCCTGGTAACTTTTTTATAAACCAGGATCGGATAAAACGTTTCAAGAAAAACAACGCCTATGCCTGCAATCGCCATCAGTATTGGCGGCATGGAAGCATAATCATTGTAAAGGGAGGCCAGCGATCTCCAGATCGAATTGCCGTTCCACCAGTTGTAGTCAACGACCTTTGAAATCCCCGAAAAAAAATAAACCATGCATAAATGCAGTTGGAGCACCCTGCGATAATTGAAGATGACGGGCTTTGCCAGCCGCCTGAATATTTTTTTATCGAGCGAATAATATTTACCAACAGGAAATACAACGCAGTAAAAAAACGACATCGTGAGGAAGTTGTCGTACCCATAATTAAAAGAGGCGAACGACCTGAATATGACCAGTTGCATGACCAGGACAATGATCGCCGAAACACGGCTGAACAACCCCAGCAGCAGGGCCAGCAAAGATCCGAAATAAACCCACCATATGGAGAGGAAGAAAACCGGTTCGGCATTGTAACGCCTGATTGTTTTAAAAAACCAGTTCAGTTGGTCGAAATATTCCGAAGGCAGGTAAATCAGTTCCTGGGGTAATACAGTGCCGGATTGTGAAAATAAGAGCCCAAGATCCGCCAGCGTCGACACGAGATCGTACAGGGCGATCAGGCATATCGTAATACGAAAAAAAACGAGGAAATTTTTCTCGTTATAGTTTACATCGAACAGGCGGATTGCATCACCGGGCAGGGAAGTCCATTTCTTTAATAACATATATATCGGGCGTTTCTTTGTTGCCGGGCTTTTGCCAGATATCGACCGGCACGATGGTATTTAATTTTATTTTATAATAAGCGCAGGAAGGTACGTTCCCTGCAATTTTTTTACCCAGCCACTTGAATATTTTTTCAACGTACAACTCCCTGGTGCGGATGAGTTCCTTGCCGGCGCCGTTTTTGTCCCGGTCTTTTATGCCTTGCGTGTCACTTATATGATTGGCCATAGACGATGCGAACCCCCTGAAACGGGAAAAGCCGCTCATGGTTTTAAAATTAAAAAATGCGTCTTCCAGTATGAGTTTTTTACCCGTATCATACAATTCGATGGTGAACATTTTTTCAGTGGATGTATTCAGTCCATAAAAGCCGTAGCCTGTATTGATACCTGAAAAAATGAGGTAGTTCATAAAATAGCGGTTTTCGTATACGTTCTCCTTCAGGTATCCAAGCACTGGAATACGCGGCTCTCTATGATAATTAACGAGGTAAAAAGAATTCACAGTTACGCAAATCGCCAGCGTAAAGACGATGAATAAATGAATGAGAAAGAATATGGCCAATCGTTTTTTCATGGGTAGCAGTGATTAAAAAGGGAGCCCGGTATAACCAGGCCCCCCGGCTTATTCTTTTTAATATTTATTCAGAATATTTCCTGGTTCTGCAGGCACAGTTGGCGATGAAATTTTTTGACACCTTACGAAATTGTCGGGGAAACTTTCGCTCCTTTCGTTGCAGGTAGTACCTTGACGGAAAGTAAGTTGAACAGCTTTATCCTTAACATTCACCGTTTTGCTCATTGGTTTGAATGAAAAGAACACTAAACTTGATGCAACCAGTACAACTGGCAGGATTAATTTTTTCATAATTAAGAATTAAAAACGTGTTCCTCACCTGTCTGACGCCATGGTGCGGATGTTCAGCGGTTTTTTTACTTGCCGGTCTGCAAGGTTTCCAGTTTGTATTTTTATACCCGGCTGTATTTGGCCTAAACCCGGGGCTGTAGCGTTCCAGCCAACGTTCTTTTTTATTTTTTCTTTGGGTCAATTCAGAATTAATGTCCCGCAACCCGGAGCTACCGGGCTAATATCATATGACTATACAAAGCTATATGAGCTCACCGCCAAAAAATGGCAGTCTGTTTTTTACTTTAAATCTTGTAAATCTTTTCTTTTTTACACCAGGTAATCGGCCTTCCTTCTTTCTTCAGATAGTCCACCATCCTTAATACGGTGCGTTCAGAAATGTCGAGGCGTTTCGCGATTGAAGCCGGGGTATTCGCCCATTTATTTTTAATATACAATTCAATCAGCGAAACCTTTTTCGAATAGGTTTGAAAATCCATACGTCATGCTTTGCAGATAAGTAAAAGTTTTGGTTCGCCACAATAAAAAACATGCGATATCGCCTGATAAAGCAAGGCAGGGAAAAGAAATGATTAAAAAATAAGAATACCTCCCTGTTGCGGCTGCACTTGTTTTTAGAAATTGCATCCACGGGCGGTTGCAGAACTGCACGGATCTTATGCAGCCTTTGCTTAAAAGGTACACGTTAGTTTTCATTGTTGGGCGCTTCAAGATATAAACTTTTTTAATAACATTAAAACAGAAAGATTTATATCTTTTTTGTTGTATAAAAAGACTGTAACGAGCCGGTGCCGACCGAAATGGTTGAAGGCCCACCGGCATCTCTTATTCATCTCGCAATTGAATACTCAATATTTTTCGTGATATTTGCCAAATCGCTCGTCTCAAATGAAGGTTTTAATTAAGCAAGCCCATATTGTTTGTTCCTCCTCCCCGCTTCACGGCCAAGTAAAAGATATCCTGATCATCGATGGTATTATTGAAAAGATCGCTGCTGCCATTGGCGACCATGCCGATGAAGTGATCGCACACGATAACCTGCACGTTAGCACCGGGTGGATGGACAGTTTCGCTGACTTCGCCGATCCGGGTTACGAATCCAGGGAAACCATAGAAACCGGCGCTGCGGCTGCGGCTGCGGGCGGCTTTACCGAAGTGATGTTGCTGCCCAATAGCCATCCCGTGGTACACAACAAGGCACAGGTGGAATACCTGGTGCAGAGAGGAAGGGATCATGCCGTAAACATTCACCCCATTGGCGCCATTAGTAAAAATGCCGAAGGAAAAGACCTGGCGGAAATGTACGACATGCTCAACTCCGGCGCCATCGCTTTCAGCGACGGGAAAAATACCATACAGGATGCGGGCCTGCTGTTGAAAGCCCTGCAATACGTAAAACCTTTCGGGGGAACGGTGATACAAATACCCGAAGACAAAAGCATCGGTTCGGGTGGATTGATGAACGAAGGACTGATCTCCACCCGCATGGGATTGCCCGGCAAACCCGCCATTAGCGAAGAGATCATGATCGCGCGCGACATCAAACTCGCCCGGTATGCCGGCAGTAAACTGCATTTCACCGGGGTGAGCAGCGCAAAAAGCCTGGAATACATTCAAAAAGCAAAGTCGGGCGGCATAGAGATCACCTGCTCCGTAACGCCTTACCATCTTTATTTTTGCGATGAGGACCTGCAGCAATATGATACCAACCTGAAAGTAAACCCGCCGTTGCGCACCAGCGCCGACAGGGATGCTTTGCGAAAAGGGTTGGCGGATGGAACGATCGACAGCATCGCATCGCATCATTTGCCGCAGGATTGGGACAGCAAGACCTGCGAGTTTGAATATGCCAAAGCCGGCATGATCGGGCTTGAGAGTCTATTCGGCGTATTGGGCGCGGCCATGAGCGACTGGCCACTCGATAAAAAAATAGAAGCACTTACGGTAACACCCAGGAAAATATTCGGGCAGGAAATACCGGCTTTGCAGGAAGGCGCGAAAGCCAACCTCACTTTATTCGATCCGTCGGCGGAATATGAATTTGGCGAACACATGATACAGTCGCGCTCGAAAAATTCAGCCTTTATTGGCAAACAATTGCGCGGCAAAGTGATCGGCATCATCAACGGCCCGAAACGCCGTTTTAATAATAACTAATCATGTTTAAAAATATTTCGGCTACCAGGAAAGGATTGATCACGGGTGTGTTGATGGTGGCGCTTTCGCTAGTATTGTATTATTCCAAACTACCGCTGGACAGTCCTTTTCAATACATCATTTACGTTCTGTATGCAGCCGGGATCACCTGGACGGTTTATGATTTTTCCCTTACAGCCGATGGCAACACGAAATTCGGCGCTTACTTTACGCAGGCCTTCAAATGCTTTATTGTTGTTACGCTGCTGATGGTGGCATTCACTTTTATCTTTAATAAATTGCATCCCGAGTTCCGCGACCAGATGGCCGTGGAATATAAAAAAGAGTTGTTGAAGAAAGGCAGCAGTACACCCGCTGAAGTGGAAGCAGGTGCGGAAAAAATGAAATCTTTTTACATCGTGATGCTGGTGTCGGGCACCGTGTTTGGTTACCTTATTATCGGCGCCATCGTATCGCTGCTCACTTCCTTATTATTCAGTCGCAGAAAATAAAGCTTATGGACCTTACAATCGTAGTGCCCTTATTCAACGAAGATGAATCTTTGCCCGAGCTCACCGCCTGGATACAACGCGTGATGCAGGAAAATAATTTCAGCTATGAAGTGATATTGGTGGACGACGGCAGCACCGATGATTCCTGGAATGTAATTGAAAAGCTGCGGCAGTCCAACGACAACATCAAGGGCATCAAGTTCCAGCGCAACTACGGGAAAAGCGCGGCGCTCAACGAAGGTTTTAAAGCGGCTCAGGGCGACGTGGTGATCACGATGGATGCCGACATGCAGGACAGTCCCGACGAGATACCCGAACTCCGCCGGATGATCGTGGAAGATAATTTCGACATGGTCAGCGGCTGGAAAAAGAAACGGTTCGATAATAAACTCACTAAAAATATCCCTTCCAAGTTGTTCAACGCCTCGGCCCGCAGGAGTTCCGGCATAAAGCTGAATGATTTTAACTGCGGCCTGAAAGCCTATAAAAAGAAAGTGGTAAAAAGTATTGAAGTTTACGGCGAAATGCACCGCTACATTCCCATCCTCGCCAAATGGTCGGGCTTTCGCAGGATAGGTGAAAAAGTAGTGGAGCACCGCGCACGAAAATACGGCATTACCAAATTTGGCTGGGAACGGTTTGTCAATGGCTTCCTCGACCTGTTTTCCATTATGTTCGTTGGCAAATTCGGCAAAAGGCCGATGCATTTTTTCGGTTTGTGGGGCAGCGTGGCCTTCTTCGCCGGCCTTTCGATCTTTTTATACCTGACCGTTTCCAAGTTCTTTTTTGATACCACGGGTATGACGCAAAGGCCGTTGTTCTTCTTCGCCATTCTCGCCATGATCATGGGTACGCAATTGTTCCTCGCGGGATTTGTAGGCGAACTGATCGCGCGCAATTCGGCAGAAAGGAATTTCTACCTTATCGAAACCAAACTCGGCATCGAAAAAAAATTATAAACAAGCGGTAACCAGTGCCAGTGCCATCGCAAAAAATAATCATCATCGGCCCCGCGCATCCTTTACGCGGCGGGCTCGCTACTTTCAATGAACGGCTGGCAAAGCAATTCAGCAGCGAAGGCGCGGATTGCAGCATCTGGACCTTTTCCCTGCAATACCCCGGCTTTTTATTTCCCGGCAAATCGCAGTTCAGTAGCGAACCGGCGCCCGCGGGCATCGACATTCACGCCCGCATTAATTCCGTGAACCCGCTCAACTGGATCAGCGTGGGCAATGAACTTAAAAAAATAAAGCCCGATATCATCGTGGTGCGTTACTGGATCCCGCTGATGGGACCCTGCCTCGGCACCATCCTGCGCATCGTCAAAAAAAACAAGCATACGAAGGTCATCTGTATCGCCGACAACGTCATCCCGCATGAAAAA
>Ga0247804_10001644_pt1 | contig 10348 bp, 11 predicted proteins | sample UWRJL029104C1_FD_181142 | JGI IMG/M metagenome (GOLD analysis project Ga0247804, IMG submission 181142) | Plant litter microbial communities from Arlington Agricultural Research Station in Wisconsin, United States - UWRJ-L029-104C-1 | ecosystem: Environmental > Terrestrial > Plant litter >...
AATCGTGGTTGTCGATGGTTATTATAGAGTGGCAGATGTTGGTAGACCACGGTTGAGCGCTTGATTCTAACTATGATGATTCACCGGGTAGTTCCGAAAACAGCAAGCGGCAAGACAAGGCTGAAGCGGCGGAACATCGAAATATACTGGGTTTATCACATCAGCTCCATTCTCGAACCCCTCTTCTAATTTCATACCTCACGCACCAACAAAATAAGTAGCAAGTATGGCAGACGTTGACATGACAGATGTACCGGTGAAAAAGGCTGTCGGTAAATCCAAGGATGACGGGAAGAAGCGCTTCGAAGTTAAGAAGGTTTGTGACTTGCTCTCCCCTCATACTTTGAACTCTGAGGGTAACAATCTATGACAGTGGAACGCAGTTGCTCTTTGGGCTTGGGATATTGTGGTTGACAACTGTGCTATCTGTCGAAATCACATCATGGATCTATGTATGTATTAGGCCCCAGAAGCCATTCTATCTCTAACAACAATTAGGCATTGAGTGTCAGGCAAACCAGGCTTCTGCTACCAGCGAGGAATGCACAGTTGCTTGGGGAATATGCAACGTCAGTTACGCTCTAGCCTATGTTGTACTGATAGCTAACATCCAGTTTCTAGCACGCATTTCACTTCCACTGTATCTCCCGTTGGTTGAAGACTCGTCAAGTATGCCCACTTGACAACAGAGACTGGGAGTTCCAGAAATACGGGCGCTAAAGACGACCTGGGACAGAATTACATCGTATATCCATGGGTTCGCACATAAGAAGATGACAAGATTATGAGGTTTGGAGAACTGCATTTGTATGCGGTACGTTACTGCACTCTGCAAAACGGGCGTATGGGAAATGCCTCCGAGGATGGCGTTGCTATGACTTTTTGCCAGCACTAGGCTTTTCCTAAACCTCATCAAAAACTGGAAGATGCCAGATTATCATCACATAAACTTCCTATAAGCCCTCTAACCAAGAAATAGAGCCATATTTTTTTTTCAATAAAGTAGCCCTTTACTATCTTTCGTTTTAATTCCACTTGATAGCCTGTTGGTTATCTATATGAAATTCCAGCCTCAAAACGCCGTTTGTCACTTGGACAATTGTACCACATTGTCATTTAACCCACGACTTGTCCATCCACTATGATGCCCTGAGATGGTACACTCTCCCCTTGTACTGGCAACCACTTCACAGGATGTGAATTGAAGAATGGCCAATTTGGTACAACGAGAAGAAACGTGAGGGCGGTGCCACCTAGTCCGATTAAGAGTGCTAGCTTGATGTCTTGAAGAAAGTAGCCATAGAGAAATGCAATAGCCTATTGCTCAATTAGAAGCTGAATGTATAAGACGCATTGCCAGGGGATCATACACCAACTATAGATAGTAGAACCGTAGTCAGAAACTCTGCTAAACGCTGTCCCTCAAAATCAATTTGTCCTTCGAAAATGTCGCGGGCTTGCTCTAAGAGTTGGTCTGCCATATTGGACGATGATTACTATTTCTTTGTAAGTACGTGTCAGAGAGCGAGGTCTGTACCTGAGCATACCTTTTTAGATTCACTTCATATATTAAAGTGCTGAAGATTCCAGAGTTTAAAGAGCTTGAGGTAAGAGTGTGGTGTGGTGTTATGGTGAATCTGGGGTTGGACAGTTCTCAAGTCTGGCCTTATTTCAGGCGGCTGTGGTGATCAGCCACACGGGGCTACTGTATGTAGCCAGCCACAAAGGTTGCTGCAAGGCTACACAACGATATATGGCAGAACCTTGTTACCGATATCAAAATGCCATGGAACAAAAGCAATATGATTGTGCCTTCAAATGACTTCTAAATCTTGAAGAAAGATGGAGGTCTATATAGAGCTGGAAGCAAATGCAGATTGCGTGATTATCAGTGCGTGCATACAAGCTATACTCAGTATTATCAATGTAGAGAACAGACAGTAATTCTATTTAAAATACGAGCTTTCATCAGCTTACCGTCAGGTTATCAAGTTTCTGGGTGGTAGACAGATAGAAACCTGAAATTTGAATTAATACTGCAAAATTACTGGTACACTTATCCAAGTGAAAATAATTAATGTTAGATGATCTTTAAGTTGTTATTTCTGGTTATTGAATTGACTGTATTAAAGACAGGAAAACTTCGTAATCAATTGTTTTCATTTGCCGTGGCATGTGATGGGGTTCATTGGGCGAGGGGCGTGTTCCGCGCTAAAAATTTGAACTTCAAAATACCTCATTGTTTGCACTCTCACCACACTCGGACGACACCCCTTTTCACCCCTAACAAAACAACTCATTCCACAATTCCAATCCGAACTTGACAACATAAGAAGAGGATCTGCAAATATAAAAGCGATTGCTTATTTTGTGGCACACCGAAGCCTCCTCGGCGACGCAACTCTAACAACCATCTTACTGTCCTCCTGACATCTTGGTACGTCGCTCTAGGGAATAGCCCCAATATCTATGAACCCCGAAGACTCTGTGATACAAGTCAACCTTCACCGGCATTTGAAGCTAACTATGATGCAATGCAGTTGACGGAGCTGCGACACTCAGACGAGTCTCAACTTGGACATATCACCACCCATTCTAAACTGCCTCACCGGCGTATCTGCAAAACCACCAAGTTGGCGGGCTCTACTTCTCACCAGTTTTCCTTCATCCGTCCGCTCCTCGGCCCAAAAAGCTGGGCTTACTGCGGAGGTGACAAGAAACCTCCATAATTGGACTTACGCCACCACAAATTATCACACTTCAAATTGAACAACTAGAGTAGAGGAGGGGGTTAATCACGACCTATAAAGCTGTTTAAGACCATCTATCAAATTGACGACCAACACGCGGTGGGCGCTCGTTGCGACCCGCTACATAATCGGAAGGTCTTGTCAGGCTGGCCCAATTGTGAGATTGCAGCTATACAAAGACTGATGCAACAAGACTGACCCCTTATAGCTTGTACCAAAAACTACATAGATCTCGCTTCTAGCCATCAAGATGTCTGACCACGAGGATACTTCGCTTGATACTGGGTATAGCACGCCTGTGCCAGAGTTGGATGACCACACATTCCAGTCTCCCACGGTACAAAAAGGCCGATCCCGAAGGGGCACCATAAACACAATCCATAGCGCCAAAGGCCATACAATGAGCCCAAACCTTGCTCAAGTTAATGATGAGCTTCTTCGCACCAAGATTCGGGACTTTGAGGAGGCTATCATAGATGAAGATGGAGGTATGTTCAGCTAAATTCAATTTGCTAGGAGCTTTTGATGCAACAGGTTTTTCTCGGTGCTAACAATTGTAGCTCAAGACGCCTTATCTCCCACTACCCATCGTCGGTTTGATGAACGGAGTAGACGAGGAACCGTAACCACCATTGATCGAACAATTTCCCCTCCAAGCTCTGTCAAGGCATTCGCAGAGGCACGACGGTGGGAGCGGGAAGGTAATGATTACAATGCTAAAGACTTCGCCGATACAAGAAGTCTTCCCAGCTTGAAGATGACTGCTTCCCATGTCAGTGGTCAGAGTCGTCGAACTAGACGCTATACCAATGAGAGCGGTAGAAATAGCACTGCATCCTCCAACAAGTCCGCTGAAGATGACGTCTGCTTCCCTGTACACAATCCATCTTTCAAGGATGGTCTTGACATTGATTTTGAGGCTTTGGAGGAATTCATTGCCGACGAGGAGTTGCGAGCACAGGCAACGCATACGTCTCAGCCACGAGTTTTTCATGATCTTCGCTGCCAAAAAACAAGCTCTGGCTTGGTCATGACATCTGATGGTGACTTTATCTCATCTGGCTCTATCGATGAGAAATGTGGCGTAGCCGATGAAGTTAGCCTTCCTGCTGGCAATAGAGAGGATAGCAATCGCTTCGACTACTTTTCTTCCCTTGCTGAATCCACGATTCATGGCAACGAATTAGGAGATCTCCTTATGCCCGGTGAAAACATTCGGTCTCTCTTCACCTTTCCGGTGGAGGAAGAAGAGGATGGGGTTTGGTGGCTTAACATGAATAATCCGACAGAAGATGAGATTCGCGTCATTTGTCGAGCATTTGCTATCCATCCCCTGACCCGAGAAGATATATCAACTCAGGAGGCGCGGGAAAAGATTGAGCTTTTCCCTAACTACTACTTCGCCTCTTTCCGGTCATTCACAGTCCAAGTTGTTGATGGCGGAAAGGAGTATATCCCTTTCAACATCTATGTTATTGTCTTCCGTGAGGGAACTTTAAGCTTCAGCTTCTCGCCCAACACCCATGGACAGCATGTTCGTCAGCGAATTACCAGTCTCAAGGATTTCGTCGCAGTAAGCAGTGATTGGATATGTTATGCCCTAATGTAAGTCACTCGTATGTTTTGATATAGTTCCAACTGACTTGTCTAGTGATGACATTGTTGATTCATTTGCTCCAGTTATCAATACTGTTGAGGCTGAGACAGATATGATAGATGACCAGGTCTTTGTTGCGCGAGCCGATGATATGAATCAATTCTTGCGGAAGATAGGCATGGCTCGCAAGAATGTAATGGGTTTGATGAAGCTTTTGGGTGGTAAGGCCGATGTCCTGAGAGGATTCACAAAACGATGCAACACCAACTATAAGGTCACTCCTCGTATGGATATCGGCCTTTACCTTGGTGATATACAGGACCACGTGGTCACAATGATGACTAGTCTTGGGCATTTCGAGAAGATGCTTTCCCGGTCCCACAGCAATTATCTGGCACAACTCTCGATTGACAGCATCACCCAAGGAAGCAACGCGAATAAGGTTCTCAGCAAGATCACCGTTTTAGCATCCATTCTCGTGCCACTGAACTTGGTCTGTGGTCTCTTTGGTATGAATGTGGCAGTTCCCTTCGTGAACAGTTCAAGCCTCGCACCATTCTTTTCAATTTTGGGAGGCCTTTTTGTCTTTGTCCTCGTCTGCATGGGTGTTGCACGAAAGCTTCGATACTTATAGACTCGACGTACCACCGGAACAAGTGATGGATTACTGATTTTATCCTGGATTAAGAGCACTATGTATACGACCACGGCTCTGCTTTTCTGTTAACTAGATGGTTTAGAATTCTGTAGAGCATGTACCGCGAGGACTTCCATCAATTTGGATAGGTTCTGTAAATATGTTAGATCGAGCCATTAACACTCCCTTGGCAAATTTGATAGACCTAGAAAGCGATTAATAAACTTGTACACAGAGTATTATATTTTTATTAGTGAATCTCGAGCCTGGAAGCTGATTACACATGTTGTTGTACTTGCACGTTGTGTTCTGATATTTGGTGACAAGTAGAGATCTTCCGGTCACGTGAAGCTCAAGGCTGGCATTTCCTCGTTTGGCGTTAAGAGCGATTAAATCTCCAAAACCAGTAAAAAAGTACCAGCATCTAACTACTATACTCAATCTCCCGTATACCACCACCAGATTACATTTACAGCCATGGATCCCCAAAGCGCACTCCAGCAGAACTCGGACGTCGACCTGTCGAAGCTCACAACGAAAGACAAGGCGGAGCTACAGCAATTCATCGTCAACGAAAGCCAGAAGGCTAGAATCCAACAATGTTCGTCTCTTCCCACTACCAGTACCTCTTCTCGGGGCTCCATTGTTTCCGCAGCCCCGAATCATCTCTTTTAATACAAAAAGAAGTTTTATCATGCGTAGGTCGAATTGAAGCTAATGAATGGTCACAGCGGTACATTCCCTCACGGACGTTTGCTGGAAGAAATGCATCACGGGCACAATCAGGAGCGGCAAGCTGGATAAGAGCGAGGAGACCTGCGCAACGAACTGTGTAGATAGGTTTTTGGATGCGAACTTCACGGTCATCAAGCATCTGGATTCGTTGAGGGGGCAGTAGGGCTTGATCGCGTGTAGAGTGGCGGACGTGTATATTATATGTTACAAAAAGCAGGGCACACTGGGTGCGGAATGGATGGAAAACTTGTACAGATATGACACCTGGGTAGATGGAACGCCGCTCCGGCTTATTATATAACATTGGTTATGGAACTTGTCTTACCAGAACGAGTTAAGAATTACAATATTACCAAAGTGACGGTCTGAATGCTTGAGATTTGCTGGTGATTCATTTAACGGGATGTGCTTGTATTCTATCATTCTAGGGGTCTTCAAAGGCGAAACATTCACGGGACAATTATAAAGTGTAATGGAAAGTTTTGTAATGGGTTCATAGCACTTTTGTGCATTTTTGATTGGTATTTATCTCATTTACGCCTTGGAATGCAAAGGGCAACCCGCAAACTCCAATTCCTGGAAGTTCACTGGGAAATCCATAACCACATCAAAACCCCCAGCTCCAGCATACAACCAGGTCTAAGTGTTTAGACAATGGCGAGCTTGGTAGCAGCGATGTCAAGAGCATCAACATCAGCGGTAAGGCGGGCAAAGGCCTTCTTTGATCCATCAGGTCTAAAATATCTGTCAGTAATACGATCATAGTAATTGAGCTCATAGAACATACCGGATGAGGGTGTTGATCTTGATGGTATCAATATCGTAAAGCTTCTTCAATGCCTCCTTGATTTGTCTCTTGTTGGCCTTGATATCAACGATGAATACGAGGGTGTTGTTCTCCTCAATCTTCTTAATGGCGCTCTCGGTGTTGAGAGGGTGGATGATGACCTTGTGCTCATCGAGGCGAGCCTCGTGCTTGACGGAGATTCTTGGGTACTTTGGCTCTCGGGAGAGTTGCAGAGTCTTAGGTCGGTGGAAGGTTGTCGAGAGACGGACCTTGCGGACCTTCTTGGAGTGAATCTAGAATTTTGTTAGCAAAGGCAAGTTTGTTGAGGTACTGGAAAGAACTTACACCCTTCAATGCTGACTTGGCAGCATCGTTGGCCTTCTTGTTACCCTTGGTGGGTTTGGCGGCAGAACCTGTTACTTACGCATCAGCAATCGCCCTTGAAGAACTCGCAATATCTGCTGCTGCTGTGCGTCCTCCCTACATTCTATCGCTTTCAAGCATTTTCGGATTTGTGACAAAAAAAGTTCGAACCCGAGGGTTTAAACAATTGCATCGAAAAGGAAATAAGTTCAAGAGAGAGTGTCAAGCGCATAGCGGTGTAAATTACCTTTCTTCTGTGGGGGAGCCATTTCGACGGTGGTATCCTGGAATGGTGAGTTTGGCGTAATTGTCGTGAAGTCGAATTGAGAAATTCTTGTGGGCGACGATAGAAGCGATTTCGCTAGTGCGGGATGTGGGTCCCTTGTTTGTATCACGTGACTATGAATCCAGCCTTGTTCAACTTTGCTTCAATTTTCTCCTGATGATATCTGTAACCATGGCTAAGAAAAAAACTGTTCGTCTGAAGTCTCTCTCTCAGGGCAGACCCAAAACAGTCCAGCCGCCTCATTCCATATCAAGCAAGGCAACTCGGACTTTAATTCGAAGTCACCATACGCTGGAAAAGCAGAAAGCAGAAGCCATTGCCAAAGGAGATGAGGTTAAAGCAGCTTCAATCGCACGTCAGATAGAGTCTCATGGAGGAATCAAGGGTTATCAGCGTGCCAGTCTCCTTGGTCAAGCGAATGATCGGGGAGGAGACAGCTCCAAAATATTACTAGAATGGCTAGAACCAATCTTACCAGCACTGAAAGAGCAGGCCAAGACAAAACCAGTTCGAATGCTTGAGGTTGGTGCTTTGAGTATCAGTAATGCTTGCTCTAAAATCCGAATTTTCGAGATGGAGAGGATCGATCTGAACAGCCAGGAAGCCGGAATCAAAGAGCAAGATTTCATGGAACGGCCATTACCAGATGGTGAAAAGGATCAGTTTGACATCATCAGCCTTTCGCTAGTTCTCAATTATGTCCCTGATGCAGTTGGGAAAGGCAATATGCTTCTACGGACGTTGAAGTTTCTGAAAATGCAACAAGAATCAGACGAGATCAAGAATTTCCTACCTAGTTTGTTTCTGGTTCTACCTGCACCATGTATCATGAATTCACGATATATGGATGAGCCCAAGCTGGAAACCATCATGAAGAGTATGGGTTATGTTCTTGTCAAGAAGAAACTATCAAACAAGCTCGCATATTATCTTTGGAGACTGGAGTCGGAAATCATCAAAAGGACAGCCACGTTCAAAAAAGTTGAGATCCGATCGGGGAAAGATCGAAACAACTTCTCGATTGTTTTGAAAGGGAGGGAACTGTAGTGTTCTAGGTCTTTAGAGTATATCCAAAAGACTTGGTATTGAGCTTGTGTTTTTTTGGCGTTTTACATTGGATTCTTGCAGACCTAATCAAGCGCTGAGAGGGCAAGACAAGGAATTAAAGCGGCGAAGGTAAGAGCACCGCCGTTACATACGACGTAATGATTCTGAGTTCAGACATTATTTGTGCTAGCAAAATGTCAAGACTCAAACTGTTCTACGAATGCGAAATACGAAATGTGCAATGCAGAGTTGATCAGGAGAGCATTTACTTGCACAAGCTGGTGGAAGGTAGCATGTACGGGACGATAACGTTATCGATTGAATACATGCTAGGGGCTCTTGACAAGAGAATTCATCAAGTTTAATATTTCTCCTCAAGATAATTCCTTGTACTATACTATACTTAATAGGTATCAACTGTTTTTGGTGGAATAGCATCTTATCTCCTGCAACTTGTAAAAATTTATGGAAAATTCGTACTAATCAACCCAGCGGGCCGTCTTGACGAGACTTTACAAGGTGACCAAAGTCTTCTCTGCTCGGCATGACCGTTTGCCCTGTCCAACTTTGTAGTGGTGTTGGTGATTGAAAATTCTTCAGGTTACGGGACATCCTTGAACTTTTCCACACATTTAAAAAAGGGAAGATCCGAGCTGTCAACCCCACCGCAGATCCTGCTTTTTCCTTTGTGTCTCGTGCTTGTGCTCGTGCTTGTGCTTTTCCTGTATCTCGCTTGACGCCGGGGATGCCCAGGATGTCAGCATGTTAGCACATCATTCTTTTCTCCTTTCTCATCGCCAAATTTTTCTCCTCTCCCGTCCCGTCGACCTGGATGGACTACGGCGAGTCTAGTTACTTATGGGGCTTCTTTCTACAGGGGGAAATTTCATGATGTGAAAGTATGTATCTTTGGTTGGCACTAGCATTAAGCTGTCGGGAGTGTAGATAGGTAGGTAGGTGATTAAGGAAAGTAATGGAGGGTGTGTGTCTGGTGGTGTAAAAAGTGCTCCGTCACTTGCAGGCAAACATCAAGCACTGCAACGTTCAGCCAGACAGACAGACAGACAGACAGACAGACAGACTTCTTACAGCAGCATTTATCACGTACTCCCTAATATCAAAATTTCATTGTTGCCACTGATCTCCTGTCGTCTCTCCCCCATCCACCACCCGCTCGGCTTAATACCGCTCTGTCCATGTCCGTTCCTTTTATCTCTTTCCAATTGTCCAGTCAGCTCGTCCCGTCAGGATATGCGATAAGGCCTGGGCCCCGCTCATGCTCTCAATAGTCGCTGCACTTGAACAAATACTTGGACATTTTCCACCCTCGCACATCTCTGCTGCTTCGCAGAGCAGAGAGTCCTCGTTCAACATCTACAGGGTGCGGTTTGATCTCTGCTAATCCATCGCATCTAGACAGCCAGCCACCCACCCGGCCATTACTTCTGAGCTCGACTTATCACAATGCCGAGAAACCCCACCAATTGGGACGAATACCAGTACGGTACCGCCAGAAGCGCCTCCATCAGCTCAGACGGTGGCAGAAGCGTCCATTTCGACCAAGATGATCAAGATAGTGATGTGGCAGGGTCTCCCAGTGCATCACTTTTGGCAGGCCGAAGTGAAGATAGACGTGAAAGCAATGATACCAATTTGCGAAGACGAAGGTTTGTATTTCCTATTTCGTGAATACTCAGCAATTAATTAAATGTACAGGTCTTCGATGACTATGCGTTTGAATGCATTGGCCCAGGTTGGAGGAGTGAACAGCATTGAGAACTTTGCCAGAAGTTGGACCCGAGCGGCAGCGTTCCTAGAAGTCACTCCTCGCCAACCCTCCCTCATGCTCTCTGCGGACCAGGACACACCTCAAACGGATGATGACCCTATCCATTATGGGCGGACAGATACAGAAGGGGGTAGGGTGCCCAGGGCATCTTTACTTAGAGCACATCTTGAGGCTTCAAGTCCGGAAGATGCCATAGTTGATGATTCTTTTCTTTCAGAAAGTGATCCAAATACTCCACGGCCTCTCAACCACCGCGAATCAGAAGGCAAGCGTCTTGGACATGATATGACCAGCGTGCAGGGCAGCGTCAGGGGAAGCATTCGAGGAAGCAACTCCATTTACACTATTCCTCCCCAT
>Ga0247804_10001645_pt1 | contig 10337 bp, 9 predicted proteins | sample UWRJL029104C1_FD_181142 | JGI IMG/M metagenome (GOLD analysis project Ga0247804, IMG submission 181142) | Plant litter microbial communities from Arlington Agricultural Research Station in Wisconsin, United States - UWRJ-L029-104C-1 | ecosystem: Environmental > Terrestrial > Plant litter >...
GACTAAGGCTGAGAAAAAAGCTGACCGTGAAGCCCTCGAAGGTATTATCGACAGCTACGTACACGGCGGACGCATTGGCGTTCTTGTAGAAGTAAACTGTGAGACTGACTTCGTTGCTCGTACTGATGGCTTTAAGGAATTTGCGCACGCAATTGCGTTGCAGGTTGCTTCAATGTCACCACAATACATTTCAGAAGCTGATATTCCAGCCGAAGAAGTCGAACGTGTTCGTGCAGAAGCGACTGAACGTGCGATTGCCGAAGGCAAGCCTGCTGACATCGCTGAAAAAATCGTTGATGGTCAAGTAAAGAAGCACTTCGCTGAACGTGTTCTCTTGAGCCAACAGTACATCATGGACGACTCTATGACTGTTGAAACTTTCCTCAAGGAAAACATCGGCAAGATGGGTGAAAACATCATCATCCGTCAGTTCAAGCGCATTGAACTTGGTGTTAACGAATAAATCGTTTACTTTCAATAAAATAACCCGCCTTTGTGCGGGTTATTTTATATCAGATTACTAGGGTTATGGTACACTAAAGAAAGAATAAGCGTCATGCGCTTCGCAAAATAGCTATAACAGAAAGAAAATGATGACCAAAGCCCGACAATTCCGTTTGCCCAAAATACCGACATTGAAACGTGCGACGTTAGTTGGGGCGAGTCTTGTCTTGTTTATAGCTGGAATTCTACCGTTCTTTACGGCGTTATCTACAGGGGCCGCGCCTGGTGATTACACCTGGACTTCTCAGAGTTCGCAAGATTCAGGAAATGATTCAGCGGGGAGTCGACAGTGGAAAGGTATCGCGATGAGCAGTGATGGTACTAAGATTGCCGCCGCTCCTGCGGATGGTTCTATTTACACCTCAACTGACTCGGGTGCCACTTGGACAGAACGTGTGGGGTCGGGTTCGCGTTATTGGGCGCATATCGCTTCGAGTACAGATGGAACAAAGCTGGTTGCTTCTGTACGAAACGGCTACATTTACACCTCAACTGACTCGGGTGTTACTTGGACAGAACGCACGAGCGCTGGATCCCGCTACTGGAACTACAACACACTCGCCTCAAGCGCGGATGGAACAAAGCTGGTTGCGGGTGCAGGCAATGGATCGAATGACTCTATTTACACCTCAACCGACTCGGGTGTTACTTGGACAGCACAGACAGGCGCAGGATTACGTGACTGGCAATCGGTCACTTCAAGTGCGGATGGCACGAAACTAGCGGTCGCAACACAAGGAACAGCCGGATCGACGTATGTCTACACCTCAACTGACTCGGGTGTTACTTGGACACAACGAACGGTAGGGAGTGGCGGTATATATAGCATAATCACTTCAAGTGCTGACGGTGTGTATCTTGCTGTCACCGAAGGAAGTACCTCTGATGGTTATATTTATACTTCATCTAACTCAGGTGTTACCTGGACACAAAGTAGCGCACCATTAAATAAATGGGGGGTTGTTTCTTATAGTGCTGATGGATCAACACTTGTAGCCGGATTGACTTATGCCGGTAACGTTTATGTCTCGACGAACCATGGAACATCTTGGACCGCTCAAACCTCAAGCGGAAGCCTTTATTGGTATTACATAGCGGTGAGCGCGAATGGAACAAAGATGGCGGGTGCAGCATTCTGGTATATTTCAACATCATCTAACTCAGGTGCAACATGGACATCCAATCAGAGCGGGGCAACTAGCTGGCGGAATGTGGCTCTCAGCGCAAACGGCGCGAAGCAGGTAGCGACGCCTTATGGAGGAAAAATTCATCTTTCGACAAACTCGGGTCTGAATTGGACTGAAAGTACGGGGAGCGGATCGCGAAACTGGTGGGGTGTTGCCTCAAGTAGCGACGGCACAAAGCTTGTGGCGACGGTATATGGTGGCTATATTTATACCTCTACCGATTCGGGAGTCACTTGGACAGAACGCACATCTGCCGGCTCAAGGGATTGGCGATCAGTTGCTTCGAGTACCAACGGAACGAACCTTATAGCGAGTGCGGTAGACGGATATATCTACACGTCTACCGATTCGGGTGCGAGTTGGACTGCGCGAACCTCAGCCGGTTCGAGAGGTTGGGCTGATGTTGCTTCAAGTGCTGATGGTACAAAGCTCGCTGCTGTAGTAGGAGAAGGAACAACCGGATATCTTTACACGTCTACGGATGGCGGCGCAACATGGACTGAGCGTACAGGTGTCGGAAGTACTTCAGATTGGGAGTCAGTGACGATGAGTGCTGATGGTACAAAGCTCGCTGCTGCTATATCAACGAGCACCGGATCTATTTATACCTCTACGGATGGTGGCGCAACGTTGGTACAACGAACAGGTGCGGGTGCTCATTATTGGAGTCATATCGTTTCTAATGCCGACGGTAGTAAGCTTGCCGCTGCAGTAGGAACTGCAACAACTGGTAATATTTATACTTCGGCTGATAGTGGCGCTACTTGGGTAGCACAGTCGAGTCCGGGATCAGTCGCTTGGTATGCGCTCGGAATGAGTAGTGACGCAACAAAGATCAGTGCATTTAAGAGTAACTCATCAACAGTTTACACAGCAACAACTGAAGCAGCCGTCGTGACGCCAACAACCTTTAAAGTTGGTTCAACGACACTTGCGAATGGCATGAGTATTTCTCAAACCCCAAGCTTTAATGGAACTGGCCCTGCGAATGCAGAGATCGAGATTACGTTTAGTCCGGGATCAACCACGTGTATGGCGACAGCAAATGCACAAGGAGCTTGGAGTTGTGCGGTGCCAAATGCACTGACCGCTGGTGCGTATACACTGACGCTTCTCTCAACCGACCCGCAAACATCATCAGACACGACTGTCGGTCCTTTCTCGGTTACTGTATCGGAAGCGGTTGTTGACGATGGTGATGATGACGGTGGTAACGACCAAACGCCTGTTGAAGGTGAAGATGATGTTGAAGCCGATCCTGATGCACCGAACACTGGTGTAAAGATTTCAGACGGAAATGCTAAGTTCCTCCTAGGTGGTATCTCGATCCTTGCGTCATTTGGTGTGATGGGCTTGGCGCTTTCTAAACGCTTTATAAAATAAGAAGTATCCTTTTGCCTTTACTTATTTTCTCCTGACATTTGCTATAATAGAATCCAACAGGAAAGAGGAATATGTTTGATACAAAACCTTATGAAGATAAGTTCAGTGCTGCAGTCGCGCACTTTGAAGATGAATTAAGAAAAGTGCGCACTGGTCGTGCACATCCGAATATGCTCGATAGCATTACGGTTGAAGCGTATGGACAGAAGATGCCGCTGAACCAAGTTGCGAACGTTACTGCGCCAGAAGCGCAGTTGCTGACGATCACACCATTTGATCCAAGTACGATCCAGTCGATCTCTGCGGCGATTCGTCTTGACCAGGCACTTGGACTCAACCCGAGCGACGATGGACGCGTGATTCGCGTACCGATTCCACCATTGACCGAAGAGCGTCGTAAGCTCCTCGTGAAGCAAACCAGCGAGAAGGTTGAAGACACGCGCATTGTGCTCCGAAACGTTCGTCAGGACGCTTTCAAAGAGGCAAAGCGCAAGAAAGACGCGAAAGAACTCTCAGAAGATGACATCAAACGCGTTGAAAAAACGATTGATGAAGCAATGGGTCGCTTCAATAGTGATATTGATCTTAAATTCAAAGATAAAGAAAAAGAAATCTTAACACTCTAATGCCTGAACAAGAATCGGTGATTCCAAAACATGTTGGGTACATCATTGATGGTAATCGTCGATGGGCAAAAGTGCATGGCTTGCCAACGTATGAGGGGCATTTAGCGGGTTATAATGCACTCAAAGATGTCGCGATCGCGAGCCTTGATGCGGGTATTGAGTTTATGAGCATTTACATCTTTTCAACGGAGAACTGGAAACGGAACCAAGAAGAGATTAAGGGTCTGATGTCACTTATCTTGCGTTTGTTTACGACTGACTCTGGGATGTTCGACGAACTGAATATTCGGTTAAAGATCTTGGGTGCGCGCGATCGTCTCGATCCAAAGATCCTCAAGGCGATGGACAAACTCGAAGATCGAACCAAGGATAATACCGCTGGAACCCTCGCGATCTGCCTTAATTACGGTGGCCAAGCGGAGATCGTGGACGCGGTGAAGAAAATTGTTGATCAGGGTGTAAAGTCTGAAGATATCACCGCTGACTTAATTGCAGAAAATTTGTATGCAGCCGAAGTACCGCCGGTTGATGTCATCGTTCGAACGAGTGGCGAAAAGCGCAGCAGCAACTTTATGCTGTGGCGTTCGGCCTATAGTGAATTCATCTTCCTTGATAAGATGTGGCCAGAAATGACAAAAGAGGACGTGACGGCTATAATAAGTGAATATTCGCGTCGACATCGACGATTTGGAGGGTAAATGGAACTTGTATTTGGAATTATTCTTGGGTTAGTCGTTTTGGTTGTGCTTGTCGTGCTCCACGAACTGGGGCATGCGATTGCAGCACGACGTAATGGGGTCGTGGTCGAGGAATTCGGCATTGGTTTTCCGCCACGAGCGTGGGGCAAAAAACTAAAGAACGGTATATTGTTCAGCCTTAACGTGCTGCCGCTCGGTGGGTTCGTGAAATTGCAGGGTGAAAATGATGCAGCGCATAAAAAAGGTGACTTCGGTGCGGCGACATTCTGGCAAAAGACAAAGATTATGTTGGCCGGTGTATTGGTTAACTGGATTGTTGCAGTCATTATTTTGACCGGATTGGCCTTTGTTGGTTTGCCAAAGATTATTCCGAACCAATTCTCGATTGCGTCTGACACCGTTCAGATCAATAAGCCATTACAACTTGTGGAAGTTGTCAAAGACTATCCAGCCGCTCAAGCGGGCTTAGTATCTGGTGATCAGATTATTAGTGTCGATGGTGAAAACATTGAAACCGCTGAAGCCTTCATCGCGTTAACCAAAGAACGTCGTGGTGAAACTGTAAACATTGAGTATATTCGTAACGGTGAAGAGAAGACGGCAAATGTTGCCTTACGTGACAGTGATGCTGCGGTGTTCGGTTCAACCCTTGGTCAGCAACAAGCGATTAAAGCAACCTGGTCAGCACCAATCGTCGGTGTAGTGACAACTGCGCAGTTTACTTGGGTGACATTACAAGGACTGGGCCATCTCGTAACAGATTTCTTTGGCGGACTATTCATGCAATTGAGTCCGAACGAAGCGACTCGCGAACAGGGAAGTGCGAATCTCGAAGAAGCGAGCAATAGTGTCGCGGGACCTGTCGGTATCCTCGGAACGATCTTCCCGCAAGCCGGTCAGGCCGGCCCTGTCCAAGTATTATTCTTGGCAGCGATTATCTCTCTCACCTTGGCTGTCATGAACGTCTTGCCGATTCCGGCGCTCGATGGCGGAAGCTGGTTCTTGATGGCATTCTATAAATTGATTCGCAAGCCGTTAACGAAAGAGCGCGAAGAGCAGATTAAAGGAATTGGCTTCATGGTATTGATGGGCTTGATTATATTGGTGACTGTTGGCGATGTGGCGAAACTTTTCTCATAAATTCGTAGAGCGTAAGGCTTGGATGGGGCTCGTCCTTCCTCTATGGGTACTCGGAAGCTTTATTTTGGCGCAAGTGATTGCGATCGTCTTTATTCAGCTGTTGAGCCTGATTGGCATCAGTTTTAGCGGTGTGAATACATCTGTTGTGAATGCGGCGACTGGGGCGGTGATATACGTTCTCACGATAACGTTGGTGATTGGATTGCCGTGGTTAGTGAAAAAGTACCGGACGTCACGCCAAGAGATTGGCATACAAGAGACGCCAGCATGGCTCGACTTCTTATTAGCTCCGTCGGGGTTCCTTGTCTACATAGTTCTATCGGCTATTCTCGTGATGATCGCAACGAATTTCCTGACGTTCGTCGACATGGAGCAGGTGCAGGATACGGGCTTTAGCCAGTTAACGCAGCGCTATGAATACATACTAGCGTTTTTGACCCTAGTAGTGATCGCACCAATTGCCGAAGAAATCCTCTTTAGAGGTTATTTGTTCGGGAAACTTCGCCAACACGTACCGCTATGGATTGCGATTATTATTACCAGTCTCGCTTTCGGCCTGGCGCATGGGGCATGGAATGTGGGTATCGACGTCTTTGCATTGAGTATCGTATTGTGTTTGCTGCGCGTCGTTTCAAAAAGCCTGTGGCCGTCAATTATGCTGCATATGCTCAAGAATGGTCTGGCCTACTATTTACTGTTTATTGACCCGACGCTTCTGACTTCTTTGGGAGGGTAGGATAACAGGGAAAACATCCTATTGACACCCACCGAAGCGCTTGCTAAACTAATGCTAAATAGAGATGTTTCGGAGGTTTACTACGCTATATATAGCGTAGTAAACGTTTAAAATAGGCTTTATAGTTCTAAATTATGAGAAAGAAATGAAAATGAAGAAACAATATCAAATCACGAGTGAAGGACAAAAAGAGCTTGAAAAAGAGCTCATTGCTCTCAAGTCTCGACGCGGTGATGTCGCTGATAAAATCGCTGAAGCGCGAGATTTTGGCGACCTGAGTGAAAACGCAGAATATGATGCTGCTCGCGAAGAGCAGGGTTTGCTCGAAACGCGTATTGCTGAGATTGAGGATATCTTGAACAACGCAGATATCATCAAGGCAAGTCGCAAGCAAACGATTGATCTCGGTAGTAAAGTTGAGCTCAAGCTCGGTACTAAATCAACGACGTATACAATCGTTGGCCCAGTTGAAGCGAACCCAATCGAAGGTCGTATTAGTAACGAATCACCAATCGGTATGGCACTTTATGGTAAAAAAGTAGGCGATAGCGCTACTATTACGACACCAAAAGGTGACGTGACCTACAAGATCGCTCAGATTAACTAGAACTTACTGTTCAAGCGGCTGCGCAAAGTAGTCGAGATGCCAGGCTCCATCCTTCAGGATGAGCCTGGTTTCGCTAACAGGGTCAATTGTGAATCGCTTAGCGAGAAATTCTTCGTGCGTCCAACCTTCGAGGATCGCAACGGTGCACGTGATGAGTCCGCCGTGTGTAAAAGCGAGAATGCTTTTCACCGAAGGATCGCGTGTTTTTTGGGCATCGAGCCAACGCATTCCACGAGCGGCAACTTGACGAATTGATTCACCACCGGCGAAAGCAAAGTCAAAGGTTTGTTCTTTGATCTGCTCCAAAACTTCCTCAGTGTACATTTCAAGCTTGGGACGGTTTGATGCTTCGCCCTGGTCCTGTTCGATCAGTTCATCGTCAAGTTCAATCTGTGTGTCGATGCCCATCGCGTTTTTCGTAAAGGTAGCGGTTTCGACGCAGCGAACACTCGGTGACGAAACGATAACATCGGGAGAAAATCCACGAGCGCGAAGTTCGTTTCCTTTTTGTGTGGCTTGGAGGCGACCTTCTTCAGTAAGCGTTGCGTCATGGGCATGTCCGATGACAAGGGTAGGGTCGATCATGTGTGTGCCGAAGCCGTGGCGAATAAAGCGTATTTCAAGATCGTTCATTACTCTTACAATACAACGATTGTTTTCATCGAGTCAAATTGCTGCTCGCGACCAGTTGCATATGGTATACTGACATCTGATATGGCAACACTAAAAGACTTCCGTGACGAGCGCCTGCGTAAGCTTGATCGCCTCAAAGAGTTGGGATTTAATCCGTACCCAGCTGAGTCTCATCGCACCCACATGACGGGCGATATTGTTGCTGGCTTTGAAAAATTACAGGGCGAGACCGCAACGGTAGCGGGTCGTATCGTCGCAATTCGAAAATTCGGAAAACTCGCTTTTATTGTCGTCAAAGACGTCAGCGGGCAAGTGCAACTCTACCTCAATGAAGCAGACGTTGCTGAACGTGAAGAAGCAACGAACCGCCTCGGCATCGCCGATCTTCCATTGCTCGACACGGGTGATTTCATCGAAGCTACCGGCACCATCGACAAGAGTCAGAGCGGCGAAATTTCTATTTTTGTGAAGGATCTCCGCATTCTCACTAAGTCACTTCGTCCAATGCCAAGTGCGACCGAAGGTTTTACGAATAAAGAAGAGCGCATGCGTCGTCGTTACGTTGATATGAACGTCAACACGGATGTGCGCGAACGTTTCGTGCGCCGCAGTAAATTCTGGCAAGCAACCCGCGAATTCTTGAATGCTCGTGACTTTGTTGAAGTAAACGTGCCAGTCCTCGAGCACACGACCGGCGGCGCTGACGCTAATCCATTCGTGACACACATGGATGCACTTGATCAAGATTTTTACCTGCGTATTAGTCACGAACTTCCGTTGAAGCGTCTGATTGGTGCGGGCTTTGAAAAAGTCTATGACGTTGGTCCTCGTTTTAGAAACGAGAATTATAGCGATGAGCACCTTCCCGAGCACGTGGCTATGGAATGGTATTGGGCCTATGCGAACTGGCAAGATGGCCGCCAAATGATGGAAGAAATGTATAAAGACGTCCTCCAAAAAACTTTCGGTACATTGCAATTCTCACTCGGTAAATTCGAAGTCGATATGAGTAAAGAGTGGGAAATCTGGGATTATGCCACGGTGATTAAAGAGCACTACAACATTGACGTGTTCAATTCGACACTTGATGAAGTAAAACAAGCCCTCCTCGACAACAAACTCGAAGTAGAAAAGACTGAAAACCGCGCTCGCGGTATCGACAAGCTCTGGAAGAACCTGCGCAAGAATGTTGCTGGACCAGTGTGGTTGGTGAATACACCGACATTTATTAGTCCTTTGGCAAAAACCAATCCTGGTGATGACCAGACCGTCCAACGATTCCAGCCAGTTATTGCTGGAAGTGAGCTTGGTAATGGATTCTCAGAACTAAATGATCCACTAGATCAACTTGCTCGTTTTCAAGAGCAGCAGGGGATGCGTGATAATGGCGATGAAGAAGCGATGATGCTCGACATCGATTACATTGAAATGCTCGAGTATGGCATGCCACCGGCTTGTGGTTGGGGGTATAGTGAGCGTGTATTCTGGATCTTTGAGGGTGTTCCTGCTCGTGAAGGCGTTCCATTCCCACAACTTCGCCTCGATTACGACGAGACGACTCGAAGTATTTACTCTGACGTTACATTTGAATTGTAAGAGTACTTATTTTTTTGCAGTAATGCTATACTTAATATAGTGATAGACGGAACGCCATAAGGCCGTTACAATAAGAAAAAAAGGAGACGCATGGAATTCGGAGTATTTAGTTTTGGTGATGTGCAACGCAAGAATGGAAAATTAGGTCCAACGAGTGAAGCAATTACCAATATGCTCGAAGCAATCCAACTCGCCGATAAGGTAGGGTTAGATTTCTTTGGAGTTGGTGAGCACCACACTGAATATTTTCCAGCGTCTTCACCTCCAACAATTATCGCAGCGGCCGCCGCGACGACTAAAAACATCAAACTCGGCAGTGCTGTGTCAGTGTTGAGTACTGATGATCCTGTCCGTGTCTATCAGCAATTCGCCACCGCCAATATTATTAGTGGGGGACGCGTCGAAGTGATTGCCGGGCGAGGCTCTTCGACGGAATCGTTCCCTCTATTTGGTTATGACTTGCAGGACTATGACAAATTATACGTTGAGAAACTTGATTTATTATTAAAAATTAACGCTTTGAAAAAGAACGAGAAGATCAATTGGGAAGGGCAATTCCGTGCGCCACTCATGAACGTGCCGATCGTGCCTCAATCTGACGATCCTTTAAAAATCTGGCTTGCTACCGGTGGAAATCCTGACTCAACCATTCGTGCCGCGCAACTAAGTTTGCCGATTGCCTATGCAATTATTGGTGGGCGGATGTCACGATTTATTCCGTTGATCAATTTGTATCGTGAAGCGGGTAAGCAATTTGGAACATCTGATGCGCTCGAGGTGTCAATTGCGTCACCAGGGTTTATCGCCGAGGATGCTCAGGATGCAAAAGACACCTTCTGGAAAGCCTGGAGCTGGACGATGACGACGCTCGGAAAGGTGCGTGGCTTTGCTGCGCCGACACGGGATCATTTCGATGCTGAATCGAATCATGATGGCGCCTTGTTTGCCGGCAGTCCTGAAGAAATCGCCGAGCGTATTATTGAACTTCATAAACGCATCGGACACACACGCCACTTTTTCCAGATGGACGTCGGTCAAATGCCGCATGATAAATTCTTGAAATCAATTGAACTGTTGGGAACAAAAGTAGCGCCATTAGTACGAGAGGGAATTAAAAAACAATGAAAATAGGAATTATTGGAGCGGGTCGCCTCGGCACGTCACTTGCACGTCTTTCGCTAGCGGCAGGACATGAAGTGTCACTCGCCAATTCACGCGGTCCTGAGA
>Ga0247804_10001646_pt1 | contig 10336 bp, 10 predicted proteins | sample UWRJL029104C1_FD_181142 | JGI IMG/M metagenome (GOLD analysis project Ga0247804, IMG submission 181142) | Plant litter microbial communities from Arlington Agricultural Research Station in Wisconsin, United States - UWRJ-L029-104C-1 | ecosystem: Environmental > Terrestrial > Plant litter >...
ACTGCTCTTCCCACTCGCTTGTGTTTATTTGAATATTACTCCAGATATCACTAGTAGACAGAATCACGTAATGTGCTTCACCAAGTGTATCAAAATAGTTATATCGGGTCAATGTTGTTTGTGTTTTTTGTTACACCTTGACCCCTGTTAGATGATGCCGCACTTTACCTTACAATGTGCCGAAATATTGGCTTCATGCTGTTGTAATGTCTTTGCGTAATACGTCACATCGTCGTCTCCACTAAGGAAGAATAGATAATCTCCGGGGGCAGGGTTTGCGACACCTAGGAGTGATGCTTTGCCAGGAACGGCGATTGGTCCAGGAGGGAGCCCTTCATAGCGACGTGTATTGTATGGTGAATCAAGGTTAACATCGCGATCCACCCCTGTTTTATCAGCAATGTACTGATAGGTTACATCTGATCCAAGTGCCATTGGAATAGCCATTCGACTATAGAATACTTGGGCAATTTGCGCTTCGTCACCCCCGATAGATTCACGCTGGACGATAGAGGCCAGGGTAATCCCTTCATACAAACTCAATCCTTTTGCCTTGAACTTCGCAACAAGATCATTCTCTTTAATAACCTTTTCATATTCGTTAAATGTTCCGATTAAAATATCTTGAACAGTCGCGCCTGTACCGAAATTGTACGTTTCACCGTAAATATACCCCTCGAGGTCACTTGTCGCCGGTTTTCCTTCGAACAGAGGTGAATCATAGGTTGAAGCGAATCCTGAGCTAATTTCTGCCTCGCTATAGCCTGCTTTGAGCAATACTTTCTTGTTTTCGGCCAATGTAGCCCCTGGAAGGAAGGTTATATTGAATGTATCCACTTTCCCACTTGTGAGGTGTTTGACGATCTCAGGGGTCGTTTGAGACGGCGACAGGCGGTATGAACCGGCTTGAAGGCTATTTTGTGTCTTTGTAATACGTGTATATACCGCAAAAGCAGCTTTATTGCGGATTAGACCCTCTTTTTTGAGTAAATCCCCGATCATGGCAGGCGTCGATGCAGGTGCGATCGTTATTTTAATAAGTTCAGTCTTTTTTGTGTCAACTGCGCCGAGTTGTACGTTATACCAAAGTGTCGAAGCAACCACAGTCCCGATAAGCGCTACAATCAAAGCGAGTCCTGTAAAAAGAATAATCTTTTTGCGGCGCGCACCCTTTTTAACCTGAAGTCCAGATTGAGTACCTGCAATTGGCTGGTGCGCAAGTGGAGCAGTAGGCTGAGGCTGTTGATCTGGTTGTTGTTGTGGGTTTTGGTCCATTAATGTGTCTCCATGTAGTCTTCGAGGATAATTGCAGCTGCCTGTGCGTCAATATCGCCTTTTGTATACGGTTTTTTCATACTTACAAGGCGTTGCTCAGCAATAACACTTGTGAGTGATTCATCTTGGAAAATGATGTTGTCAGCGATGTCTTCGAGACCTTTTGCAAAATTCTCGACATAATTAGTCTGCGCGGTCATTTCACCTTGCTGATTACGGGGGTACCCAACAATAATAGTGTCTGCACCTTCGCGGATAACAATCTCAGCAATTGCCTTCAGCTCGTTGCCGTCTACTTCGATCGTGTCAAAAGCGACAGCAATACGAACACTACTATCGGCGACAGCAACGCCAATACGCTTCTCGCCCACATCAAGACACACGAGTGAGGAGCTGCTCATATCTAATTGTTCTCTAGTTTAAATTCGATATCAATTTTGCTAGTGTTGTTCGGGACAGTTCGTACCCAGAAGTAAGAGAATTTCACATCTACGTCTTTTACACCTTCAATAGTTTGGAGTGCAGATTGGACTTCACCATAAATCTTGCCCTTCACCTGATCCTTAATCGCGTTTTCGTCAATCTTTGGACCGATCTGGCCATTTGCAGTGACAGCGACAGATAGTGTATCACCTTCTTTCTTGAAGTTACTGAGCCCTACTTTATCAACACCTGTATCGTAGATTTTTTGCGCATCTTTATCGATGACTTGTTGTTCAAGACTACTCGTCAGGTATGTTTCTAAGTCGGCCTTTGCAAATGCATACAGAGAGTATGTCGTAGATACAGTAAGTTTCGCTTTGCCAGATGCAGCCTCTGCATTTACTGCAGGAGCAGAGACAGCTTCGGCGCGATCAACTGTAAAGCTACTTTCGATAACGATCTCACCATTAGAAAACTTCTTTGTGAGTGCTTTTTTCTCGGCGTCGGTAGATTTACCGATTAACTGGCCTTTGGCGCGTTCGATGTCGTCAGCTGATACAACCTTAACAATCTTTGTTGTTCCGCCAGCAGATGCCTCGACAAAACTTGCGCTCACGTTTGCTGGCGCACCACTCAATGAACCGGTTGCACCATTGTAAGAGTCCCCGATTGCCGCAGCGGTTACCGGTGTAGTTCCTGATGAATTAGAGCCACCCTGGTAAGAAAGTGTCACTGCCGTATCTGTTATAAACACGAGCCCGCTTGAAGTCGTAAGCCTCGTTCCAGCAGGAATCGTACCCAATCCACCAAGGCTAGATGTTGAAAAGCGCACAGTACCTGTTGCTTTTTCACCTAGATCTTTTTCACCAGTTGCCTCAAAATCAATCGTCTCATCCTTCTTCTCTTGTTGTGCAAGTGATTTCACAACGCCAGTCTTGAAGTCGGTTGCAGCAGATCCACCAAGCTTAACGGTAGCGCTCACTGGTGCGGGACTTGTACTTGCAGTGACTATCACCGTTGCAGCAGGAGCGAAGACAAACATCCACACGAGTAGTGCAATCAAAGCTACTCCACCACCGATACCTAGGAATAATCGCTTGCGAAATTTATCAAAGTTAGGGATTTTAACCCGGCTCTTTGCGCCACCAGCTCGGCGGGCAGAAGCAATGCCAGCCGCGGATACTGCTGCAGGATCGATCTCACTATCGTTGTCGATATCGAGTGATTCAATTGCACTACTACGACCATCTTTTGCAATACGGGTGTTATCTTTAACTTTCAGACTTCCGGCGTGATCGCCAACAGGTAGGTCTGAACCATCAATAATGTCATCTTCATCATCAGTGATAATCGCAGCAATTTCAGCAATTTCAGGCTTAGACTGGAGATTCTTTGCAACTGGGATCTGCGCGTTTGCAGCAAGTGCAACAAGCGCCGGGTTATTAGTTATCAGTACGAGCTGCTTCTTGTCAGCTTTCGCCATACGATCAAGAAGGCGCAGATTGACTGCACTTTGGAGTGTTCCTGTCCGTTTCGGAGGAACTACAGCGACGATTTTTTCTTTAGCATTTTTTATTTTGCCAATAATGGCAGTGACATCGTCGTCAACATCAATGTATATAACGTCTTTATTCATGTTAAATTCTCAGAAGGCGATTAAGTTTATCTTTGATGGAATCACCCTCTCCACTCCCTAATAGTGTATCATAGCCAACCCGCAGCAGACCCATGGCAGTAATGAAAGTGTGATCTGTTACGTCGCTTGTTTTATCAACGACGCCAATTACTTCAGAAGGATTGATGTGATGTACAGATGGCTTCTTTGTAAATGGAAGATCCTTGTGCCAATCGCTTGACTCAAGTGCCGTTACAAGCTTTTCGAGGCTTGACCCACCACCACACAGCAAAATACGATTTGGCAAATGGTCAAGTGAATCGAATTCACTCAGTGCAAGCTCGACTCCAGCAATCCATACCTCTAGTGTCTTGTCGATTGCGCTATTCACTTCTTTCGCAACACTCGCCTTGATCTGACTGTGATCGATGTTAACCTTTAGTTTTTCAGCGTCTTTGTACGAAAGCTCCATCTCGCTCGCAATAGTTTGTGTAAAGCTTCGCCCACCAATACCAAACATCTTTGTGCCTTCGACTCCACCATCATTCACGACGGCGATATCAGTCGTACCACCACCAACGTCAGCCAGGATCGCAGTAAAGTTGCTGTTTGCGTCATTTCCAAGCACTGATCGGCTCACCGCAAATGGTTCGGCGGCAACAGCAAGTAGTTCGAGTGATAATTCATCCGCAACCCGCTCGAGTGCACCAATGTGTACCATAGGCGCAAATGCAGTATAAATTTGCACTGCAACATCACGACCCTGGAATCCGATAGGGTTACTTACCTTGTATCCATCAATGTGAATGCTCACCAATGCGCTGTTGACGAGCTTCACTTCAACTTCGTCATTGCCGGATTCAAGTGCAATCTGCTTTTGTGATTTAATCTGTGCACGTTCTTGTACCTTCTCAATGATAAATTCCATTTCAGACGAATCGAGTGGGCGATCTGGTTGAGGACGGCGGTAACGAATCGTGTCAGTAACACCCTTTACAAGTTCTCCAGCAATACCAATCACGACGCGTTTTGCTTGTAGTCCCGCTTGTTCTTCGGCATCTGCGAGGGCTTCCTCGCAGTTACGAACAACTCCGGCAATGTCGGAAATTGCTCCAGAGTGCATGTCGCTTACTTCTTGGCGAGCACGTCCAACGCCAACAATGTGCAGTTCATCACCTTCAAGGCGTGCAATCAACGCTTTTACAAATTCAGTTCCTATGTCGAGTGCGACGATATAATCATCAGCTGGCGCTTTTTTGCGAGCTTTTCGTAATTTTTGTAATACCATATTGTTTTCCATTATATAACATTGGTGCTTATGCTCCTAAACTGTTGATAATAATGTTAAATTGTGATATAATATTACGATGAATATCGAAAAATATCACGCATTCGATCCCTTTTCAGAAGAGTCGCTACGAATAGTAGAAGAAGTTGAGGCCCTTCCCTTTGACCAGGAGTTTGAGCATCTTCTTTACGACAACCGAATCGACCGAGTTGCCCGTTTCGAATATGATCACGCCCCTGATCAAGAATATGATGCAGCACCTCTCGTCATTGACTTTGATGTCATGGCAACTCGTTTCCCTGCCAGCCTTCGTGGTATCTTTCCTGAAGATCAGTACAACATCGAGCAGCTAAAAATTGAACAGTTCGAAGGCGGGTACGACACAGTTACCCAGACACTTCCTCAAACTCGATTAGGTATGACTTTTTGGACACACGAATGTGAACACTTTGTAACGATTGAAAACGGTATCGCACGATACGAAACAAAAAATAATGATCTAGAAGATACAGTGTATATATTCCAGCCAGAAGAGATCATCGGATTAATCGCGACATTCGTGTACGCGAAACAATACGACCCCGCACACCCAAACAAAGCGATTGAACTCGCCGAGTCCTCTCTTTTTACCGCTCGCGATCCACGTGTCGATTTCGTCGAACAATTAATCATGACACTGGGAAACTTTACAGGAAGTTCTAGTCTTGAAACACGCGCCATGTTTGAGAATGGCAACGGATCACCAATCCTCGCCACACTACGTGAACAAGAGTTTCCAGAGAAAAGTGCCGTATCAAATCGACTACTTTTGAACGAACTAACTGACGTGAATGAAATACCGACATCCACTGAAACATTGGTGGCTCAAAACATCGTTAATATAAATGACGAAAATTCTATCATTGGTGTCGGTCAACTGAAAAAACAGTTTGCAGAACAGCGCTCAACCGTGCTCACAGAAATGCCTCTGACGACGACAGAGTATATTGACTCTAAAGAAAACTACACTCGATGGGTCAGTATCTGCGCTTCATTCCTAAGTGCAATTAAAAACGTTTAAATAAGTATTGCTTTGATACGTCGGATTCCGGCGCTGCTTGATTCTTCTTTTTGAATCTTAAAGACCTTATCGCCAGGTTGAATAAGTTCAAGTGTGTGCTCGACATGAGGACCACCACAAATTTCAAAGCTGAATGGCACATCTTCGTTGTCGGCAATCATCTTGTAAACTTTCACTGTTTCGCCATAACGATCACCGAATTGCCCTAATGCACCCATTTCTTCGCGTGCAACAGTCGTTGGGTATTCTGCATAACTAATTTTAAGATCTTTGTTGATTTCGCGATTCACAATCGCTTCTACTTCTGCAATTTGTTCCGGTGTTACTTTTTCGGGGTGTGAAAAGTCAAAACGAAGTCGTTCTTCGGTGATGTTTGAGCCGTGTTGCACAACATGGTCACCAAGTACTTGGCGGAGTGCTGCATACATCAGGTGTGTTGCAGTGTGGTATTGTTTGTGAATTTCAGTCTGTCCGCCAAGGCCACCTTTGAATGTTCCCTTTGCGGCAGTTTGCGAACGTTCACGTTGTTCTTGCATCTTTGCGTCAAATTCTTCACGCCATGTAACGGTGAGTGGAATTTCTTGCTTGATTGCCTCTTCAGTAGAAAGCTCTACAGGGAAACCGTATGTATCATAGAGCGTAAATAGTTCAGCACCTGTGATGCCGTCTTCTTTACGCTTTGTTAACTCGTTGATGCCTTTTCGAAGCGTCTGGCGGAACACTTTTTCTTCTTTTGCGAGAGTTGCAATAATTTCATCGCGCTTTTCAGCAACTTCCGGGTAGTCATCAACATACATATCAGCGATCACGGGAATAACCCCTTCGAGGAAGTTTTGTTCGATACCTAGATCGAAAGCAAAACGAACAGCACGACGAATTAAGCGACGCATCACGTAGCCTTGTTCTTTATTTGAAGGCTTTACATCATCAACAGCCAGGAATGTTGCTGCACGAAGGTGATCAGCAATCACACGCATACTTGCAGTGTTATCTTCGTATGTTTTGTTTGATAATTTCTGTAGCTGCTCGATGATTGGCCATAGAAGACTAATCTTGAATACATCAGGGCTGTTAATTTGCGCAGCAGCAATTCGTTCAAGTCCACCACCGAAATCGACGTTCATTTTTTCAAGTGGTTCAAACGAACCGTCTTCGAGGCGTCGATATTGCATAAAGACTTGGTTCCCGATTTCCATAAATTGTCCGCTGTCGCTCGCAGGGTGCGCAAGCCCGAAACCTTCAGCGTGGTTTTCGGGACCGAAGTCATAAAAGACTTCACTGTCAGGACCACAAGGATCACCGATTGGAGTCTTATCAAGTCCGCCGCCACGTGACCACCAGTTTTCGCCATCATCGTAAAAGAAAATGCGCTCACCAGGTTTAATACCGCGCTCGTCACCATTTGCTTGTGAGCCAACTTCAACAATCTTGGCTTCAATGCCGCGCTCTTCGAAGATCTTTTGCCAAATGTTCGCAGCTTCATCGTCACGAGGAATGCCATGTGCTTCATCGCCAATGAACGCTGTGACATAAATCTTTAGTGGATCAAGACCGACAACATCAACGAGGAACTCAAAGAACCAACGAATCTGCTGTTCCTTAAAGTAGTCTCCAAGACTCCAGTTTCCAAGCATTTCAAAGAAAGTCGTGTGACGGTTATCACCTACATCTTCGATATCTTGTGCACGTAAACATGTCTGACTATCAGTTAAACGAACACCCGCTTGATGTGATTCACCTAATAGGTACGGCAAAAGTGGCTGCATACCACTTCCAGTAAACAGGGTTGTTGGGTCATTATACGGCACTAATTTAGCACGAGGGATTACCGCGTGGCCACGTTCTTTAAAGAACTCGAGGTACGAGTTGCGAATATCTTGAGCATTCATTAGGACTTATTATACCAGTTAATCGGCGTCAGCCGAAGATTAACAGGTAGGAACTGTTGCACCCCACCATTGGACATTCACATTATTACCTGTTTTGCAGGGTGCTTTCGATTCGTACGACGCATAAATCGCGTAACTGTCAGTTGAAGTATCACCACGAACATAGCGATAGTCAGCGAATGTATCTGGTGCGTTTCGAGGGTCATGCGGAATAACTTTTAGATACGGCGCAAGCTCTGACGAAAGTAAACTAATATTACACGCTGTTCCATCTTCATCGCATACTTCGGGATACATGCTTTTTTCAGCATGGTACTTTTCAAGTGCGATTTTGATCTGAGTGATATCACTCTCTCGCTCTGCGTCGCGCGAGCGCTGCTGAATGGTGCCGTAAGAGACGACAACAATTCCTATCAAAATACCAATAACAACTATGGCTACAAGTAGCTCAATAATCGTAAATCCCTTTTTAAGCGCCCACGCATTGTTCATGCTTTAGTTATAACGCACCATGGCGCTTGTGGCAATTACTCTTCGTCATCCTTTTTGTCTTCATAGTCATGTTTTGCTTGCTCGAAGGCGTCTTTGGCGTCATCTGCCTTTTCTTCGACATTGTCTTTCACGTCTTCGGCAACATCTTTGGCCTTGTCGCCAAATTCTTCAGCTTTATCTTTTACATCGTCAGCTACGTCTTCTACTTTTGCTTTCGCATCGTCAAATAGTCCCATAGATTCTCCTTTGTTAAGATTTGTGTACTCTTATGACTATACGTTTTTTAGCTGATAGACAGCTGATGCTAGGCAACGATACCGCCGCCAATACAGGTTATGCCATCATAGATAACAACCGATTGGCCAGCCGCGACAGCACGCTCGGCATCACCTAATACAAGCTTTACTCCGTCAGCCTGGAACTGAAGTGTCGCAGATGCAAGCTTCGCACGGTGGCGCACACGGATCGTAAATTCACCCTCAGTTGGAACTTCATTAATCCAGTGCACATTAATCAAATCTAATGTTGGCTTCCATAAAGTATCGTCATTCAAATCAGTTGTTACATAGACTTCATTTTTGTCCATGTCTTTCCCAACGACGTAATATGGCAGACCGCCGCCTAGATCAAGTCCGTGACGTTGTCCTATTGTGTAAAATATCGCACCGTCATGTTGCCCTAGAACTTTCCCGGATCGCTTGTCGATAATCGCACCCGCAACCTGTTCGACGTATTGCGAAAGAAATTCACGAATGCCAATCTGTCCAACAAAACAAATACCCTGGCTGTCTTTTTTAGCAGCCGTATAAAGTCCGCGCTCTTTTGCCATTTCCCGAACAGTTGGTTTCGTGTATTCACCAAGCGGGAAAAGTGTCTTTTTAAGTGCCTCACCGGTCACGCGGTACAAGAAATATGTTTGATCTTTGTTGGTATCAATGGCCTGCTTCAACACACCATCCTCAACACGGGCATAGTGCCCAGTCGCAATCATATCAGCGCCATCTTCAAGTGCAGTCTCAAGAAAAATCTTGAACTTCACTTCCTGATTACACATGATGTCAGGATTTGGTGTTCGTCCTAGCTTGTATTCATCAATCATGTAATCAACCACTTTTTGCTTGTACTCGGTCTCAAAATCAAACACCTTAAAATCAATACCTAGTTGTACAGCAACACGTTTCGCATCGGCCAAATCATCAGCCCATGGACATTTCATACCAGGGAGATCTTGCGTCCAGTTTTTCATGTACACACCCGTGACGTCGTAGCCTTGTTCTTTTAAAAGCGCAGCAGTCAAGCTAGAGTCAACTCCGCCACTCATTCCTACATATACTTTTGTCATTTCACTGCTCCTTGTCCATAAAAGGCACCAATCTTGGCGATCTCACCACCTGCAAGCCACCAGCCACGAGGGGTAAGCCACCAAAATACTGACCAATCTTTATCATTCATTAATGGGTGATTAAGTACGATAATGCCAGGGTTAGATTTATCAAATTCCAGTCCTGAACGTCGTTGGTGATACCCCGATGTTACTAATATTATTTTTTTAAAGTCATTGTCTGAGAAAATTGTTCGTGTGTTGAGTGCGTTTTCCTCGGTTGTTGCTGAATCTTCTTCGACGTAAATTGCGTCCTGACTCACACCTGAATTCAACGCTCGAAGGCGCATTGCAGCTGCATTACTTGGGCCAGATTTGTCTTGTGCAGCACCTGAAAAGATGATTGAATCAGCCCATCCATTTTTTAACAGTCGAATACCCTCATCTGTACGTGCATTTGTATCGCCACCACTCACCACCACAACGGCATCAGCTTTCTCGCATTGGCTTGATCCATCAATGGGGACTTCTTGGCATCCAACAAAACTGTTTGGCTGCAGGTATAAGCTAATTCCTGCAATGATCGCGATTAGCATGATCGGAATAATAACAAGCCACTTCATTATGCGGCCGTCCGGTCGTATTCACGCTGTATCTCTTCGATAATAATCTGCGCCGCTTCGGCTATATTTTCTTCAGTTGAAAGATGTCCAAGTGTCATACGCAAACTGCCATCAGCAACTTCTGGCGCAAGTCCGATCGCGGTCAACACATGCGAACGAGTCCCCTTGTTTGCTGCACAGGCGCTTCCCGTTGCAACCAATACGTTGCGTGATTCAAGCGCAAACAGTACACGTTCTGCATCTAGGTTTGGAAATGACATATGTAAATGCCCAGCGAGGCGGTGTTTGTGGTGACCAGAAACAACCGCATCAGAAAATGCAGAGCTGAGTTTAGATTCTAAATCATTGCG
>Ga0247804_10001647_pt1 | contig 10332 bp, 9 predicted proteins | sample UWRJL029104C1_FD_181142 | JGI IMG/M metagenome (GOLD analysis project Ga0247804, IMG submission 181142) | Plant litter microbial communities from Arlington Agricultural Research Station in Wisconsin, United States - UWRJ-L029-104C-1 | ecosystem: Environmental > Terrestrial > Plant litter >...
TTAAACCAATTATTTATACCAACGACAGGACCCAGTATCAAAGAAGGGGTGTTTTCGTAAGGGCGGATGTTGGCTTTAAAAACTGGTTCTTCCTTGAAGGTACTTACCGCAGGGATTACATCTCAACTGAACCGGTAGCTAAACCTTACATCAATACTTACTCTGCAGGTGCTTCCTTTGTATTCAGCGACCTGATCAAGAGCAAAAGGATCATCAGCTACGGTAAATTAAGGGGATCTTTGGGTCAAACCGTTACTTCACTGAATCCATTTGAACTGAACTATAACTACGCCCCAGCTCCTAACCAGTTTAACGGTAACTTCCTGATGAACGAGCCGAATATCCTGATCGATCCGTTGTTGCATGGTTCTACACAAAATGAAAAAGAAGTTGGTTTGGAAATGAGGTTCCTGAAAAGCAGGGTTGGTTTCAACTTTACTTACTGGACAAGAAAGAACATTGATTTCCCTGTTGCAATCGGCCAACCGTTGCAGTCAGGTTATCAACAACTCCGCACCAACGCTGGTGAGATCCTGAAACAAGGTGTTGACGTACAATTCTTCGTTAATCCTGTTAGGTCTAAAAACCTGGATTGGAACATTACCGCTACATGGGGTAAACTTATCAAGAATGAAATCGTTTCTATCGCTCCTGGTATTACCCGTATCGCCATTTCAACCGGCGCATTCTCCGGATCTTCTGCAGCTTATGCAGTGAGTGAAGTTGGAGAGCAATGGGGTCAAATGTTTGGTGGTGGTATCAAAAAGGTTAACGGCAAGCCAGAGTTAACTGCTACAGGTTTATATGTTCGCCAGGCGGACGTTAAATTCGGTAGCGTATTACCTGACTACACCGGTGGTGTTCAGAACAGCATCACTTTATTCAAGAATTTCATTGTTAACGTTAACATTGACTACTCATACGGTGGTAAATTCTTCTCTTTGTCTGACCATTGGGGTACTTTCTCTGGTTTGACAGCACGTACAGCAGGTTTGAACGATCGTGGAATACCAGTTCGTGACCCGGTTGCTGATGGTGGTGGTGTACACGTATTTGGTGTTGATGCTACCGGCAAAGACGTTGATTATTATGTACCTGCTCAAACTTACTTCCAACAGTACAGGAATAACTCTATTACAGAAGATAATATTTATGATCTTACTTTCGTAAAAATGAGGGAATTAAGCGTAGGTTACCGCTTACCAATGGAAAAATTAGGTATCGGCAAATGGGTTAAAACTGCTGTATTCTCAGTAGTATCTCGTAACCCATGGCTGATCTACACCAAAGCAAGGGATTTCGATCCATCTGAAATCAGCAATGTGTATGGTGAAGACGCCCAGTTTCCTGGCACAAGGTCAATCGGTTTTAACCTTAAATTAGGATTCTAATTTTTATCTTTAAATAAAACAATATGAAAAATAGATCAATAAAATTATTTGCCGCTGCCTCCCTTGTCAGCCTGGCAATAGGAGGCGCTGGTTGCGGGAAGATCAGCGATTTCGGAGATACAAATACGAATCCCAACTCTGTGACAAGTCCGGTTACCGCCGCCTTGCTTACGAATGCACTGCAGGTAACTGGCCCCAACGCACTTGGTGTGAATACCTTCCAGGGACCGAGGGCTGCCCTGTACTGCCAGTACATATCAGAAACACAATACACGGATGCACAACAGTATTCCCTGCCGATCCTGGAATCAGGCGCACTGTATTCAGGAACTGCGACAATTCCCGGCCCGTTAATGGACCTGAAGGTGATCATCAACCGCAACTCTGATCCTACGCTTGCAGCAGCAACCAGTGTATATGGTTCAAATGCAAACCAGATCTCAACAGCTAAAATCCTGAGTTCTTATTACCTCTGGACTATTACCGATAAGTGGGGTGACGTACCTTACAGCGAAGCATTACAGGGTGCTGCCAATCTTTTCCCTAAGTATGACATGCAACTGGATATCTATAAAGGTCTGTTCAAAGACCTGGCAGACGCTGTTGCCGGCTTCGACGGCGGACTTCCGGTGAGAGGCGATATCGTTTATAGCGGTAACATCGCGAGTTGGAAAAAATTTGCTAACAGTCTCCGGGTTGTAATGGCAATGCGCTTAAGCAAGCAATATCCTAATGCAGGTGAACTGGCGGCTACTGAATTTGCAGCCGCATTGGCCCCAAGCCAGGGAGGTGTTATTACCACAAATGCTGAGAATTTCAAAGTTGATTACTCAAATGGTGGCGGCGTTTACAACCATCCATGGTTTGACGAATATTTTACCAACGTTCGTGATGACTATGCTTTAAGCAAAACCATGGCAGATTGCCTTGCTGGTTTAGGCGATACAAGGCGTAGTGCATTCGGCAGTACTCAACCCGGCGCTCCCGGCATTGCATTTCCTTATGGCCTGACCAGGGACCTGGCAACTGCTTTCACTACCTCTATTGGTGGCCCTAGCAACTATGCAAGGGTATTGGAATCTTCAAAACGTACAGCAGGTTCACCGGTTGTAGTGTTGAATGCTTCTACAGTGCTCCTGGCACAGGCAGAAGCTGTTCAAAGGGGATGGATTACCGGTTCTGCCCAGGCTTTATATGAAGCTGGTGTTACCGCTTCTTTCGGAGAATGGGGATTGACTGTTCCGGCTGGTTATTTCACCGGTGCTGCCAGCTTCACAAGTGGTGGCGGTGTTCCGGCAATCGGCCAGGCTCCGGCTCCTTACGATGCGATCCCTGCTGACCAGGATGCTGCTACTCCTACAGCATTAAGCCGTATCCAGTTACAACGTTGGTTGGCTGCTTTTCCTAATGGTGGTGAAGGTTGGGCAGAATGGAGGAGAACAGGCGTTCCCGATCTGAAACCTACCCGTTTCGCTACCAATTCAGGTAAAGGTATTCCTCGCCGTTACATGTATGGTCCTAGCGAATCCAGCCTTAATGGTACTAACCTTGCCGCAGCTATTGCCCGCCTTACCGGTGGTGATGTAGCAGAGGCACGCGTTTGGTGGGACAAACCATAATAAATTGTTAAGCTCCATCCATGTAAATGGATGGAGCTCTTTAATTTTTATTTTTACGTAAACAACAAAATAACAACAAATGAAATATTTAAACTTCGCAAAGCAATTCGCTGTAGTAGCTCTTAGCGCTGCTGTATTCAGTTCCTGCGACAAACCAGATGAGGTAGAACCACTGGGTGACAGGGGCCAAACGCTGGTTAAGCTTATCGGCGGCGGTTCACCCACAGTAAGGTTATTCTCTGTGGATTTTAAGCCGTCTCCACAATCTTTGGTAGCTGCAGATCTTCGCAGGGATATTCCTAATGAAACGGAATTGAACAGGACAATGAATGTAGTGATCAAGGATGATACGGCTGCTGTAACGGCATACGACAACACCCTGTTGCAATTACCGGCTTCAGCTTACACTATTGGTTCTGCTACACCTAAAACAGGTGGACAAGGCGGTACCTACAACATCACCCTGGCACCAGGCGAATTTGCCCGCCAGATCGTTATTACTATTCCTGACGCTACAGTATTGAGCACAAGTGCAAACTACGGTTTGGCTTTCACCATTACTTCAGCTGACGCAGACGGAAAGATATCTACTCAAAAAACCATCATCTACAAGATAGGTGCTAAAAATCCTTATGATGGTGTTTACCAGCTGACAGGTTTCTTCACCCATCCAACAACCCCTGGTTACACCGGTCCTTACGGAACAGCAACTACAGGCGGTCCATTGGAATGTGAGTGGATCACGATCGGGCCAACTACCGTTAAAAGGGAAATCGGCTTGCCGGCTCCTTACGAAGAAAACTACCTGTTCTGGAACAATACAACACCTCCGGGCGGACTTGGTTTCTTCAGCAACGTAGGTTACAGGGTTGACGTTAACCCGGCTACAAACGCAATTACTTTGTTGCCAGCTCCTTTGAACGCTGTTACCCTGACAACTACTTCAGGTGCATTCAGCCCATCTACGCATAACATTGATTTTTCTGGTGCGTACAATGCTACCAGGACTTTCACTGAGCATTACGAATACTTAAGGGCAAGATAATTTAGCCTTATAAATATTTTTGAAAGAGCTCCACTTGTTGGAGCTCTTTCGTTTTATCTTTGTCTCCCAAATTATAGAATATGAGCAACCAAAATGAAGTACCCAATCAACTGAACATAGAAATTTCAGAAGAAGTATCCGAGGGTGCTTATGCCAACCTGGCCATCATCACCCACAGCCATGCGGAGTTCGTGGTGGACTTCGTAAATGTAATGCCCGGCACTCCTAAAAGCAGGGTGAAAAGCCGCATCATCCTTACGCCGTTCCATGCCAAGCGTTTCATGAAAGCGATGATCGACAACATAAAGAAGTTTGAAACAGCCAACGGCACTATACAGGATATGGAATCCGTAGAGATCCCGTTCAACTTTGGCGGGCCTACGGCACAGGCTTAAACTGCGCGCTCATAAAAGCCCTTCATCTGCAAAACTAAAATATCCCTCTTCACTTACGATCAGGTGATCGAGTATTTTTATATCCAGGTAAGCAGCGGCATTCCTGATCTTTAGCGTCAGCGCCTCATCGGCCCTGCTGGGTTTTAAATTGCCGGAAGGATGGTTATGGCATAAAACCATGGAAGTTGCATTTTCTTCCAGGGCTTTTTTTAATATGATCCGGGGATCGGCAATGGTGCCCGTTAAACCACCCCTGCTGATCACTTCAAAATAATTAACCCTGTTGGCCTGGTTAAGGAAAAGTATGGCAAATACTTCATGCTGGAAGTCTTTTAAACTATGCCTGAAATAATCAGCAATATCACTGCTCGACCTGATCATCGCTTTCTTCGTCACTTCACCGGCCAGTCTTCTTCTTCCTAATTCAAGCGCAGCCATTAACATGATGGATTTTGCGATACCAATGCCGGGTACTTTTTGCAGGTCTTTCAGGTTGAGCTTGCCTAAGTCATTAAGATTGTTGTTACCCAGCTTCAATACAGCTTTGGCAATATCCAATGCAGATTGCTTTATCGTGCCGTTGATGATGAGAATAGCAAGCAGTTCGGAATTGCTGAGAGAAGCGGGGCCATTCAATAACAACTTCTCGCGGGGACGGTCATCGGCAGCCCAATATTTGATAGATGTGGATGGCTTGTTGACATTTTTCATAACCTCATATTTAATTCATGTAAACTAAATGATACTTTCGCACTTTATTAATCAACTTACTTCAAAGATACATGGAATCAAATGCAAAAATATTTTCAGGAACAGGTTCTCAATACCTTGCTGAAAAAATCGCCCAAAAATTTGGAGAACCTTTGGGGAAGGTAAACATCCAGCGTTTCAGTGATGGGGAAATTTATGTTGAATTCCAGGAGAGTATCAGGGGACGCTTCGTGTTCCTCATACAAAGCACTTTTGCGCCGGCCGATAATTTGATGGAACTGTTGCTGATGATCGATGCCGCAAAAAGGGCTTCGGCTTATAAAGTGATCGCCGTAATACCGTATTACGGCTTTGCCCGGCAGGACAGGAAAGACAGGCCACGCGTAGCCATCGGGTCAAAACTGGTAGCAAATATGTTGACCGCAGCAGGAGCAGACAGGGTGATCACCATGGACCTCCATGCACCGCAGATCCAGGGTTACTTTGACATACCTGTAGATCACCTTGATTCCTCGGCGATCTTCATTCCCTATATCGAAGGCCTGCAATTGGAAAACCTGACGTTTGCCGCACCCGATGTAGGCAGCGCCAACCGCATCCGCGAATTTGCCACTTATTTCGAATGCGAAATGGTGATCTGCGACAAACACCGGAAAAGGGCCAATGAAATAGCGAGCATGGTGGTGATCGGCGATGTTGCGGGCAGGGACGTAGTACTGATAGATGACATTTGCGACACCGGCGGCACGCTTACCAAAAGTGCTGCCATGATGAAAGAGAAAGGCGCCAGGAGCGTTCGTGCCCTTTGTACGCACCCTGTATTAAGCGGGAAAGCCTACGAAAATATACAGAACAGCGTACTGGAAGAACTGGTGGTTTGTGATACCATACCCATTAGGAACGAATACAGCAAAATAAAAGTAGTGTCCACCAACGAATTATTTGCCGTTACCATACGTAATGCCTTCGAAAATAAGAGTATTAATAGTCTTTTTATGCGGAGCAGGATGGCAAATAAGAAATAAGACTCAGTTAAATGGGGTAATCGGGGCAATGAGGCCATGATAGTGTTGCCTAAAATAGTATTAGCTGAAAAGCCTATATTCCCTTACCTTTGCGCCTCATAAAAAAAATAAACTAAAAATGAAATCAATTACAATCGAAGGACAACTGAGGACCGAAAGCGGAAAAAAAGCCACCCGCCAACTTCGCTCTCAGCAACTCGTGCCAGGTGTAATTTACGGTGGTGCAAAAGAGATCAATTTCTCGGCTCCTGCAACAGCTTTCAAGGACATCGTTTATACACCCGAGTTTATGTTGGCTGATGTTACAGTGGAAGGTACTACTTACCGTACCATTCTTAAGGACCTGCAATTTCACAAAGTTACCGACCAGTTGCTCCACGTAGACCTGCTGGAACTGGTAGAGAACAAAAAAGTGATCGCAACCCTGCCGATCAAATTTATTGGTGCACCCGCCGGCGTTAAAGCAGGTGGTAAATTGGTAACCAAAATAAAATCTTTAAAGATTAAGGCCCTGCCTAAAGATTTGAAAGAATTTATCAACCTCGACATTTCTGCACTGGAACTGAACGGTAACATCCGTGTTGAAGACGTGGTAGCTGAGAACATGGAGATATTGAATTCTCCGCGTATCCCTATCGCATCCATTACCATGACGCGCCAGTTGAAACAGGAAGAAGCAGCCGCTCCAAAAGCAGCAGCCGCCAAGAAGTAAGCAAACATCCTCTAAACAATACTGCCTTCCTTAACGGGAAGGCATTTTTTTATCAATAAAGTACAGGTGATTAAAGTTTAGTTACCTTTGCGAACCTAAACAGAAAATCATGGGAATGGATAGAAATACGGTCATCGGCTTTGTGTTGATCGGGGCATTGCTGATCGCGATGTTCGTGATCAATAGCCGCAGCAACCAGGCCTACCTTGCGGAGAAAGAAAGGATAGAGGATTCAGCCAGGAAGTCGAAGCCAAAAGTAAATCCTGCCATCGCTATTACAGATTCTTTAAGAGCCGACTCGCTGCGCAAAGCACAGATGAAACTACCTTCCGCTTTCCAGGTTGATACAACAGAGCAACTTACTACCTTAGAAAATAACGTTTTAAAGATCAGCTTCAGCAACAAAGGCGCCCAGCCGAAGATCGTTGAATTGAAAAGATTCAAACGGCACGATGGCCAGCCGCTTATATTGGAAAACGGCTCCTTCAATAATTTTTCTTACCGGATCAATGCCGGTACAAAATCCCTGGAAACAAAGGATATCAATTTCGTTACCGGCGCAAAGACCATGGCAGCCGACAGTACACAAAGTCTTTCCTTTACCCTTAAAGATTCTTCGGGAAAAGAAATTACCCACCAGTACAGCCTGAAAAAGGACGATTACCTGGTTGATTTTACCATTAACATGCAGGGCGCCGACCAGTTGTTGACACGCAACAGCCTTAACCTGCAGTGGCAAACAGAAGCACGCCAGCAGGAACATGATTATAAATACGAAAAGGAACAGTCGCAGATCGCTTACCTTGAGAACGGCGATTATGATTTTTCACATGTTGGTTCCGGCGACGATAAGAAATTTGACAAATCGCTCGACTGGATCGCGCTGAAACAACAGTTTTTTATCAGTGCGCTTACCGGCGTAAAGAATAAGCTGGAGAATGTTGCGGTAAAATGGGTAGTGCCTTCGGATACGCTCAGTATTATTACACAGGCCACTACAACGGCGAACATCAATATGCCCGGGGGCAGTACGTCCGGTACCGGGTTCCAGCTTTACTACGGTCCCAGCGACTACGACATTTTGAAAAAAAGCGGTAACCAGATGCAGAACATCGTTCCTTATGGCAGCGGCATCTTCGCTTTTGTAAAATACATCAACCGGCATTTCCTGTTGCCGGTGTTCAACTTCCTAAAAGATAACATCGCCAGCATGGGCATCGTGATCCTGTTGCTGACCTTGCTCATCCGGTTGATCACTTCTCCCATATTGTACAAGAGCTATGTAAGCGGTGCAAAAATGAAGGCTTTAAAGCCAGAAATAGACAGGTTGAAGGAAAAGCATGGTGATGACAAGCAGGCTTTCGGCATGGAACAGATGAAGCTGTGGAAGTCGGCAGGCGTGAGCCCGCTTGGCGGATGCTTGCCGGCCCTGTTGCAGATCCCGATCTTTATGTCGCTTTATTACTTCTTCCAGTCCAACGTATCATTGCGCGGCCAGAACTTTTTATGGGCCAACGACCTGGCGGCTTACGATTCAATTGCAAAACTGCCGTTCTCCATTCCTTTTTATGGCGATCACGTAAGCCTTTTCACCTTAACGGCCGTAGCCACCAGTTTACTCATATCGCTGTACAGCATGAGCAATATGCAGGACAACAGCAATCCCGTAATGAAGTATATGCCTTATATTTTCCCGGTACTTTTATTGGGCGTATTCAACAGCTTACCGGCTGCCTTAACCTGGTATTATACCGTTTCCAATACCATCACGCTGATCCTCCAGATCGTTATCCAGAAATACATCATCAACCACGAAAAGATATTGGCGCAGATAGACGAGAACCGGAAAAAACCCGTGAAGCAAAGTAAGTTGCAGGAACGAATGCAGGCCATGCAGGAAAGCAACAAAAAGCTACAGGAAATGAAGAAAAAGAATAACAACCGGTAAAGAACCGTTAAAACTTAAAAGGCCTGCAATGGGAATACCGTTGCAGGCCTTTGCTTTACAGGACATTCTTAATAGTGGCACGGGATTTTATTACCTTTAAAGTAAAATGAACAGCATGAACAAAATGTTTACAATTGCATTTTCTGGTTTATTAATCCTCGCAGGCTTCAACAGCCAGGCGCAAAAGAGTTTCAGCGAAGGATCCATCGTTTATAATGTAATCATACAAACCGGTACGGCCAGCAATACCGCTACCAATACCGTTTATATTAAAGGCAATAACAGCCGTACTGAAATGATCAGTACGCTTGGTAACGAGATCACCATCTATAATTCCAAAACCGGCAACTCCGTTATATTAAAAGAGTTCAGCGGACAGAAGTTAATGATCAGGCTGACAAAGGAAAACTGGGATAGTAAGAACAGCCAGTATAGGAACATAAATTTCAATACGACCGGTGAAACGAAAGTCATCTCCGGGTATAATTGTAAAAAAGCAACGGCAAAACTGGAGGATGGAAAAACACTGACGGTATATTATACAACTGATGTTACAGTACAGAACAAGCAATACGATGCTACGTTTGCAAATCTGCCCGGGCTGCCGTTGGAATACGAAATTGAGACCGGTAAATTAAAATTTAATTATACCGTTTCTAAGATCAGCTTCGACGCGGTACCGGTTGCAAAATTCGATTTTCCTACTACGGGTTACAGGGTGATGACCTATGAAGAAAATCAACAGATGAAGAAAGGGAATTAAAAAAGCCCTTCGTAAAGGGCTGATATTTTAATGAGGCCTGATGATCAGTTTCATCCCGGTATATCCCTGTTTGATCTCGGGTACCGCTATAAGGTGTTTATGTGGAATGATATATACCGTATTGCCTTTTTGATAAGTAAGAAGGCTGCTGGTTGAAATATTATTACCAACGGGCTGTTGGTTAACCAATAAACTACCGGTATATTTCAGACCTGTTTTCAAGTTAAAAGAAACAGATTGTTTTAAAGTGGAAGTCGTATTGATGTTGAGGGCAACTTTGTTTTTGTTCTTTTTCCCAATGCCTTTATCCGCAAAAGCACTGTAAGCAGTACCCGCAAGTACAGCCACGAACAGCAAAATTTTGGTAAATTTTATCATCAGGTAAATTTATTAGTTACAAATATATGGAAAGTTTTTGGGAATTCCTTAACCGTTCATCCATTCTTTTTACATTCCTTTAACGTTTCAAAAAGAAAAAAGTTACAAAAATTGTTTTTTTTCTTAAAAGACCTTAATTTACAATAACCCATAACCGAATGAGTAAACATTCATACCGCCAGGACAGAGATGAAATAAAGGCCTTGTTACAGCAGTTTGACAACCTCAAAACGGGCAAAAGCAATTCTTACCTCGAAGAAGAATCATTTGAGCGGTTAATAGAGTATTTTGATGAAAAAGAGCAGGTGCACCAGGCACTCGAAGTAGCTGAATATGGCATCCGCC
>Ga0247804_10001648_pt1 | contig 10326 bp, 9 predicted proteins | sample UWRJL029104C1_FD_181142 | JGI IMG/M metagenome (GOLD analysis project Ga0247804, IMG submission 181142) | Plant litter microbial communities from Arlington Agricultural Research Station in Wisconsin, United States - UWRJ-L029-104C-1 | ecosystem: Environmental > Terrestrial > Plant litter >...
AGGGCCGTCGATACGGACCCTGAGGTCTGATGTATCTCGAATTTGGATGTGCATATCCGCCTTGAGTATATGGGTTATATCCATATGCGTTTCCCGAATACCCTCTGCCTCCACCAAAACCTGCGCCGAGACCCATCGGCGGTTCAATGTATACCTCTTTCCCACTCCTGTCCCTCCCAATACACTGAGGCTCGCCTGTTTGCGCAGCTTTTGACATTGCGCGCCGATACATCTGATGTCGTTCGTATATTTGGCGCTCTTCTTCTTCCCGCTGACGGCGTTTTTGTTCGCGTTGCACATGTGTGGAGGACGTGAGTTTATCTTTCATCTTCCGCCCGAACTTGTGGACGCCTGTTGGTGCCTCTTGGCCCGCATGATTTTGGGGTGAAGCATGTTGGTCATCGTCATCTGAGGATTCGGCTTCGATATCTGCGGCAGTAGGCACCTTATGTAGACCTTGAATGCGACTGCGTTCAGAGGAGGAGACGGTTGAGAGGAATTGTGGGTCGTCGTAAGGGTGATGCCAGATGCTGCGGGGCGGATCGGTAGTGGTATTAACAAAGAACTGGAAGATCGGTGGGTTAGCTGCTATGTTCAATGCAATTGCTGGGGAATATTCTCGGAAAAGTCTCTCATGGTTTGCAGATAAATGATGGGTAGACGCGTTACCTGATGATGCGTCTCAGGATCATAAGTCCTCACCCAGCCCTCCGGCATTTCGCGACCTTCATCCTCCATGCTTCTCCTCTCTTCAGGACTAATTCCATTGCGCGCCTTTGGCTGTGGGACCTGGAGGTTGTTGGAATGCGATGGTGGATTACTGGGAGTTGCTTCTGTGTATGGTGGCGGTGCACCCAGGTCATTAGTGTTGGTAGACATTATCGTTTCCCTATTGGTTTGTCGTCTACTCAATGGTTGAATGAAGGGATTTAAATGTGTACTTGATGTAATAATTTTCAGTGAATGAAATAAAGTGTAGAGAAGAGACGGCGAATGCTGTACCTTCTATCGTAGCTCGTAGCTCCATGGACGATACATATATCATGACGTCGCTATCCGCTTCGCTCCACCCATTTTACTTTTGCCATGGCTTTCGCCACTTGTTAATTGCAAGAACTTCCACCCAGCTTCATATATATTGAACTGTCGTACGGTCTCATATAGCCGTACGACCCTAGCCTTGATAGCTCGTGTTTTTGTGGCTGATGCCATCTACCACATCTTGGCAACCCCCCTTTAAGCGAGGTATCTATAGAGAGAATGATGGTTGGTATAGGAAGATTTGTATAATCACAATTTTATGTTCGTAAATTTCAGCTGTCTAATGTGTTTGTAATTCTGAAAGAAGAGGAGCGAGATATATAATATCTGCCCTTTAAGAATAGATGAATAGGCTACCAGCGGTAACCATTATGTGCCTCTCCTCCAAGCGCTCACCGGCCCTCGATTGTGAACAGCTTCTATTTGAAGTATTGAACAATATGATCGATAGACTATGTGCCCCTCTGGAAATTACAATCATTGAAGGTAAATCGATCTGCTTGATTCTCAAGCATGTGAATTAAGTTCTATTCTTTATCAAGACCCGCACACCTTGGGTATTGGGCTTGGTGGCTGGAAGAAAGAAGTCTGCATATAGCCTCACAGAGTCTATGTTCGTCTCGAACAACTCCATATCATATCTTCTGAACAGGGTCGATAGTATAAGGTAAATTTCCGCATACGCTAAGTTTATGCCAACGCATTGTCTGGTGCCTCTTGAAAAGGCGATGTTGAACCTACGCAAGTCCTTGCCATCATGCCTCACACTTGAACTACCATTGTCGATCCAGCGTTCGGGTAAGAACTTGTGACTGTTGGGGAATATCTTCTCATTGTGGTGCATGTTCACCGAATCCATGCTTACCGGAAAGCCTGGAGGGATAACTTGGCCGTGATACTGAAGAGGTTCTTTGGGTGAGATTCTTGGTGATCGTTGCGTCACACCATATGAGAGCCGCAATGCTGTAAATCATTCCATCAGTTCTTTATCTGCAGGTAGTGCATGAAGGGTGGTTCTGTTACCTTCTTGTATGACCGCGGTCAGATATGGGAGTTTCTCCAACTCTGGCCAGGTCAACGTGGTAGACCTATTCGGCATGGCTTTGAAGAGCTCTTCCCGAAGTGTTTGGTGGATCGCTGAGTCATTCAAGACGTAGAAAGTTGCTACGCACAAGGCATGTCTCACAGTATCCGACCCAGCCCCTATGATAATATTTGCCTCATCGCTCAATCTTTTCAAACTGAGCTCGCTCGATGGCAGGTCTGAGTCCAGAATCTCATGGAATATAGTCTTGTGCCCCTTAATTTCTCTGTTTTGCTCTTTCTCTTTTATTACTGACTGGACAATTTCAGACACCATCTGTCAAAATTAGCTTAGCCCCTTAGTGTTTCCAAACAAATATATACCTTGTGGTACTTATGCACAGTTACTAAACCAGGATGCAGAAATTCTTGTATCTTTAGTGGCATTGCATCTAGAAATGTGAGAATCCAAGGAAAATGCGTAATTGCGTGGACTTGTCCCAACAATGCATTCAACACAGCTGTGAGACCCGAGTGAAATCCTTCGTTGTCTAAATCATTGTACGAGTTTCCAAATGCATACTCGGTGATAACATCTAAGGTGTAGCAGCCAAAGGCTTTCGTGAGGTTGAGGGGTATGCCGGTGCCACAATAGGTCTCCTCTAACTTTCCGCACAGCTTTTCACTCTTTTCAAGAATATAGGGCCAGAGGAGAAACACCTGGCGCTTGGAAAAGAAAGGATTAATTGCGGTACGTCGCAGGCGATGGAGATCATGCGGTCCTGTCACTTGTACTGAGCCAGGGGAATTCCATCGGTGATTAAAGGACATCAATTTGTCAAGATGGAGACTGTGAGAGTATATTGTCTCATAGTAATCGGGATCGTCAATATGCAATTCGGTGGGATTGATACGGATAATTGGACCTAGTTTATATTAGAGAAGCACGAGGAGCTGCAAATATTGTGACACGTACCATAAATCTTATGGAGCTCCTGTAAGTGTAAAGTAAATTGTCCGCCTTTCAACACATCGAAATAAAATTCGTACCATGACGTGAGTGCAGCAAGTTTTGGTCCGGGGAATTTGGCAATCGGACTCAGGTAAACGCGATATATTCCTAATCCTACAACCCAGATGCAGCAAAGAGACGAAAATATTTGTAAGCTCAGAAATGAGGCAAGAGAGCTCATAATTGAAACGTTGACCTTCTTGTAACAGTCAGGAATGGATATTAATGAACTTTCAAATTGAAATCAGAAAAAGGGGAAGGCTGCCGGTTTATAAGGACGAGTTACTAAATCTAGTGTCTGTTAGGTAAAGTAATAGCAGCTTGATAATAAGTTGAATGATTCTTCTAACCAATGGGGATCGGTGGGGATCGGTCTACTATATATACATGATGGAAAATGAGAGGATTGTGAAGGGCGTAGGTTTCACCCTCCACTATTTTGACATCTGTTGCTCGCCTCAAAGCCCTGTAGAACAAATCTTAAGATATATTGGTGTAATGTAATATCAAGTTCCCATGAAACACCGCTAGCTTATGGCATTTTAGACCAATTCAAATGAAACCTCATACAGTGCTAGTGGTTCGACCAATAAGCAATGAAGCCTGATAGATTATATCAAAATAGCCATCCCTAGATTCAGCAAAGTCAGCTGAATAGGAAATCATTCGTATCAATCAGCTACATTTGGTTAGCACCAATATTACATTAAGAAAATATTAAAATGGGTCAGCCATGCCAAGCCATGCATGTTTCGGGTTCGGCCAATCAGCCAATCGGGAAGACAGAATGACACCTATAAGCTAGACTAGCTTGGTCAGAGCTGACTGTTGATGTTGGAAGAACTGATCATGCAGCTTCTACGCGTAAAATTCTGTTCAGAAACCAACATTTTGCTTGCACTTCAAATTCAACCAACAAGCTTCCTTACTGTCGTCATACCTTTATAGCGCTAAGAACAACGAAGGGTATGGACAAAACAGTAACAATATAAAACCCACCCTAGGTTCTATGTGCGTTTCGGCTTCGGCAAGACTGCAAATCAGCTCAAAACCGAATATTGATGACTGATTAAAGCCAAGAAATGATATCGTAGGCGTGGTCAAGTTCCAACATCGCACGGAAGATCCGCTATTCCCATAATTCGCCTCCTGTAGCACGAACAACCTCTACAGGCTACTTTTAGTTCTTAGGTAAGCGTAAAAGACTCAGTTATCGTTGACCTGGTAGTCCAGATCCATCGTGCGTCTGCTAAATTCGACCCTGTTCTGACCTAAATCGATTTCAGTTGTAGCTACTTCGTGCCTCAACCAGCTGGGAACCCACTATGGCGCATATTGACGCAGAAGGATTGGAAGGGGATCCAGCCATGTTCATTAGAGCCCACAAAAAGTCTCGAAGCGGCTGTCTTACGTGTAAGATGAGGAAGGTTAAGGTATGGTTTATCCTGTAGCACTATACGGCATTAAACTGATTACATAAGTGCGATGAGAGACGGCCACTTTGCAGAAACTGCGCACGCCGCTGTCCAGTAGAGTTGATCGCCTGTGATTTCCCAAGTAACATCAAACATACGGAACTTCACAAGAAGCCCTGTAGGAAGCTTATCTCGCGACAAGATGCACCCAAACCTGTGTTACAAGTGATTAATAACTATCCAGTCGGCATCAAAACAGATGATAACAAGTATCGCCGCCTTGAGTTACGCCTGTTGCATCATTACATCACAGCCACATGTCAGGGTCTACCAAATGCTGGTGCGAGTGACCGAAATCGAATCTGGAGTCAAGCAGTTCCTCAAATCGGTTACATTTCAGACCTGGTCCTAGATGGGATGTTAGCCTTCGCAGCCCTCCATCTAAACACCTTAATCCCAGAGAGCCCAGAGTTGGAGGTGGCCGAGACTAAATATGTGGCCAGAGTAATCAATAGTCAGAGGAAAGCTCTGACAGAACTCAATAAGAAAGACCCTCAAGAAGTGTTTACGACTGCACTCTTCTTGTTCCACTATATTTGGTTGACCGAGAACCAAGCTGCAGTCAAGGAACCGTATCATCTACCCACAAAAATATTCCATTTGGCGCGCGGATCCAAAATTCTCTTCCATTCACTCCCATACATAAGTTTAGACTACTACGAAATCTACTGCCCAGTTCTTGATGTTGCAAGAGCGGCCCGGCCGTACCAGGATGAATTCATCGAAAACACTCTGATTGATCTTGAACACCTTGCCGCCGTCCTTAACAATCGGTCAATAGCTAGCATTGATGATCAAGCTGTGATTAAAGAAACGCTACAAAACTTAATTGTGATGGTTCATACCTTTGCCGCCTCTGAATCAGTGTCAAGCTCACAGTATAATTTTGCATTTCTGACAATGAGGTCTCCGCACCGATTCGTAGGTCTTCTTGAAGAACAACAGCCTTTTGCAATGGCTATATTGGCCCGGAACTTTGCCCTTATTCACGTGATGGATCGGACGTGGTGGATGCATGGACTGGATGGGATGGATCTTGCCGCGAGAAATGTGAAAGGAATTGCGGGGATGATGCCAAAGAGGTTTCAGTGGATGATGAGCTGGCCCTTAGATGTTGTTGGGCGGAGAAAGATTTACAAAACGCTATAAATTAAAAGAGAGAACGCGGAATACTTCCTAATGAGACGGTTTACGGAGGATTATGAGCTCACAACTAGAGTCCAACTTTATAAAATTGTAGACAGTCTCAAATTATTTTTTCTGGAGTCTCGACTTGCTAGAGAGCGTTCTAGCATGTGAACTGCTGTCTGGCTATTATAACGTATTTTCATCCTACTATAATATCTAGTTTTTAAAGCAGACTTCTACGATCTACCCATGCTTGTCTCGATCTAGTCAATTGCGAATAACGTAAGATATTGCTTCGCTCCAAGTACGAGATGTCAAAGCCCAACAGCTGAGCCGATGAATGCCCCCCGGGTGGCACCAGTCTCGAGAAAATTTGCTTACATGATTCATCTCCTCGATGCATCTAGATGAGAAAATGACAGCTTCAATGTTTCGGTTAGAGGAATATGCATTCGGTCTGAGCTCATCTGAGAGTAGGCCCCCTTCTATCCCAAATGAGATTTTATAAAGGGTCTTAAGAGCTTTTCTCTACGTCTTAATCCTATAAAATCACCTGGTGAGAAGGGCTCGGGCTTTGTGAGGAACGATTGATGAAACATTACCAAAATTAACTGAGCGTCGAGAAGTATACTCCCTACGTAGCAACGATTACGTCAAACTTCGGTCACATAAGGATAATATATCGATCACGTCTTCTAACATAGGTGTATTCCCACATGGCGTTTGGTCGACCACAGCTAAATGATCCAAAGGACACAATCATTAATTCTACTAGCAAGGATCTTATGGAAGCTACTCTAGAGGTCGGGGACATCTACTGATATACCCAATACCGTGGTGAAGAGGGGTCAATAATTACAAAAGCGAAAAAATCTCTTAGTTTATTGGCTTGTATTCGTTGGCACCATTAATCATAATATGTGACACAATTCTTTGATCCTTTTATTTACACCCTGACTTTTATCCAAGTGCCACATTTATATATACTTGTAGCAAAGATTAGGCGCAGCAGTATCCATAACATCTCGGATCTTAACATTCGCACCAAAATTAGGGAATGCCAGTTGGTAGTCAAGGGTGACATTTGTGTACGGAAAGTCGCCTTGAAAGTTGAACGGGTAGGCGAACATCTCGACTGGGCCAGAGTAATCAAGCTTACGCTGACTCCAGCTCTTTCGTTGCCACTTATCCCACATTTGATCCATCGCACCGTGAATAAACCAGAAAGCAGGGTCACCAGGGCTAGAGAACATATCGGAGCTCTCGCCAACCTGTCCACCCAACCCAAGGTGTAGACCAGCATGAATAGTCATGCCTGATACATCTAAACCTGTGCCTTGCATATTAAAGTTGAAATCATAGAAGTTGGCTGAGTTAATAGCTTTATTGATATTCTGGGTACTCATGGCGTGCGATACGAGTTGAGGACTCATGTCGCGACGAAGACAGTGAGGTGTGTATTCAGTAGATGCACCAAGACCCATCGACACAACACGGTTGGCGAATGGACCAGTAGTTACGCAGCCTGGAGTTCTATTTAGTAACTGAAAAGTTAGATGAGGGTAAGCTTTTCTCACCGCCACCAGTCCTTCCCGGAATTGGGACCGGAAGTGCTTGTGGAAGATTGCTAACATCTTCAATGTATTCGCCATTTCCTAAAATTAGTTAATCTAAGGAAATCCAAAGCTCTAGATGAGAATAATTACCCCCAATACCATATACATTATCAAAAATAGGGGATCTAGGGTAGCTAGCAACGGTGTTATCAAGTGAGTAGTCCCAGTATCTGAATATAATATTAGCATTGTTGCTTCTTGCGAAGGAGGATATATTTTAATATCAACTCACGGTTGTGTACCCTTATAACCACAGGTCTTCTGCAGGTCAGTCTCCCAAAGCTTCAACAACCATCGATGCCAACTAATCACGAATGTTAATTTCAACTTAGCAGGTTAGAGGTTTTACTTTAACGCTTACGCAAAAAACGGACCCTGAGTAAGTTATTAGTAAATCAGAAGATGATTGTGCGGGATCAGGGTGTTTTACATTCTAGTGGACAAACGGTGTAGCGTCAATATGTAATGCTTGAAAGTCATCGTAGCGAGATTTTGATCCCGGGTAGGTTTCATTGAGCTGAGCAGGCTTGCTCATCATACATTTGACGGCATTGATATAGGCGAGTCTTTCCGGCCTAGAGAGCGCTCTCCTGTAAAGAAATTTAGTACATTCTAGTTTGAAATATGAATTAAATTAGTAGGAAGTATATAGAGACGAACCATTCTTTTCTGACAGCAATATTTTTGCTGGCGCAGGCCGATCGTGTGCCGAGCGTTTGGCTCTCAACTGGTGCAGCAACAGCGCCCGTTGTGCATGTAACCAGTAAAGTCACTGATACTAAGATCTGAGATAAATACATGGTGGCGATCAATTCAGGAACCCTGCGCTCTGACAATCGATGTGTTTCTTTTTGACTAGGGACTTGATCGGCTCTGAATCTTGGAGAAGAGGAGGACTGGATGAAATCAGTGTGGCAATGCAAAGTACGTGCGCGGTGTCACTTTTATACACTTATGACATGGTACCTGGACTCCAATACTGTTCAATTGTACTTTTTCTTCAAGTAGACTTCTTCCGTCCTTACAGATATCGATATTGTAGCGTAGGATCAACGGAGTGGGGCTTTGATTAATTCAGGTATCGGATGGCACTTCGGACTAGATCCATATTCGTGGGTATAGAAGAAAAACCAGTCAGAGCTTGATAGCGGAGCCGCCAACCATATTTCATCTATGGATGTTGTATCAAGCTAGTAGAGATAAAAAGTATAGCCGGTTTCCCAATTATGCGAAGGTCACTTTCAAGATCGCATTAATAAGAATATTCTAGGACCTTTAAGTTGATATCTCGAGCATAAGTAATCATTTTCATGAAGGCTTGTTTCTAAATCTTTTAGGACTTAGGCTGGCTCACACAGATTTCTTGTCATCAGTCTCAGATTGGTGTTGTAGTACAATATTTTGTATCCACAAGCTTCTTGGCCTTCTTGGCCAACAAGGCCACATAAGGATTATAAACCACTGCTAGATCGTGGAGCTCCTCAGCCAAGGTAGCACGTGGACATAGCCACATCGATAAGGTCTTGTTAGTGCTAATAATCAATATTCCTTAATCCTTAATTGTGGAGTCTAAGTGTTGATGCTACAAAGAAAAGCCAACAGCTGATCTCGAACAAGAAATGCTAAACGAAACTCTTGATATCCCACATTAGTTCCACGATACTGAATTGATTTTTAGGATTAGTTGTACTATATTCACTAATGCAAGCACCACCTCCAAGTTGTTCGCCAAATTTCCCAATTTTATTCACCATTGAAAGCACAGACCTCGTTATTATCTTGGCTGTCAAACGCTGCTCCGCACTGTGTTCGCAGGGAAGGAGATATCGGCGAGTCATGAAATATACAGAGCAGAGTGGAATGAACACTGTCTGTAGGTACAGGAACTACTCGTTGTTTCCATGTCGCACATTGTAGAAGCTGCCGGCATTCCGAGTTTCTGCATAGTGGGAGCTGGCGCATCACTCACTGAACGTCCAGATTATGAATGCGTCTTTTGCTGGTCTGATGTAGCAAGAAACATACCAGCAATGTTCTTACAGGAAGGGGTGGGCTTGGAAATGGTTGGCAACGCGTGGTTGAAGTTGTTGATTCAGCAGTGTGATTTTGAAGAACTTCTGACCAAGAGGTTCGACAACACAGCGTGCGAAGATATCCGCTATATGCAGTGCAGTCAGGATAGTGTGGAGCGAAGTTAATCGATCCTCTTCCCAAATAATCTTTCGCAAGCCATCTTTCCCGTCCACGTATGATATCTTGACCCCAAAGCTAGAGAGTGAGGCGGCGGCGCCGCCACCCAGGTCGTCAAGAGGAAACATCCCACCACTGCACTGCAATGCAACGCATGGCACGATAGTCCACGATGATCGTATCCAGCAAAGCGTTTCCTGCGCAATCGTACAACAGGCTCTAGCGGCTGCCAAAAACATCGGGCCCCCACAATCCGGCCCGCACGGACCGTCCCAAGCCCCCCTTATTAAGCTATTCTCCGCCGGAAGTAAGCCCGAGGCTGAGTGGAGCGTTCCCATATCCCTGATTCGGAGAAAGCGCGCCGAGCTAGGGTTGCAGGCTGTATGCATACGATACGATACTGCTCCTGCTAAAGAGTACAGACTGTATTACGGCTATCGATGATCTGTAGCTTATTGTATTTACAATCAAAGCACATATCTCTCCAGCTTGTTACAGCAGGTGCTGCAAAAAAAATAAAAACCTCGATCGGGGAGTTATTGTGTCATAGCGCAATTCAGTCGAAACTGGTGAGCAGAAGCCTGCCGGCATTCATTTTGTGACGCTCGTTAAGGGCCATCCTTACTCGTGTCGTGTATTTGGTAAGTGCTAGGTTGTATAAAGATATTTGTTATGGGATCGTTAGTGCACCGGCTTAATCCAGCACACACCCTTTTGTGCCGTCGATGAATGTTTAGACTCTCCAATTCTAGATATCGCCATCGACGTTGGAGCATCAGATTTTACCGTACAGCCCAGATTCGGGTTACAGGATCTTCAGCCACAAAACGTATTGCAGTGA
>Ga0247804_10001649_pt1 | contig 10316 bp, 13 predicted proteins | sample UWRJL029104C1_FD_181142 | JGI IMG/M metagenome (GOLD analysis project Ga0247804, IMG submission 181142) | Plant litter microbial communities from Arlington Agricultural Research Station in Wisconsin, United States - UWRJ-L029-104C-1 | ecosystem: Environmental > Terrestrial > Plant litter >...
AATATGGAGGACTATTTTTGTTTTTTAAGTCTTAGCAAATAAAAGCGCTCTTGATTACCTTTTGCGCCCGCAACGTCACTGTCGCGCTTTGCCTGAATGAAGAAGAGATCCTGTGCCCATAGCTCAAAGTCTTTTAAGATTTGGCGGCGAACACCATCGTTCTTGATAATACCCTTGTTCGTCTGGTCCTTACCTGCCTCGAATTGCGGTTTTACCATTGCAACAATTTGAGTATGTTCGTCTGAAAGTTCGCGCGCGATGTGCGGTAAAATCTCGCGAAGACTAATAAACGAAACGTCGATCACGACAATCTGCGGTACTTCTTTTCGTAGGTAAAAATCACGAATGTCAGTTTTCTCGTGGAGATGAATTTGCGGATGTCCTTGCAGACTTGGATGCAACTGATCTGTTCCTACGTCAACGGCAAATACTTTCTTTGCCCCGCGGCGGAGTGAATAATCGGTAAATCCACCAGTACTACTGCCGACATCAAGGACAATTTTGTCGCGAAAATCGAGCTTTAGAATTTGCGCAACGCTGGCGAGTTTGAGGCCTGCGCGGCTGACGTATTGTTCATCAACATCAAGTTTGATTTGTGAATTAACATCAACGAAGAAACCAGGCTTTAATATGAGTTGCCCGTTCACCCTCACCTTACCAAGTTTTATAAAACTCTCGGCTTGCGAACGCGTAGGAACTAACCCGCGACGTGTCATTTCGGCATCAAGTCGAGTTTTAGTCATCACTCCGTCCTAACGCGAAATTCGCAATCACACGACCACTTTGATGGAGTTTTGGCCTTGCAATGAGCGCTACCGATTCAAACTCAACCGGTTCACCTTTTTGCAACCGAAACTCTTCCGTATTGGTGACGTGTGGTCGAAATGCATGATTATATTTATCGTTGCTATCAAATTCACCAATACCGCTAATAAGAGAGTGGAGCCCATACCATTCGGGATTAGCTGGATTATCGCGTGAGATTTCCTTTAATCCTTGGATACGTCGAACAAAGACAGGCTTCCCTTCTCTAAAAAATAGACTCTTTTTACCACCCACAGCTTCTTCAAGAACTGGCTGATCAAGAAATAGATTCCTCATCGCATTGAGCAAGAAATGACGACGGTGTTCGGCAACAGTAAACCATCGCCCGTACGACATATGCGGTTCATTCTCAAAAGAATCACCTTCCTCGACATGATTAACCATAGCGGCAACCAATAGTCGTTCACCGGAAAGTGACATGGTCTATTTTTTCCGTTCGCGGTATTCGCTGGTTGAAGTATCGACAGAAATAATATCGCCGGTCTTGATAAAGGCTGGTACTTTCACAACCAAACCAGTTTCAAGTGTTGCATCCTTAAGGACGCTACTAGTAGTATCACCCTTCACGACATCTTCACTATATGTTACTTCGAGGAAGACATTCTTTGGAAGTTCCACGTTAATAACGCGGCCATCAAAGAACTGCAGGCTGAGTTCGTCACCTTCTTTTAGGTATCCTTTGGCGTCATCGACAATGTCAGCAGAAAGCTGGAATTGTTCGAAGCTGGTCGGGTCCATAAAGTAAAAGTCAGCACCGTCATTGTACAAATACTGCACTTTTTGGCTGTTTACTTCAGCGGTTTCGATTTTATCTTGGCCTTTAAAGGTTTTTGGAATCACTGAACCATCGATCAAGTTTTTGATCTTTACGTTCACAATGCTTCCGCCACGGCCCATTACCTTTTGGTTGTAATCGATGACACGAAAAGGCTTGCCGTCAATTTGAACGACAACACCTTTTTTAAGATCAGTTGGCTGGTAGTATCCCATGCTTTATCTCTGGATTATCCCTGAGATACGAATGGAAGTAACGCAAGGTGACGAGCACGCTTAATCGCAGTCGAAAGCTGACGCTGTTGTTTCGCACTGAGGCCAGTCTTACCGATTGGTTCAATCTGTCCGTAAATGTTGATGAAACGCTGTAGAGTTTTGACGTCTTTGTAGTCAAAATATACAGGTGTATCTTTCTTGAGTCGTTTTGGCATTTGTTATTTCTCCTAATGCTTAGTTTATTTGGTTCCTAGAAAGGAATTTCGCTTAAATCAATTGGTTTGTCTTCGATGTCTTCAATCACGACATCATCAGATTTGTTCGAGTTGCTAGAACTTGAACGTGGGGCTGCAGAAGAGCCTCCAGCTTGTCCTTGGCCATCAGATGGTCCGTCAAGGAAAGTAACGTCAGTTGCGGTAACTTCAACACGCGAACGCTTTTTACCGGTTTCTTTGTCATCCCAGCTATCTTGGCGAAGGCGACCTTGTACAAGTACGCGTCGTCCTTTTCCTAGATATTGAATAACCAAGTCACCGAGCTTTTCCCAAGCGGTAACTTCGAAAAAGTCAGCTGCGTCACTATCTCCACCGCGATCAACAGCAATGCTGAAGCTTGCGATAGTTTTACCACCAGTAGTGGTTCGTTGTTCAGGGTCGCGGGTAAGGCGTCCCATGAGAATTACTTGATTGATGCTCTTCGCCATAATTTGTTTACTCCCCTATTTCCCTATTCGTTCTTAACTTATTCTTTAGTTGTATCGGCTGCTGCGTTGCTATCGGCACGTTCTTGTTCAGCAGCGAGAGCCTTTCGGGCTTTCTCGTTTACTGTTACCAGAAGGTAACGAAGGACTTCGTCAGTAATATTAAAGATGTTACTGATCTTTAGTGGTGCATCTGCTGGAAGTGAAACATCCATGTAGATGTAGATACCAAATTCTTCACGACGAATTGGGTATGCAAGTTTCTTTTTGCCCCAGTTATCTTCGCGAACAATAGTACCGCCAGCGTTTTTGATGATGTCACGCACTTTTGTCAGTGGTGTTTCGAGATCTGCTTCCAGATCAGGGTGAATCAGAACGGTAAGTTCGTATTCTTTCATTTAGTTCTCCTTTTGGAATCCAATCTTTTAGGACTGAATGCTTGTACTCCATTAATTTTGTATTAAAATCACACAAGCTTGAGTTATTAACTCTGTTATTATACCGTAACTTACCCCTTTCAGCAAGGGTGCAGCAGCGCCACCTGCCCTTTTCATAGATTACGACATTAAGACTAAATAAATATTAAATTTTGAGCGAACTATACGCGCTGTCGACATCAGTCAAGAAATCGAGATAATCTACTTCCGAGGGAACAAATAACTGCATCTCTCGCCCTTCGTCCAAAGCATTCGCAAACCGTATTCCACTTGGTGATCGTGGATCAAACTTTTCCATCTCAGCAATGCTGACTAGTGTATTTACTACTTCAAGTTCACCAGTATCACTTTGGAAAAAATAAATCCTCGTCGCCATCGTTTGTTCTATGTCTGTAGGTGAAATACGCACTAGATTAAGTTCTTTAGAGTATTTATCTTTTGGGTCAGTAGCGAGTGGATCATTATATCGACGTAATGCCATAAACATATTGCCCTCACTCATCCAGTACCGAGCCACGTTGCCTGATGGTGTAGCTTCGTCAGAAACCGCCTCTGTTTCAATCACTTCAAACAAAAAGTCCATCGTATCCATAACAGCCGTCTCAAAGCCAGGCTTTGGCTTATAAGGATACCTCTCGGGTGACTGTTCGTTCATTGGCTAAAAGATACTCTCACTTTGAAATGGTGTCAAATAAGTAAAGGTGTGTAACTAGATTCAAAAAACATCCTAGAGTATTACACTTAAAGCACTCCTAAGTTCATTAGGTAGATACATTGACAGATGTGAGGGGATTGATTTTTATCTATTTTTATGCTATAAATTAGCCATGAAATTACACGGTGTTGGAGTCGTCGGACTTGGATACGTTGGACTACCGCTCGCTAAGCTCATTCACACTTCTGGGAATGATGTCACTGGCATTGAAAATAATGCCCAAAGAATTACTGATTTAAAGTTAACTGAACAATTTCATATCAGTAACAGCGTGGAAGATCTTGTCGATAAAAAAATTATTATTATTTGCGTCCCGACTCCCGTACACAGAGACAACACACCAGACCTTACTATCCTCAACTCTGTGCTTGAATCATTATCCCCACACTTACAGACGGGCCAGCTAGTCATTATCGAATCGACGGTTTACCCGGGATATTGTCGGAATATCGCTATCAAAAAACTTGAGAGTAAATCTTCATTACATGTTGGAACTGAGCTTATGCTAGCCCACTGCCCTGAACGTATTAATCCAGGTGATAAAAAGTGGTCAATCGCAACAATACCCCGAGTTCTCGGTGGCTATGACAAAAAAAGTACCGATACGGCCGTTAAATTTTATGAGTCGATCCTCAAAAGCAATGTACATATCATGAATACCATAGAGGAAGCAGAAGCTGTCAAAGTCGTGGAAAACACATTTAGAGATATCAATATCGCCTACGTAAACGAATTAGCCATAACTTTTAATAAAATCGGAATAGATATCGTAAATGTTATTGATGGCGCGGCAACAAAACCATTTGGGTTTTTAGCTCATTACCCAAGCATCGGTGTTGGTGGGCATTGTATTCCCGTTGACCCCTACTATCTTATAGATACTGGGAAAAGTGTCGGCATACAAAACAAGTTTATAGCCATGGCTCGTAGTATTAATAACGGTATGCCTTCGTATCTTGCCGCAAAACTAGAAGATTCATTACTCCGCCGAGGTATGCACAGTGCAAGAATAACAGTACTCGGAGTAGCATATAAAGCAAACATCAACGATATTCGTGAAAGTCCAGTTATTGAATTCATTAAAATATTAAAAGATAACGGTCATGCTGTAACGGTTTATGACCCCCACGTCCCACATATGTCCACTGTTGAAACATTGAACCAAGCACTCGCCAATTGTGAAGTAGTCGTTGTCGCGACCCATCATACAGAATTCAACTTGCTTGAGTATACCCAGATGGCCAAAAAAGGAACGATGATTGTCGTCGATGGCCATGATACGCTCAATCAAGCTATTATCGAAACAGCAGGCCTAGAATATATCGGCGTTGGACGCATAAGCTCATGACGGGAGCTTTTTTTATCCTTATAGCACTTATATACGTTCGCAGTGTACGCAACTTATTTCATCTTATTAAAAATACGAGCTGGATCACAAAGATGACTTCTCGATTTGCACTCAAATCATCGCCAAAAACATCCTTTATCGTATGTATTCCCGCCTATAAAGAACAAGCCACTATTATTGAGACAATGGAATACTTTCTTGCCCTTGATTATCCTCCTGAAAAACTAAGATTTATTATTGCAACAACCCAAAAGGAAGCTGATTCAAAAACGAGCACACGACAGATCGTTGAAAAATATATAAATTCCCAAAAAATTAGTTCACAGAAGCGATTGCGTATTATTCACTACCCAAAAACCAACGGGCTCATGGCACATCAAATTAATTTCGCCGCTAAGTCTATAAAAAAAGAACTCACATCTGCATATTTTGTTGTCTATAATGCCGACTCACGACCAGACAAAAAAACGTTTAGGTATGTAGATGCTGCTATTGAAAACTACAAAAAACAATACACTGTCTACCCTACCATTTTGCAACAGTCAGCTCTATTCAATTCAACCAGATCTCAACATCAATCAACAGCAAGTTATTTACTTGGCATGGGTACTGCCCTCCATCAATCTTTGTGGACCCTAACTCAAGAGATAACTCGTTTTAAAAATCAATCAATACATACACCAAAGCTCCGAAAGAAAAATAATATTTTTAATACACTACTCCACGCACGTTACGCTCACAGTGTAGGCCATGGGCTATTTATCAAAGGATCCCATTATCTTTCGAATATGCTTCCTGAAAATGTACTCAATGAAGACATGCCGTATGGGTTATTGCAGAGTAGTTTAAGAAACGCGATTTACCCAATCCCCTTACTTGAAGTTGCCTCTAGCCCTTCAAGAATTACTAATGTATATAAGCAAAAATCAGTATGGTTCAATCCCTTCTTTGAATATCATATTGCTCTTAGTACGATTATAAAAAATAACCAGTACGAGTCACTGATAGAGGTATACTTCCTCACACTCCAGGCATATATTTCTTTGCTCATTTGGTTATTTCATTCGAGCATATGGATTGTAAGTCTTATTTTAAGCATCGCATTAGGTGCGCCCTACTTTGCATTGTGGGTCATTGGACTTGTGCTTTACTGGTTTATTCCTTCCTTTATTGCCAAAAGTTTCATTGAAAGAAATACCATACCTATAAACGTAAAGGTCAGTAGCATTTTTATAGGTACTATTTACGTGTTAACGCACTCTTTGGGTCCATTAATTGCAACTGCGAAGTGGACTATTGCGATCTCAAGAAAGAGCAAGCCTACAAAGCCAAAGACGGAGAACGCATGAAATTTATTTCCATAGAAGGTTCAAGTTTTGTTGGCAAAACTACAATCGTTAACGATCTCGGTCGTATGGGTTTTCAAACAATACCTGAATACGACGCATTTGGTCCATTTATTCAAAGTGACGGGACTGTAGAGACAAATAAACGCATTGCACAAGACTTTGTGTACCGTGAGCAGAAACGGACAGAGATGCTTACAAAGTTATCAAACCAAATTGTTTTCGCAGATAGAAGCCCTCTATCTCTTATTACATTTGAAGACATGCAGGCACTTGAGCATCCTGGCGAAAAAAAATACAGGTATGAAACAAGAAAATACATTATTGAATTACTTCACGACAATATAGTAAATGGATCAATAGTGCTCCCAAACTCGCTCATTATCCCTCGCATTGATAGCCAAAGTTCATTCTTAGAACGCGTAACAAAACGCGGTATTACCCCAGTACAAGAATTGTCGAAATTTGCAGTGCAACAATTTATTACTGAAAAAACAATCCAATACGGATGTCGGATTTTAGGAAATGAGAGTGTAGAATCGGTCGATGTTTCTAATCAATCCAGTAGTAATGTCACCGATTTGATTATCGCGGCAGCGCAGGAGGCAAAGCCTTCCTTGCAGAATAAACCAATAACTGATCTATTATAATAACTATGGCTACCCGATATAAGCTTCTTCAAGATCATATAAACGACTACGGGTTTTCGGTAGACAAGCTGGCATCTTACGAACCGGTGAATATGTCCCTATCGGTTGTTATTCCTTATTTTAATACAGGTAAAATTTTCCAGAGAACCCTCTATTTTCTACATCAGTCGATACTCCAGTATGGGTCAGAGGTTGAGGTTATTGTTATTGATGACGGATCAAAGATAAACCCACTTAACCCTGCATGGCTAAAAAATAATGAGCGCCTCATATTGCATGAGAAAAATAAAGGAAGAACTGAGGCACGAAATACCGGTATTGCATCCGCAACTAACGATGTTATTTTTTTCATGGATAGCGATATCCTTGTTGAAGCATCAGTAATAAAGCAGCACGCCATACTTCACTCGAAAGCGAAAGAAAATAATCTTAAATCAATCGTCATATCTTTTTTTGAATTTACGAATAAGTATGATGAACGAATCGATTTTTTATCGCTTAATGCTTCTCATCTTCAGCTGAACGATTTTCGACTAGACTGTATTTACGATGCATCTTGGATTGGATGCGAGGAAGATAAAGCATACATTGGACAACACCTTCAGCTCATAAAAGAGACAAATAATCTAAGGGATTGGCGCGGTCAATACAAAGCATGGATGCTTCCAAATATGGTTCTCGGTGGTGCTTTTTCTGTTGTGAAATCAGAAATTGTAGCCATCAATGGATTTGATACAAGGTTTACTGGTTACGGCTTTACAGAAACTTCAGCTGTAACAAGAATGATCGCAGAAAGAAATAATGTCGTCATCCCCTCACTCAAAGGGGGCGCTCTTCACATAGAAGATGAGGAGATTAACTTGCCAAAATCGCAAAAAGACGAGATATTTAAAGATAAGCATAATTTTTATTTTAATATTTTTCTCAAAGAAGAAATTGAATCGAAAAGCGATGAAGACAAATAAGAAAATCATATTTATTGACTGGAACAAAACACTCTCCTATAGCCTCTTTTGGGGTCAGTTAAAAGAGAAAGACTCTTTAACTTACGAAAAAATTGAGAAGTGGTTGTTCGTTGACAATCGAACTGTCATTAATCCTTGGATGAAAGGTACTATAAAGTCAGAACAAATCATTAAGGATATGAGTAATGATATTGATGTGTCATATACATTTCTTTTAGAAGAATTTATTATTAGCTGCAAAAAAATGACATGGGCTTTTGATGGTGTTGAAACGTATATAAAAAAGATACGCAAAAAAGGTATGAAAGTTGTCATTGCAACCGACAACATGGACTCATTCCCCGAGCATACCGTTCCAGGAATGAATATCTCAGAATTATTTGATGACTACCTTGTTTCTAGCACGATAGGCCACCTAAAAGACGAGGAAGAGGCCTCGACAATAAAGTTCTTTGATGACTACCTAAAAATAAATAATGTCACCTACCACGATGTCGTACTCCTTGATGACTCCGAAGACAAGCACGGTAAATACAAGCGCAACAACTTTGACCGGATTCTTATAGATTCACCAGAAACCCTAGAGCAACACCTTCGACGCTATGCCGAATCTTAATATTTGTCTTCACAATATCGTGGCCAATCCTAGTGAAATTAAAAATATATACGATCTTACAACTGATCAACTAGAAAAAGTTTTCTCACTATGCGAACAAGCATGTCTAGATTTATCCTTAGATTATGTTAATTATTACTTTGACGATGGTTACGTATCATTTAAAACACAAATTGCTCAGAAATCCTGGAATATACCTCGTCATAGACTTATAGTTGCAGTTGTTACGGAATCAATAGGATCAGACTCTAAGCTAAGCGACAAAGATATTCGTCGCTTATACAATGATGGGTTCGGAATAGTACCCCATGGAGTGTCCCATGCTGCCCTTGCGGTGTTCGACGAGACGGATAAACTTCTTGGTACACCTACTGATACATCTACATACAGAAATAGCATTTACGGTAAGTCTATAGCCCTAAACAGCTCAGAGGTTCTATTTCAACTTACTGAATCACGCAAACAACTTAAATCTGTAGAGCCCATGGTCTCCTTCAGTGAATTTGTTTTGCCCTACGGCCTTTATAATGAGCAAACTATCCTCATAGCCAGGCAAGCGGAATATGAACGGCTTTTAACTTGTCATAGCGGCATAGATAACGGTCAATTCCTTGCACCGCGACATCTTATTACACAAAATAACATCTCCACCCTTGAATCAGATCTTCGTAATCTTTCGACAAGTTTTAAAACCCTAATTTGAATTTAAACTAGCCGAGGTCTTCACCGTTAGGGTCAGCTGCGCCACCTTGTGTCCCAAATACATCATCAAGACTGCTTACAAGCACGTCACGAGGCCGTGCACCATCGGCAGGACCGATAATCCCCTGCTCTTCCATATTCTCAATCAGACGCGCTGCACGAGCGTAGCCAACGCGGAGGCGTCGCTGCAACAGACTTGCACTGGCTTTACCGCTATCAATCACTACACGAACAGCATCACGGTACATATCGTCGTCGCCATCACCGTTATTATCAAAGTCCATCACCACACCACCCTTACCATTAAGGACGACAGGCTGGCTAACAACCTCGTCGTTGTACTGTGGAGGAGATTGCGCACGAAGGTGGTCACTAATCTTGATCACTTCTTCATCCGTTACCCAGGCACCCTGGATACGCTTTGGTTTGCTCATTGAAGGCGTAAGCATCAGCATGTCACCTTGTCCAAGGAGCTTTTCAGCACCAGCCTGGTCGAGGATCGTTCGAGAGTCAATTTGTGACGCTACTGTAAAGGCAATACGCGCCGGCACGTTGGCCTTAATCAGACCGGTAATAACGTCAACCGATGGACGCTGCGTCGCAAGCACCAAGTGAATACCGACAGCACGGGCTTTTTGCGCAAGACGCACAATCAAGGCTTCCACATCGCGTGAGGCAACCATCATCAGGTCAGCAAGCTCGTCGATCACGATTACGATATACGGCATTGCACCATCATTGTGTTCTTGAGGAATCCCCTCTTCGTCAGCAACGGTAATCTTCTTCGCGCCAGATTGAATCATTTTGTTATACGTTGCGATGTCGCGGAACTTATTTTCAGCAAGTAGCTTGTAGCGTCGCTCCATCTCATTCACCGCCCATTTGAGGGCACTAATCGTCTTTTCAGGCTCGTTAATAACAGGAGTCAGAAGGTGTGGAATATCTTCGTATGGCGCCATTTCAACTTGCTTTGGGTCGACGAGGATCAGCTTCATTTCAGAAGGGCTGTTGTGGTACAAAAG
>Ga0247804_10001652_pt1 | contig 10313 bp, 10 predicted proteins | sample UWRJL029104C1_FD_181142 | JGI IMG/M metagenome (GOLD analysis project Ga0247804, IMG submission 181142) | Plant litter microbial communities from Arlington Agricultural Research Station in Wisconsin, United States - UWRJ-L029-104C-1 | ecosystem: Environmental > Terrestrial > Plant litter >...
AGGGGGAGCCCACCCCCCCCCCCCCCCCCCCCCCCCCCCCTATTTTCTCCCAAACCACTTCCCTCCCAGCTTCTTTTCCATTTTATCAAAAAATCCTCACAGTTTTATACAATTACAAAGATAAGATCAGCGCGATTCGATAAGTAAGATACTGCGACAACGATCAACGGGCAACTCACGCCAAAATTAGTGTGAAAAGACTTGGAAGACCTTTGTCAAGTTGACCGCCACCTCTAAGTCAAGGAAGATGCAGAAATACCCTAAGGATGGTTCTTGGTGTAGGAGATCCCGATGCAAAATGATAGAGTCTTGCTATTAGAGCTTTAAGAAGAAATTCTTTTAATGATTTTAGCCTTGAGGAGCGAATGAACTAGGCCGCCAGGTGTCAAGGGGGAGTTGAATGCAGTCTAATGGGGTTAGAATAAAGCATTTGGAAGTGGAATAATATTATAACCAATAAATAATATTGGTTTAGCTAAGTTACGTAGTTTGAGCCCTAGCAGAAGATTAAGCTGATTTTCTAGCTATGTAATCCCCATAGATATTTCTCATGATCATTGTCTGCAATTCCCCTACAGTAATCCCATCTCGAACCTCTTCCCCATTAAACCTGAACTTCTCTATTGATGTACTATCGGATACAATGGGCTTGAGTACCGTTGCCGGATTTGCAGAACCAAAGTACGCGATCGATTGCCTCTCCTTCTGTTGTGGAACAGTACCATATGTGACACGATGAAGTGTAGATTTCAACTGTCCGCCTGACCAGAATGACAGCGTATCCCCAAGATTAACGAGAATACAATCTTCAAAGTACGGGGCCTTAGTCCAGGTCGAGCCATCTGGAGACAAAACCTCCAGACCTGGAGAGGTCTGGAAGACAAGCGTCATTGAATTTGAGTCTGTGTGTGTGACCATCCTAGTGATACCGACATCTTCGCCCACGCCCAAAAGGCTCTCTTCTCTTGCTGGGTACATGAGCATTCGAAGCCTGTCGCCATCGGCTACGTTTTCTTTATGCGCATCGGCAAAAAAGTTGATATCCGGGAGTCCTAAGGCAAGTGCAAAACATTTAAGTAATTGGATAAGAAGGTCATGGCATTGGTGTTTGAAGGTGTCGAGTTTCTGGGTATGCGGGTGCCAAAACGGAGGTAACATGCTCTTGTTGGCCTCAAGATAGCCTGGGGCACCGCTAAACCACATAGACATTTTATCATCTTTGCTACGGTCCTCAAAACTACCTATGTAGCCGATGTGCTCGGAGTTGATTGGATATTTCTCTTTATCGTCCTCGGAAAGTTGGAAGAAGGCTTTGCTCAAGGCAAACATCTCTTTCAAATCGGGACTTGAAATTTGATGCCCTCTTATCATGAGAAACCCCCATTCTTTGCAAGCTGTTGTAACCTTCTCCGCTATAAGAGGGTAGGAGGAGGGATCCGATATGTGTGAGATATCGATGATGGGGAAAGACATGATTGCGTAGCCTAGATTTAACGATATTTTGATTATGATTGAGAGTTGGATTAATGGTGGAATTAGGATATAGTGCCCATTTTCTCAAAAAAAAAAGGGGGAAGAAGAGAGGAAGGAGGTGATACCTAAGCATACAGATGAACTGTTCCACGAATGATGTTTGACCGACCTGGTTGAGATTAGCATTGGCCAGCTTGCTTAAATCCTAGTTATGTATCTTAAAACCCACTATTCACTCTTGCCTCTAAATAAAAGTTAAAGGGCGGTCTGGCTAGGTTTTGTAATCAAAGACGCAAATTTCAATTGTTTCAGTCTCACTGTCTTATATTAATGAAATATAGATTAGCAGAAAATAAGGCTAAAAGCTATTATACTATATTATAATTTTTCTTCTGAATCTTCTGAATCTTTCCTTTCTTCCCTTTTATAATATACCTTTTTCTTTTCTATTTTATGTTATTATTTCATTGTACATAATAATGCCTAGTCTAAATCCCATTTAATATATGTATGATTGAAATAATTAATTGTAGAGGTAGCTTGGCAATGGCTAGAAGTCTAAGATAAAGGTATCATGATATTAGTAGTAAAAGGTGAAGAAGGTTGATTAGGTAAACTATTTGAAATAAATTAAGATTAAAAGCTATAGTATTAAACTAATTGTATAATAAACCGATTGCTAATGAAGCTCAAATTGGGTCTAAAGAGGAGCTCTGCCATCATACTTTAGAAGCTTAGATTTTATCACGCTTTTTTTGATTGGTCCTTTGGTCCCATCGATCCCTCCTTGGGTTACAGACCCACTAGATCCACCTTTTAACCTTAATTTGAGAGCGTAGTTTGATTGAACAACGCAGAGGAAGATCCGTGGGGGTCGCACAACACTACTGCACAATCGCCCCGCTTCAAAAGCTACAGTTGCTCCCGCATCTAGCCGATCCCAGCTGTACTCCCATGCATGCGCTTCCCGAAAGAGTGCAGTCTGTCGTGCCAGAAATCCTTATCATCGATGCTTAACACTTACATTGGTAGTCTGACACTTTGCACAACGCTGACGGACAATAATCGCTCATTAATGCTGTCACATGGAAGTGGTGGGACCTATTCTACGGGAGTACACATGACAGCTTACAGCAGGGTTGGTTTAGCCGGCGGGGGCCTTCCAAAATATCCTCGTAGTATTGCGAATTCTAGAGATCTCCGCGCTTTTCTATCAATTTACTTGCCATACTTCACGATCAGTAGGTATACGTTGCACCCGGGGGAGGAGTAGCCGGCTCACGCTCCTGTGCTGCAAAGGTTGGCCCCTCTGTTGGGGTGAACACGATCCCATACGTACTAAAGTGAGGAAGGTGTAGATGGATGGATGAGTGGGTGGAAGGCTTAAGGCAGTTGAGCTCGTACCGTGTCGTAATGCGGCTCTGCTATAAACGAGGTTGTGCGACTACTTGGCCATCCTAACTCTCTGATCAGCTACAATTTGCAAAGCTTCAACAGAAAGTTTGTTCTGCTTATTGTGCTGAATATATTTACAATACTTACTCGTATATAAACCTCGACTCTGTCAAACCGCTAAGGAGTGTCAATCTATATAACTCTCTGTAATCATCGTTTAAGCGTTCTACAGAAGTCGTGGAAAGCAGCATCAAGAAATTTCGTTGATTTGAAAATGCCTGATAACTCATTGAATGTGATGATAGTAAATACTCTGCCCGTATCAACATGAACTTAAGAGTTTTGTTAATTGTTACCCTTTCAGGTTGGCGGTTCGCTTTGTGGTCTATTTGCGGGCATTGCACTTCAAAAGCTAGGACACAGAGTCCAAATACTTGAACGTAACCCAACATCAACGCTACCCTCACGAGGGGCCGGAATAGTGTCTGGTCTGGATATCGAGGCTTTTCTCAACAAGCATGGTATATGCAGTCACCCGATAGCCATAGTCAACAGAATCCGCAATCACCTTGATGAATCTGGACAAGTCACACTACAAAAGCATGTCTTGCAAGAGACGTCAAGCTGGGATATCCTATATTCTTTGCTACGCTCCACCTATGGTGGTCAAGACGGTATATATAAGAAACATGTGCAAGCTAGAATAGGCACGTCAGGCGCAAGCTATCGATATGGATGCAAGGTTTTCGCATTTGAAGAGATATCCAACAAGATCAAAGTACACTTTCAGGATGAGAATGGACAAGCAAATACAAGCCTAGTAGATCTTTTGATAGGAGCAGATGGGGCTAATTCTACCGTGCGTAGTGTTATTCTTCCGTCAGTCAAGACGCAATATGTTGGATATGTGGCATGGCGCGGAACTGTCTTAGAGTCTGAGGTATCTCAAGCAGTGATTGAAATATGCGTGGAGAAAGTCTGTTTCTTCTTTTCCGAGCACCTGCAAATGATTGTTTACACGATTCCTGGCGAAAATGGATCAATCGAAGCTGGGAAAAGACTCATCAACTGGGTTTGGTACATGAATTATACACATGACTCGATTGCCTACAACGAACTGATGACGGACTGTGATGGATGTCAGCATCATAGCACCATACCTGCGGGTAAAGTGAGTGAGATCGTTTGGAAACAACAAAGAGTTACGGCAAGAAAGAGGCTTCCCCCACAATTTACAGAAATCGTTGAGTCCACCGAGCGACCGTTTATCCAATGCATCACGGATCTCATTTCTCCGAGAAATGCATTCCTTGATGGAAAAGTTCTTTTAATTGGTGATTCTGTGGCAACATTCCGCCCTCATACAGGTGCAAGTACAAACCAGGCAGCATTCCATGTTTTAAAGCTTGAAGAATACCTGCAAGGGTTTATAGATCTAGAGCAGTGGCAGAAAGAAACTATGAAGTATGCGACAAGGATGTTTGAGATTGGTGTAAAACTAGGCCAGGAGAGTCAATTTGGCCACTATCAGCACACGTAGATCAGAAAAGCTGCGTTGTAAAAATGATTACATATGTCTATTTTAAGGGTCCATTTTCTTCTTGGTTTACAAAACTAGATCCAGAAGATATAACTCTAACAGAAAACGCTAAAAATTTAACTGGTTTGAGGTTCTTCTCTTATGATAAAATGCATCCAAGCTTTCACAGACCCCATGCGTGTTAAAGCCAGCTGTGTTCAGCCGCATAGTTAGTAGAATGACATTCAGTTCTCCAAATCCATTTGCTCAACCATCTGTTATCATGATCATCAAAATCAGAGTTCCAAGTATGAGGTTTGTACCATAGGAAAATATGTCGCTTTGGGGTTACATGTATTCTCACATTCACACACTCCACATCTTTGTTGAACTGCTATGCTATCTAGAACTGATTAGCCAAACTAAGTAGGACATGAACTAAGTCTTGAAGAGCCAATCTTTTTCAGGCGCCTAAACTAATGTCTCTGTTTTCTTGATCTTTCGAGGTTGTAGGGGAGCGCAAGCTATGCCTTCATCTCGATTTCTACTCACTCTAAATAAGTTGTCTTTTAGCAAAAAGCCTCTCTCAGAATTAGATCCAAGTTCTGTTCCAACCTTGAAACTATACATATGTACCGACCACGTCATAAAGAAGAAAATAGGAGCAGTTCTAGAATATAATTCTTCCTACCACTTGATCTCTTGAACAATAATCAACAGTTTCAATTAGAGCGAATCCAAACTGCATAAGTTGCAGATCATCTACATTATCTTGTAAAGTAGCCGAAATTGTTCCTCAGACCCAGCAGCCATGGGCCTATCATAAACATATTTCAAACAGTTGACCAGCCTGGAATAAATGGCTATGCAAATGAACAACTAGATTTGGCGAATTTGTACTTTTCGTTCATATTTCCCCTCAAAAAGACCCAGTATGCACCTAACACGACTAAACCATTTACTTCCATGATGCTCACCCCGTGTGCTGTGACTGACTCTAACATGCGTATACGTTTTGGCCGAGAAACTAAAGGCCAAATGGGGCATAAATGTAGAGCTGTAATGAGAGATCTAAAACCTCGCGGTATGAAAAAAACTTAGGTATGACTTATAACTATATATAGGTATATCAAATTTTAATAGAGACGTATTACTTAGTTAAACAATAGACCAGAGAGAGATTGAGATTTTTATTTTGGTAGATGATCATTTTCTAGGCACTAACTCAGTGACTCGAACTCATCATTCCTTCACGGTCACTGGCATGCCCCCGATGTCTGACATCAGGTCATCGTATAAAAGCTGGCTTCGTCATAGCTGAGTAACGATCAAAAATATAACGTTGATATGAACCCCCCTCAGTTATCCAAGTCATGGTAGATCGTTTCCACCACTACCAGCCTTTGATTACCTTCATTCTAACGCTAAGATCGTGTTTCAACCTCAAAGTAACTCCACCACGCCAAATATCAATATTTTGATCAGGTTCCAGAAATTCAATCTCAAAACGTCCCGCTACAGCTGCCAAAAGGCACGCAAACTCTGCTTTTGCAAATGACATACCAATGCATGATCGCGGTCCTTAAAAAACACTTCTGTCAGTAAATTGTTCACATAGTTTAGCTCTTCTTGGCCTTTACCATGCATAAATGTCAAATTTGCGTAAGTACTGGTAGATCCACCAATATTTGAACCATTCGATCGGATCCAGCGCTCAGGTCGGAATTGTGCTGCATCTTTACCCCAGAGAGTTTTGGAAAAGTTGACTGCAGCAGGGACTAGAAGGATGTTAGTACCCTTAGGAATTGGATGGCCCAATATCGTCGTGTCTTTGATGCATTCTCTTCGTGAAAGCGGTACCGGCGCATGATAGCGGAGGACTTCGTTACATACTGCTTGCAGATAAGGGAGTCTATTTATATCTTGTGGGGTGATGCTACGTGAATTTTTAATCGGGGAAAGCAATTCTGATCGTATTTCTTCTCTCAATTGATTTTGAATTTCAGGGTGTCGGCAAAGTGAGACAATGGCCCATGTCATCGCAGTAGATACAGTTTCATGTCCGGCAGCAAGAAAGGTCATGACTTGATCAACTAAAGCCCTGTCGGTAATTTGGTCTGAGTCAATAGCCACAGATAGTACATCTTTTTGCATAACCTCACTGTTCTCCTTGACTTGAAGTCGTTTTTGGTCAATTAAAACAGTAGCCATCCGTCGAATGGATGCTGCACCTTCGTCGGTTTCATGGTTGTGTTTCAATGGAACACTGCTAAGCCAAGCAACCGGGACGAGATTCTCCATGGTTTCGATAATATTCATCAGCTGCTCGTTGTGGGGTTTGTTGAACACTCGGTCATAGGCATTGTTCAATTCATTTTCGGGATCACTGAGAGCATTGAAGTTGTAACCCATGCCAGCCACGCCGATTATATCAAGCGTAACGCGACGTAGCCAGTCTGTCATGTTCACAGCTGCACCCTCAGACGGGCTGACATTATTTTCAATAGTTCTTGAGACGATAACTTTGGTCACCGCATCTAGCATTTCGCAAGACTTGGACCAAAATACAGGATAGAGGTCATTGATAAGTCGAAGCGAAAATGCTGGTAGTAGGTGTTTTCTTTGTGACTAAGAACTATCAGTACATCTTACTGGTAAGTTAGAGCTGGGTTGAATTGCCTTATGATCCTCTCCTGAAGCTACTAGAATCCCTTGGCCTACAAGCCTTCCAAGACTCAAGCGCAGTTGTTTCGGTTTATCCCAATCATAGTTTTTGGTTACGAGAACCTCTTTCAAAGCTTCTGAACTTGTCAAGATTAGGCGCTCTTGATTACATATTGTTGTGAATCGAATGATACCGTTATTTGGTACACTGTTGATCCAGTCTTGCATCGGTGCACCCGCTGGCTCGTGGAGAATTCGGCGTAACTGCCCGTTGAAAAATGATCCGCCCTAAGTAGAGACCACGATTAGCTAAACTAGTTTGATGAAATCAAATTACATGTGGTCGTGTACTGGCGGTTCTGGAAAATGTCTAAGGGGACTAAGCGCCTTGGGATACACCACGATCTTCCATATTGCAATCACCAAGATATAAATTGCGGAAGCTGAAATAAATTTGTACGTGATAGAAGCATTTGTAGAAGTTAAATGCAATACAACGCAGCACGTGAATATAAAATGAAGAATTTGTCGTGGAGCGAGCTTTTGAAACATGATAGTGTAGGGAAGTAAAGATGTAGAGAATAGTGGCGTAGGTTTGTTCTAATTAACACCGAGTGGTTTTTCTCGTTTGTTGAGATGCTTGAGCACTATATACTGTAGCTAGCAGCGAAGGCAACTTCGCAATGACTCGAGATTCCTGACAACCCTCGCTTCGTTACCTTTCGCACGTTACTCTTTAAAGCCAGACTTCACTCACTCTGCGGTATATTTTCGAATAAGGTATAGTGAGATGGAGATACTAGCTGTAGGTTCAAAGCCCCGTGTTTTTGTCATTTATCCCATTAGCTGCTATTAGGGTTGTGCTGGTCTGTACATCCAAAACTAGCTTAGTAAGCAGGTCAATCAAAATCTATGTATTATAACAATTATTTGTTATATTGATTATCTATATTTTTTGCTATCTTTAAATAATTATGAATATAAGAGGAAATAGAATACATAATCATTAATTTCTCATTTGGGTAAATATAATTTAATTACTGCTTGTATTAATTATATTACTAACTTGAACGCGAAGCTTAAAAGTTAGCCAATACTTAATCGTATATTGTGAAAGAAAAAAAAGGATATATAACTAGTCAACTTTGTAGGAAATAATGGAAGATCAGGCAATCAGTCACATACTATTAGAAGTAATAGATGATCTTATACTAGCTATCGTATACGCTCTCTCAAAAGTGGTGGGCACGCCACGAGCGGCGAAAGCCAATTTTCCTCCGTTGCATGGTGGCAGGGGCCGCTCGTCACAACAGCTTAACTATATTGGCAGTAGCTAAATAAGTCCGATTATATAGCTTCTAAATTTCATTTCTAAATATATCTAATATCATTAAAAAATTTAGTATTTATTTTATACACTTTAAAACTATTACAAATGCTACTTCTTATATGATGGTAAAGTGCTATAGTATAAAAAATCTCATACTATAACTTAATCATTATATATTATAGCTGTATGTATATATAAAAAAAACCACCTGTAGCTTTTAAGGCTTTTATATATTAATTTAAATACCAATTTTATTTAGATATATACCAAAGGTTTTTCTTTGTACTCCTATAGCAAGCTAATTTCGACTAGAAAAATTAAAGTATATCATATAAGTTTTAAGCCGTCGGCTTTAAAGTCTATTTATAAGCTAATTTAAATACTAAGTTAAAAAGCTTATATAACTTATAAAATCTTATATTAGTTAAATTGGCGGCTAAAAGGGTATATCTATAGCTAAACTTGCAGCTAGTAGTAGTAAAAATCGGTCTTTAATTTTCATGATATCTATAATATCTATAATACTAAAACTACAAATTGTTGCTGTTGAGATACATAGCATGAAATTGACTCAAGTTACTATTTACTATAGCCCATTCCTAAAAAAATTTATGATATGATCAGCCAAGCCCTTACTAAGCGACCCTGTGCTTTCCTAATGGCAGCGGGGGTAATGCAGAATTGGATGCTCGCTAACTAGTTATGTATATATTTACAAACCCCCACTGCACCTGCGAAGCACCTAGGATTCAGGTTTAATATTCAAGGATTCAAGTCCTTGCCTTGCAGATATGCTAGTTCATGGCTAAATGGATGCATGCAGATGTCAGAATGAAACCCGAGAATATCCTTGATCGCTGGCTTCAGCCCGGGTCATGGTTTGGGATGACACAGCTAGAGAAAGCACATATCGCTGAGCCTTGCGAGTACCATAATCTCAATCTGTGTTTCTGTGGAGTTAATCTTTTGCCGATACACAAGAAAAATTTATTGTCAAGTCTCCAGGCTTAGATTTGATATATTAAGTAGCCTTGATCTCTTCAGATGGCTATTCCAATCAGCTTGGGCCTGAACCGACAGGACTTAAGTTTTGTCCCATACTTGATCATTCTATCACATGATGTCCCCAGACGGGTATTCAAATGCCCAGAATGCATCCCCCTCTACTCCAGATGGGTTTTCATTTGCCTTGAATCAAATCAATCTTGCCGAAAATGGAATTCCTCTAGCCAAAAATGGTATCACCGCTGCCAAAGACGGGTTTTCCTATTCCCAGACAGGCTTTTCGAACGTCCAAGAGGAATGGATTGAAGGAAAGAATCCAGATATTAGCCAACAGGTTTCCGTGTCCCTCCTTGTGGATTCCATCGAAGATGCAAAGATTCGAATTGCTGAAAAAATTGTCCGAACGCCGACGATCCGCCTACCATGGCTAGATACACCTCATCGCCAGGTATGGGCCAAGCTCGAGTGTCACCAGCACTCTGGTTCCTTCAAATACCGTGGAGCTATCAATGCGTTAACCAAGACTAGCTTCAAAAGAATTATAACTGCTTCAGCAGGGAATCATGCCCTAGCTACTGCTGCTGCTGGGAGTCGACTTGGGAAATCCGTCCATATCATTGCTCCCACTACCGCTTCTGAGATCAAATTACGTCGCCTTATTGGCGATGCCAACGTCACTCTTCTTGGACAAGATCTCTTCGAAGCAACGAAAGAAGCCATGGCAATATCTCATGCATCTGCCAACGATAGCGACGGTGGAATCCACTATTTATCGCCGTATGCAGATTTGGACGTGGCGGCTGGAGCTGGCACATTAGCCATCGAGGCATTTGAAGATATCGGGAACTTTGATCATGTGGTACTACCACTAGGAGGAGGAGGTCTGGCAGCTGCTGTTGGCTCATGGTGTTCTTTAAAGTCACCATC
>Ga0247804_10001654_pt1 | contig 10311 bp, 10 predicted proteins | sample UWRJL029104C1_FD_181142 | JGI IMG/M metagenome (GOLD analysis project Ga0247804, IMG submission 181142) | Plant litter microbial communities from Arlington Agricultural Research Station in Wisconsin, United States - UWRJ-L029-104C-1 | ecosystem: Environmental > Terrestrial > Plant litter >...
GCCGGTACACTAGTGAATGAGCCACTGTCTTCAAGACCAAATGATGTTCGCATCGCTCGCATGAAGGCAGCGCTTGCCGCTGGCCATTGCATCAACGCACTGCGTTCCTCTGGCCGAGGGGGTCATTTAGGCACACCAGTTCACTCCGCCATCGACGAGTATGGACAGCCGAAAGTAGAGTGCAATATTGAAATTCTGAACTGGTTGCTGGATAACGGCGCTAGTCCGTGTGGCCTGAACTCCTATGGTGAGACACCGCTAGGTGTGATTCAGGAGTATCGGTATACTTACGGACAAGTACCTCCGGCTCCCGTGATCAAGGATTTTTATATCGCTGTGGAGAAAATCCTCACCGATGCGATTAGTAAGAAAGAGGGTACGTTAATTGATGGTGTTCGTGTCTTTTTCAGAGTGTTTTGTGGATCACAATCTACCTCTTTGCTAATTTTATGCCATTATAGAGGAGGATGCGAGAAAGAAAGGCCACCTTTTCCATCTTATATACATGACCAAACGCTTCTTAAACTTCTCGTCAGGACCAAGAACTACTATTGAGTTCGGTTTTACTAATTAGCTTAACAATCCTTCTTGCTTAAATGCTCAAGCTCTTGACTTGTACTATTCAAACTTACAGTCAACCACCTGCAGATATCTTTAAGAAAGTAAGAGGATAAGTGAGCCGTGTTGTTGAGTCGCTGATAGGTAGATTTCTAAATGTCGATTGACTCTCAATACGTAGCACCATTACGTGATATCACGTATGTGCCAGTTGTATTGCAGAGTAATCGGTGTTGCTTTGTAAACTATATACAAGTGTTGATGATATTCTCAACTAGGGATCCACAGTGGTTATGTGACTATGTTACATAACCAGCAGTAAATATATGTAGTGAGAATACACCAACACTAAACCTCACCTAGAAATAGAACATTTCCATTGGATGGATGCATTGGATGGATGCATTGGATGGATCTCCTTTAAAAGGCCGTTAAGCTGCCACAAATACTGAACCCATAAATCAACGAGTTCCACTGTTGAAGTCATGAAGGTAATCGTGGTGTTAAGTGATTTATTCTAGCTTGCTGACCAAATCAATGAGATTGTTTAGGCTTTATTTATGCAGCTAGGATCTCACATTCCATACATGCAATCTACAGTACAGTGGAAGGAATTTTATTAAACGAATTGTCTTACATGTATCAGCTCTATAGTTTGAAAACAAGTTGAGAATTGTTAATTAGTTTCCTGGCTCCTCTGTCTTCTTATTCCTTATAATGGGAATGTTATTGACAACTGAAGTATGTATGTAGTCGCATAAGACTTGAGTTCTTGCGTGATTTGTTTTGTGTCCCATCAGACACGAGTGTCTATGCGAGGTTATTATTTGGTGCAAGAACTCGAGCATTCGGGGAGACATCTCTACACTGGATATCAACTCATAAATGCTAGACGTGTATGATATTTCAAAGGGTCCGATTATCACGTGACATCTGCACATCAAAATAACTTTGTACGGATTATCACTACTCAAACTCTTCACAGTAAGTTTTCGCCGTTCCATGCCGCCAGATACTAAACTGTGCCACCAATTCACACTCCGGCGGCGTAGCAGCAGGATCTACGGATCAAAGTACCCCATTTAGAGTGAAGGCCCAGCTGTTTGGCCAGAAAGCCCCCAAGCAGCGATCAAGAGAACACTCAAGAGACGCACCGGAATCACACGGTGATTTCCCTGGTTCCAAATCACAAGCACATCAGCAATACCGCAATATCCACCCATAACAGCCATCGTGGTGTCGACACCGGTAAGATTACCCTGGAGATAAAGCACAAACACCAAGAGGCCCAAAGTGCTAGTCCTCATCGTATGTCCCTTGAAGACGATCTGAGCCTCACGCGATCGGGAAGTTTCCTCTGTCATACCCCAGGTCAAGAGAGCTGCTTTCGGTCTGAGGAGACCGTGGAAAAGCCCACCGAAGAACATGGGAGTTGCGGTCAGGAGGGCCGGAACATGGCGCCATGAGAAGTGATCGAGCATGATGATAATAACTTTCCCTTATTGCCTTTGCCGATGAAATATGAGTGACTTGCTTTATTGTTTGGTGAAAGTCTTTGAGATAAGCACTAAGTCTGGCCTTTTATATGCTGACAGACAAAAGTAGCTATCCAACATAATCCAACACAATCCGACACAACCGTCCTCGGCTAAATAATTGAGCAATGTTCTTCTTGAAACTTTGCTGTAATTGACTAACAAGCTGCCAAGCCACCCTTTCCTTAATAAACCACAGATTATAGCATAGGAACTCTGCCTATGCTAACGCTTTGCGCTACACCGATGAGCTTGGAAGATTTTATATCTGGAACATTGCTGGTAAATAACCTCCTGTTGTGGCCTCAGGCACCTACACCCCCTTTAGTTAGCTATATCCAGATCTCTCCCTACGGAGAGCTTCCTTCCTTAGACTTATCAGAATACAACAACCTTATCACACGTCTACGCTGAGGAACCTCTCCTTTGTACCTATCGTGAGTAGAGGTCCTTGACACCTCCAAAAGGTTTCATCGGAGCCAGCGAGTTTCTGGCTGCCAGTCTAGTGTACTTTATTCAAAGCCAAGTTGTGACCTCAGGTCTTGTATTGACAATATGGCTATGCATGGCACCAGGAGAGCAGCCGATATCTATCTATACTGATCTCGGATAGCCTTGCTGTCATATCAAGCTGGGTATCCACGCTGAATCTGCTTAGATTCCACATGCGGAAGGTGAAAAAAGAGATACCGATCATAATACCGTTCGATCTCACCATAGCAAATCTTTGGTCCCATATCCAAAAGCATCTAGACTTATTCCAGGACTTGTTTTGTATAGCGTAGATTGATGACATCCTTATTTCCTATCGAATCAGTGCAAGACTCTCCAGATGACAAGAACCGTAGAAATAGAAGAAAATGACAATTCAGATTAGGATAGTGATTAGAATATTGCAGGCTTTCTGTGGTTGCTCACATACAAATGATTCCTCTATATTTCTATTTGAATTCCGGTGTTTAAATAGAAATATAGAGGAATCAAGCTCCTTCTATCCAATTCACCGGAATTCAAATAGAAATATAGAGGAATCAAGCTCCTTCTATCCAATTCACCGGAATTCAAATAGAAATATAGAGGAATCATTTGTATGTGAGCGAGGAGTTGGTTCTATTACTATAGTTCTTTTTTCTTTTGAGAAGAGTCAAATTTGGAGTATGCAGGCACTCGCCGAGGAATGCGGAGAGTAAATGAAACAAAAGTATAGTTACGTAGTAGCTAGAGCCTTGACCTCAGGTGCGACTGTATCATAGGCATCACGAGATATAATTGCTCATGCGATGATGGGCTTGGTGCTTCGATCGCAGCGTCAGGTATTTGTCAACCACGCGATTCTCCAGCCGTAGGATTCATAAATGCCACTACTCTTGTTTGTTTTTATCGACTTGCTCTTAAAAAATTCGATAGAGTTAAGTTCTCTAAAAAAATTGAAGATCATGGATCGTGAATAATCTGATTAGCTTTGAGAAGCAATATCTATGGTAATTAAATGCTATATTTTGACCTTCAAATGCCATCCTGTGGTGTACAATCTAGCTGCTACCAGAGATATGGCTCCTAAAAGCAATGAAGTTCCAGCCCAAATCTGTGCCGCAAGATATTTACTACCGTCTCTCCCGATCAGTGCACCTGCAACTGATGGACCGGTTAATGGCCCGATACTCATCACAGTGAGCACCATTCCTACACGCGTTCCGATTTTGTTCATATCTTTTGTCAAGGAAGGTACCGTGCCGGCAAAGAGGCCCATTGCGGCGGCTGAAGCAACACCATAAATGACTGCAAATGTATAGAGGCCGGCGGAATCTTTAACTGTAGCCCAGCAAAACATAACAACGCCACAGAGAGCAACCCAAGGTATTAACACGTTCAGAGGGCCAAGATATCGGTCTGCTAAATAACCGCATGGTGCACGAGCGGGTAATCCAGCAGCATTGATAATAATGATGAGATTTACGCCACTGGCATCATCAAAGCCCAGCTTCTCACTGGCATACACCTGGATCTACAAATATGAGTTAGTGGTAACTACGGAAAGTAGGACCATGGGGAAGACTTACATAAAAAGGAGCAAAATAAAGAGCCCAGTAGAGCAAAACGACGCCGAAGGTAAACAAAATATAAGCAGGTTCTGTAAAAGCACTCCACTCCACGAGGGGTCCTGATTTTCGTGGTGGTAAGCGCGTTCGAAGTAAGAGATTAATTACAATCAATATGAGCAACACCACAAAGCCCATACACCGAACGGCCCAAGGAAACCCTAAAAAGTTATATTAGCAATAAGTTTGGCTGGAAGCTCAGCTGGAGCATAACTCAAGACACTAACCAATTCGTGGTGCTAGATATTGTACCATGGCAGGAAATATCATGCCTCCCGTACTCGTACCGGTGGACGCAATAGTCAGGGCAAGAACTCTCTTTCGAACGAAATAATGCGTGATTAAAGTGGTGCTTGGTAACCATATCATCCCAAGACTGATTCCAACACAAACCCCCTGGGCTAGGAAGATCTGCCAATATTCTGTTGCCCAGCTCGTGGCAAAAGTGCCAACGAGCAGCAGTACTGAGCCGGCGAAGACTGTGTGACGCGCAAAACCTGCATCTGTAGCTCTTCCTGAGAGCGTTGATATGAAGAGGAGGATGAATACTTGCACACCTCCTATCCATGAGATCTCAGAGGGCGACGGAGATAGCGTTTTCTCATAATATGCTTGAAAGACACCAAAGCTTGAGGGATAACCCCATGCAAGCGCAACGATAAGATGGCCGGCAAAAACTTGGCTCCACGCGCGAAAACCACCGTCAGGAGGAGGGTCTATGACTTTAGTGTCATCTGAAAGAGTTTCATTGGGTGTCGTGAGTTGACGACTTTCTGCTTTCTCTTCACATCCAGGCCGTTCTAACTGATTTGATTTTGATAAATTCATCTCGATACAGTAAGTACGGTGTTTTTTTATCCCTTTTCGATGCAAAGAGCAGTTTTTAATCTATTCAATGGTGTAATTGAAGGTTGAGCGTCTAAAGTCTGCGGGAAACTGAATGCTGATATCAAATATAGAAGTACAACACAAACCAGTAGATTTCGTAACTCGATAGGAATAGCAAATATTTTCAACAGATTCGTGGATAGACAAGCAGTTAGGAAAACATTTTAATTGTGTTGCACAATCGCGTTATCTTACTTATAGCACAATCCAAAGACAGAGTCGTTCTCCATATACACATTTATTCTGAAAGGCGTCAAGTTACGACATCCGCGATCATCATAATGTCCGATTGTATTTACAAATTTAAATTTAGCTTAATCAGCGAATAGCAGTCCTGCGTACTTTCCGAATACGTCATCTACACCAATGGTAATGTAACGGGGTGGTTTATCCTTGGGAACCCATAAAATGTCAATCGCAAAGGCGCACATCCGCTTACTAATCTACCATGCCAAACATATATTTCTAGTAGTTTGAATGTTCTTTTAAAATTCTAGAAATGATCTTCTAGGATGTTACCGAAATCATATCTAGCTACTCAATGTATAATAAAATAAAGGAAAATAAATCAATCTGTGAAAGTGATGCGCGAGTCATGGTGTGTATCACTCTCCATAATCCTAATTCTTTTGAAGTATATCCAAATGTTTCCTCCACATACTACCAACCGACATTCTGGTCTCCAAATAACTCCATGCTATGCTATGCTGAAATAACGCCAATTACCAATTACCAATTCCTTGTTACTTTTATCAAATTTTATCTTCCACTTATGTGTACTCTGCATAGCAGTTCCTAGCACACGATTCAGCCGACTCTGTATAAATTTTCATCGTCCTTCTGGGAAGTCTGCTCCTGGCATTATAACCTCGCTAGCACGTTCAGCTTCGTCCTCCAATCCATCTCTCGCAAATGTATACGCTTTCACACCTACATACCCACAGAGCGCCACACCAACCACAAATGCTGTTCCAAGCAGAATGACATTGACAGGGACGGGATCTCCACCAAAAACTTTGTGAAGTAAAAGGTCTAGTACACTCTGCATCAAATTGAACAACCCAGCAAGACAAATAATCAACCCATACACTGTTCCAAATGTGCGGGTCCCAAATATCTTGGATGAGTAGTCAGATACAGCAGTGTAATAAAATGGACGATAGAGTACGAAAAGCGAGATGTTGGCATATGCAGCCCATTCGTAAGGTAGGCATCCAAGAATACCAATTGACGTAGCGATAGTAACGAGTGAAGTAAGTACGAAAAGTGTGCTTCTGTTGTCGAGTACCAATCCAATAAATGGTATTGAGAGGATCCCACCCACCGGCAATGCGACATCGAAGAAGGTATTGACTTCGACTGCTTTCTCGTACGAACCAAGAAGGTGTTCATATTGTGGTCGGATAGTGGCGACGAAATAATTGATGCGTAACATTTGGACCACCGTGAAAAGAGTTATGAGGATGAACCAAGGAGAAAAGACTTGTTGAAGCACTGTTTTGCCATGCATAGCTCCCCACACGCCGGAAATCTTGTTCTTTTGCTCTTCCTTTTTGAAATGTTTGATTCCAGACTTGGAGCCAATGAGATCAGTGATCTCGCTCACGACTGAGTGGCGATGGTGTCTTGCCTCGTCACGTAAGAGCGCCGTTTGCTCATCAACTTGATCGTCGAAAACGACATTCTCTTCTTCCTCTACTTGCTTTACTAGCTCTCCTATCGTTTTGTAGGATGCATTCGGCATAATGAAAATTTGAACTATAAGGATAAAAGCCGGCACAACCAAGTATAGAAGAAAGAAATATTTGGGCCAGAATTTCTCATTGCTCCATTCGTAGATAATACGATAAATCAGGAAGATTGCACTAGAGGAATCAAAGGCACCTGTGAGTAACGCCAGAATGAGTCCAGAGTGCTTGGGAAAAGCGTGCGAGAGTTGGAAGGAAGAGATATAAATGAACGGTCCACCGAGTCCAAGGAAGAAGTAACCTGGCAGATAGCCGTCGAATGGCAGCTGCCATGCAAATGCAAACAGCGACGATCCGATTGTGAGAAATAGACTTCCGATGAGCCCGCAGACTCGGGGGCCGAAGTGATCCAGTATAGCCCCAATTGGGAGAGCAGCTACATTTGTTCCCACCGCAGCAACAGTGAACATTAAGTTCAACCGGGTTTCCTGCTCGAAACATGTTCGAACCCCACGGTCCAGCTCATCCTGTGTGCATCGATCCCGATATACATGTTCTCGTATAAGCACTGGTTTAAGAGCAGCATATCCAAAGACGACTCCAGCAGCAAAAAGACAGTATATCACGGCAATAAGTATTTGAACTTCAAAATTGTTAGCACGTTGTCTCTACTAGGTTAACAAGGATAAGACTCACGTATTCTTCTTGATTTGGGTACTTCAAAAGCACTAATTGGTTGAGCGTGTGCTTCTTGGGCTACATCGGTGGGAGGGTCCCAGTCACCGGGAAGAGGATTGAAGCTTAGTTTTCGTTGCCGGGGAGGAGGTGAACCAGATGGTGATCTCCCACGGTCTGGCGAAAGGGAACCATAGGAGCTGATTCGTGTCAGAGACATCGATGCGACCAGAGCGTGAAGTTGAAGACGTATGGAGGCGGAATCTACTCGAGGCCGCGATATGAGTTTGGATGGCGGGGTAAAACTGTTGGCGTCAAGGTTCTTCGACTTGGGACATAAGGTGGGAATTTCAATCACGTCACCCAACTTGAGCAGAAAAGAAGACAGACTTCCCTGAAGAAAGGAAACCCAGAGGAATATATATGTGTAAAACCCCGGGTGAGGTTTTGAATGAGTTTTTTTTCTTTGCATCAACTAGAATTCTTGGAGCTCTCTCAAGCTCAAGGCCCGCCGCGGCGAACATCCGGCGTCAATGAGCTTTATCCATGCAAATTTTCAGCCTATCGCAAGCCCTAGTCAGATCTCCCGTCTTCTTACTATACAACGCCTCGCTTACTTTAGCGAGGGGTGAAAGGGGTTGCGAAACGAAGCTCACACATCAAGACACTTATTCTCAAGACTGATGCCTATTTGACTCTGAGTTTTGGTACATGGAACGACGTGTTAGGCCGTAGTATAAATCGATGTATCTTCACCTCAGACACAGTACCTAATTCAAGGATTGCGAAATCAGCTGGACGTTGCAGCCAGTTTGAGGTCCCCGAAACATGGGGACAAAAACTATTACGAACATGTGTGATCTAAGATCCTATCTATTTTACATTTTAAACAAATCTTGTTGTGCCTCTTGGTACCCTGGCTTTAAAAATTGAGTAAAAGCAAGCCATATTACGAAGTATTATAAAAAGGGCCGATCAAATAGAGAAAAACAAGTCGTGTATGTGACTTGTCACGACTTGTTTGTTCCAAGTACAGCATCACGTACAGTATCATATAATATGCTTTCACGAATTAGAATTATGGTTCTGGTCGATTAAGATGGTGTTATGGTGATATGATATATAAGCTGTGGTCCTATATTTTATAACTATATCTTACTATGTCGACCTGACCTTTACTGTCCTGGGAGGTGGCTACGCGTGACGTGCACGTAAAAAATCTTTCAAAATCCCGCGCCTGCGGCTAGCAAGAGCTTGATCATGTCATCAATAAGCCCAGACTGCCTCTCCAAGAACTTTGATTCGGCCGCCATTCTAGTAGGGGAGATTCTGTCTATATCTGTCAACGAAACATTAACGCTATAAGCTAACAGTGTTCTGATCACGCCAATGGCACCCCGCTCGGCTGCCCAGTATATCGGCGTCAGGCCGGGCCGAACGACCATTCTTAGGGCTGACGGGTCTGCCATTGCATCTCGCAAACGGTAGCCCCAGGGTATACCGCGCGAGGGGACAACCACCTTTGCGTCTGGGCTCAACAGACGAGCGCGGGCTTCCATGTTGGCACCGCGAGATACTAAGTCCCTGGTGAATTCTGCTACCTTACTACTTACGTCGGGATCACAATAAAGAGTCAGGCCATGTAGCAGCGTCCAGCCCTCATCTGTTGTGATATTAGCATCGGCGCCGTGTGAGAGAAGACACTGAGCTGCTTTCATCGCCTCGGTGGGTGACTTGACTGATAGAGATGGATTTCGTTTGATGGGAACCATGGCGCACATTATAGGTGTCCAGCCGTTAGAGTTTTTTGCATTAACATCCAAACCTTGACCAATAAGGAACTCCATTACCTCAATGTGGCACCCAGCGGCAGCAAAATGTAGTAGCGTCTCCTGATTATGACTTGTTAACTGCAAAAGGGCCTCCAGGCCCCGGTCTGGGTCAGAATTTAGGTACAGCCGAAAAAGACGCAAGTCTAGTCCATAGGCAGCCCAGTGCAAGGGGCACTCACCTGCGTTATCTGGCTGAGACACAGAAGCTTTATGTTGTAGCAACAGGCGGATTGCAGTCTCATTTAAAAGTTCAGGTCTAGCTTGATTTATTCCGACCGGCTCGGCGAGGACATGGAGAGCAGTCTTGCCTGCCTCGTTAGTCTTGTTAGGGTCCGCGCCCTTTTCAAGCAGTGTTTTAAGTACACCTGTAAGATTTGCATCGAAGGCGACGCTATATACAGGAGGCCTCTTGTCTAGACAAGAATTCGGGTCGGCTCCAGCATCAATTAACAACGCAACCAGGAGTTGCTGGTTGAGGTAGTGGATACCCTCATACTTGTTATTGACCTCATGATATAGCATAAACTTGTCGTTTACAGCAAGGTGCAACGCCTCTTGAATTGTCGCTTGCTTAAATACTGCCTTCTTCAGGAGTAAATTGACCACCTCAAAGTGCCATCGCCGTGTCGCCCACAGCAGCGCTTCGGTCTTCAAATCCTGTGACCAATTATTCCACCAGCCTAACAAGTCTTCGACAATATCAGCATGTCCATATGTTGCCGCAACAACAAGGCTTATTCTATAAGGCTTAAACCCATGCGTAAAGGTTTCCGGGGGACAAACCATCCAGAGGCGCTTAACGATATTTCGATGCCCCTTACAGGTGGCTATTCCGATCGCCGTAAGCTTCAGCTCACCGTGGCTAACCAGATGAGGATTTGCACCAGCCGCTAGCAGTAGCTCTACGGCATCTAAGTTGCCGCACCACGCAGCGAAATGAACTGGCGGACCAAATCCAGCTTCAAAATAGTTGACGTTTGGAGTGGGTGAGGCATGGAGCAGTTGTTGTAGCTGCTGAAGATCATTATCGCGGATA